>Ga0265342_10000632_pt1 | contig 36862 bp, 21 predicted proteins | sample 4CB327metaG_FD_203125 | JGI IMG/M metagenome (GOLD analysis project Ga0265342, IMG submission 203125) | Rhizosphere microbial communities from Carex aquatilis grown in University of Washington, Seatle, WA, United States - 4-CB3-27 metaG | ecosystem: Host-associated > Plants > Roots >... | reverse complement strand
ACGGGGGAGGATGGTCCCGGTTACAGGAATGAATTCCTGAAAATCCCCCTCAACGATCGTGGAGATGGTGATCTTCTCTCCTTCGACGTTCAGCTTGGAGCCCGTATCGCTCAGAATAAGTCCGACCAGCGCAAGAAAGAGAATACAGCAAGCGGCGTATACCCAAAATCTGGTTTTCTTATAGAGTGGCTTATTTTCTAGTTTCTTGTCCATTTTTCGTCTTCCGGGAATAGTTATGACACTTTATAGAGGAAAAGCAAATGTCGTGCCTTCGATTCCCAGCATGAAACATTAAAAAACTGACATTTTCAGTTAATATTTGACTCTATGGTTTTTTCTTTTAAAGTTGAAGCGTCCGATAATGAACGGGGGTGTCCGAAAACGGACGATGAGTCATAGAGGGCCGGGCCGCTAGAGAGTTTGTGCTGGGAGGCTGGAGACAGAAGACCGGAGACACTAATTGAGGGGGGAACGAAATTAGTGCAATTTTACAAATCAGGAGGAGCTATGGGAAAGAAAATTTCTCGGTGCGAGGACTTAGAAGTGTGGAAAGAATCAATGCGGCTCACGAGTCAGATCTACAACCAGATTGGAAATTTGAACGACTTTGGATTCCGAAATCAAATTCAGAAGGCGGCAGTTTCAGTACCGTCAAATATCGCAGAAGGCTACGAGCGTCAATCTAACAGAGAATTTATCCAATTCTTGTTCATTGCTCGAGGTTCATCGGGTGAACTAAGAACTCAACTTTATCTTGCGGTGGAGCTGAGATTTATTGACAAAAGCAAAGGGCGCGAGTTAATTAACCAAACCCGAAAAATCTCAGCCATGTTGTCCAAGTTGATACAAACCAGGACAGATTTTTTCTAATTATCTTTCACTATATCACAATTCTGTGCCCTGCATCCAGTCTCCGGCCTCCCTGTGTTTAGAGAGAGCAATTTGCATATTTACAATTATCCCCAACGATGAATAAACCAGGCAAACTTCTCATCGTCGACGACGACGACGACATCCTCTTCTCCGCCCGCCTGCTGCTGAAGCAGCATTATTCGATCGTCCGCATCGAAAAAGACCCGGGCAAAATTCCGGAGATCCTCAAGGATGAACATTACAACGTCATCCTCCTTGATATGAATTTCTCGGGGGATGCGACGAGCGGGACCGAGGGATTCAACTGGTTGAACAAAATTCTCGAAATCGATCCGACCGCGATCGTTGTCCTCATTACCGCATACGGAAATATCGAATTGGCAGTGAAAGCAATCAAAGAAGGGGCTACGGATTTTGTCCTGAAGCCATGGGAGAACGAAAAACTCCTCGCAACCATTTCTTCCGCGATGAGGCTCAGCGATTCGAAACGGGAGATCGAAGATCTTCTCTCGAAACAGAAGCAGTTGACGAGCGACCTCGACAGCCAGTTCCAGGAGATCATCGGCGCCTCGGAAGAAATGAAACGCGTCTTTAAGATGATCCAGAAGGTTGCGAGAACGGATGCGAACGTTCTTATCCTTGGGGAGAACGGTACCGGAAAAGAACTAGTGGCGCGCGCCATTCACAGGCATTCGGGAAGAAGCACAAAAATTTTCCTGAGCGTTGACGTTGGCGCGCTCAGCGAATCGCTTTTCGAGAGCGAACTGTTCGGCTATGTGAAAGGGGCATTTACCGACGCCAGGGAAAACCGCGCGGGACGGTTCGAGGTGGCATCCGGTGGAACGCTCTTCCTGGACGAAATCGGCAATCTCACTCCGAATCATCAGGTGAAACTTCTCTCGGTGCTCCAGAACAGACAGGTGACACGGCTGGGTGCGAATATTCCCAAGCCGATCGACATCCGCCTCATCTGTGCGACCAACTTGCCGGCAGCAGAGTTGAACGCAGAGAATAAATTCCGGCAAGACCTCCTTTACCGTATCAATACGGTCGAGATCCAGCTGCCGCCGCTGCGTAAACGTACGAGCGACATCCCTCTTCTGGTCAACCATTTCATTTCATCGTACTGCAGAAAGTACAAAAAGGATTTGAAGACGTTGAGCGGAGAAGCACTGAACAAATTGAAGAGTTATTCCTGGCCGGGGAATGTCCGGGAACTCCAGCACATGCTGGAACGTGTCATCATCATGAGCGAGTCGGGCGTTCTGCAGCAGTCGGACTTCTTCTTTTCGCCGGACCATTCGTCAAAGGACCTCATGGCGCTCAACAACTATCACCTCGACGAAGCGGAAAAGATCCTGATCATCAAAGCCGTCAGCAAGCACGACGGCAACCTGACACAGGCTGCGAAGGAACTGGATATCACCCGTGCGGCGCTGTACCGAAGGCTGGAAAAATATGGTCTTTAAACGATTCAGTCTGAATGTCATATTCCGGACGCTGCTGATCAGCATTTCCGCGTTCGTGCTGATCTACCTTCTGGCCCAGACGACGTTCATTGCAACGCCGTTTATCGTTGCGCTGCTGGTCGTTGCGCAGGTCGCCTCGCTCGTCCATTACGTGCAAAAGACGAACAGGGATATCGCCAGGTTTTTCGATTCGATACGATATTCCGACTTCTCGCAAAGCTTCCGAAGCACCGTGAAAGGCTCCTCGTTCGAGGAGTTAAATAACGTTTTCTCCGAAGTGATCGACGAATTCCGAAAGACCCGGGCCGACAAAGAAGAACAGTACCGTTATCTTCAGATCGTCGTTCAGCACATCGGCATGGGACTGCTTGCGTACACCCAGGACGGCACCGTAGAACTCACAAATACCGCGGCAAAGAAGCTGCTGAAATTGAACAGCATCAGGAATATTGAGGACCTTGCCGGCATCAGTCCCGTTCTTGTCAACGCGCTGCGGACAATTAGCGCCGGCGACAAGGTGCTCGTCAAGATCGTGGTCAATAACGAGCTCTCCCAGCTGTCGATCTACGCAACGGAGTTCAAGCTGCGCGAAAATCATTATACGCTCGTGTCGTTGACGAATATACAAAACGAACTGGAGGAGCGGGAGATGGATGCCTGGCAAAAACTGATCCGTGTTCTCACCCATGAGATCATGAATTCCGTCACGCCGATCGTCTCGTTGTCGTCAACGGCGGCCTCCCTCCTCGAAGCAGAGAATGGAGGAGAAAAGCATGGAGGCAGGAGGCCGGAGGCAGAAGACAATGATAGCGCCTCCGGTCTCCCGCCTCCGGTTTCCATTCCCCTTTCTGGAGAACAAAGTTCCGAAGTGCTACGGGATGTGAAGAGTGCTCTCGATACGATTGCAAAGAGAAGCGAGGGGTTGCTCCACTTCGTCCATGATTACCGGAACCTTACCCGCATTCCTGTGCCGAATTTTCAAATCGTCAAGGTGGCGGACGCATTTGGGAGAGTTCAAAAACTCTTCCTCGACAGGTTCCAACAGCGAAAGATCCAATTTGTGCAGTCGATCGAACCCCCAAATTTGGAAATGACAGCCGACCCCGACCTCATCGAACAGGTCATCATAAACCTGGTGCTGAATTCTATGAGCGCCCTCTCCGCAGCCGATTCGCCGATGATAAGGCTCGTCGGCAAATTCGACGATCGCGGCGGAACTACTATCCAGGTCGTGGACAACGGCCATGGGATTCCCGAAGAATTACAGGAGCAGATATTCATTCCGTTCTTTACCACGCGGAAAGAAGGCTCCGGCATCGGTTTAAGTCTGTCGCGCCAAATAATGCGTGCTCATAAAGGAGGAATAGCCGTGCATTCACTCCCCGATAAAGAAACGGTCTTCACGCTGAGATTTTAGATCGGAAAGGAAATGCGGCCGTCAAGTCGCAACGACAAACAAACGAATTGTTTCTGCGGACATATGTTCTCTCCGTTACGCAATACCAAACGCCTTCATTAAATGAACGATGATGGCGGAAATATGCGTCGATGCGTTAGCTTGATTCTCCTGAGCGCATCTCTCTTCTCTCTCTTGACCGCACAAGATTCAAAACCAGCCCCTCTTCATGATCGCAGCCTCAGTCCTAGAGGTGGAAGGTATATCACGGCGTCCGGGGCACTGAATGTGCTTTTCGTCTACCTCCAATTTCCTGACGATAATTATCTCCCATCATCTGTTAACTGGCCGAAAGGAAACGCTCCCGTATATATGAACGCTACCGTTGATTCTGCCTGGAGCCCGAATCCAACGCCGGGAAATATCACGGATTATTTTAATCAGATGTCGTTGAATAAATTCAGGATCACGGGGAAGACTGTTTCGGTGATCACGCCGCATACGCGTAAATTCTATTTGGACAACGGCTGGAGGCGCGGCGATATTCAGGAAGAGGTGCTGAGGAAGCTCGACTCCACGATGGATTTTGCGCAGTTTGACCACTGGCATTCCAATATTTCCGCACAATACAATAACTCAGAGAAGCCCGACGGTATCGTTGACATGATTTTTATGATGTGGAGGAACGTTTGCAACGATACGATCGACGTGCGATCAAGGTTAGACCTAGTCCCTGGCGGAGAAGCCTCATTGGGATATCGAAGCGGAGTTTTTGGAAACAGTTCATTCAGTGTTGACGGCGGAGCAAGGACCATAGGGATGGGGTCGGGCAGATGGGAACAAGGATCGGGCATTACCGCCATTCATCCGACAGGAGGAGACCTTGGACGGGGAATTCTCTGGCAATACGCTCGTCACGAATTCGGTCATTGGCTGCTCGGAGGGAACGAGTACCACACCGAGATAGGAACATGGGGACTGCTCGACGGCTGGGGAACCCCGAGCGGCTGTATGAACTCCTTTGAGCGGTATAAACTCGGGTGGATCGAGTTCAAAACAATAGACGACATCTCTACTCCGCGCACAATCTTCGACGTTTCTCTGCCCGATTTTGTATCGACCGGAGCAGCTTATCGTATGAAGGTACCCGGCGGAGGGCCCGACGAGTATTATCTCTTGGAAAATCATCAACGAATCTCCTTTTTTGACGTTCCTGATTATAATGTTTCCGCCGCAAAAGGAATATTTGTGATGCTTCAAAAGTTCGACGAAGGGGATGCCATTGGCGTTATCTCCGCCGATGGAAGATTTAATTGGAGTGTTCCTTCAGAGTCGCCTAATGTGTATGGCGGCACCGGAAATTTGCCGGTATTCCTCCGAGGAAGCTCTAACCGTGTGAACGGGCATACTACGCGGCAAGCCGTTCCCTGGAGTTGGAAGGGCAATCCACAGAAACCCGAGGCGATCCACTATTATATAGATCGAACGAACTGGACAATGCATCAGGCCCCGCCGGCAATTTTTTGCGGAGGGGGCAAAGATCAATTCGATACGGGCAGCGCACCGGTGTTCACTCCCGCGAGTAATCCAAGCTCCGACATTCATAACAGCGCAGACAAAATTGGTTTTGAAATTACCGGCGTCGTAAACGGAACTTATTCTCTGAATGTTTTCATCAACACAGTTCAGTTCGCATCTCCGTCAAAGCCTCAAGATCTGGCCGCATGCGCTGAACAAATTGGAAATGAGAATCATCCGCTGCTTACGTGGACCGCCATGGCGGAACCATACGTTGATTCCGGGGGCGTGATCCTCATCTTCCGCCGAGCGAAAAGATCCCAAAGCGATTGGCCCGAATGGAGCATGATAAGCTCTGTGACCGGGTCAACCAGCAAGTTTGTGGATCAATCAATAGCGATCGCAGAATCCGGGTCAGACAGTATCCAATACAGGATCAGAGCAAAGGATGCCCACTACCAATTCTCGGTCTTTTCAGATGTTGTTTCGACCTCATGCCGTTTTGGCCGCTAGGCGTACTCTTGGGAAATGAAATTTTTTACACGATACGGTTGGTCAAAAAGTAAATAAGTCGTACATTGAAACCGCTTGTTCAGCAATACATTTCCAGGTCGGGGAAAAGAATATGTCCGCACACCTGCATTACATCATCAAAGGCATAGTTATCGGTTTCTCCCTCGCGGCTCCGATAGGACCAATTGGGATTCTCTGCGCCAGAGGAACAATGCTCTATGGAACACGGCGCGGTTTTGTGATCGGTCTAAGCGGGGCGCTTGGCGATGTTGTGTACGCACTCGCCGCCGTTTTTGGTGTGAAGCTCATTTTCGATCTCGTCGTTTCGTACCAGCAGTGGATGCGCCTCCTGGGAGGCATCATGCTTATTGGCGCCGGCATTTTTACGTTCCGGTCTCGGCCAGGGACAAACCTTCCCGCGGTACAGGGAATCGGTGAGGCAGGGATCTTTGCGTCAACTTTTTTGCTCGCCCTCACGAACCCTTTGACTCTCTTCGGCTACGCCGCCGCATTTTCGGCAATCAGCGTGAACAAGATTATTGCGGACCACATCTCGATCGTGGCGCTGATTGGAGGAGTCTTCCTCGGTTCCTTTCTTTGGTTCTCAATGCTGGTGTGGTTTTCACATACGTTCAGGGAAAAAGTAACAACGCGCGGAGTCTCCATCATCAACAAGGCAGCAGGAGCGTTCCTGGTACTTTTTGGGGCCATTGGAATATTCTTCGGGGTGAGGGGCTTCTAGCGCGATTTCACTGCCAGTCATGCATAGATGGCATGAGTAAGGGACATGATACTCCTGGCGTCCTCTGCGTCGTGATGGTAAATGACAAAGGTATTTAGGAGAGATAGCAATGGTCCAACAAGCTGCTTCGGAAACCAACCTTGATTCATGGCGATCGATGATCGTTAACTATCAATGTGCCGATAACCGGCGAAGCATTGCGCAAATCATCGATACATTCACTCCGTATTTGATTCTTCTCTATTGCATGTACCGCAGCTTGGAGGTTTCTTACTGGCTGACGCTGCTGTTAGCCGTCCCGGCCGCCGGCCTTCATGTTAGAACTTTTATTATTTTTCACGATTGCGGGCACGGTTCGTTCTTCAAGTCCCAACGTGCGAACAATATAGTCGGCATTGTCAGCGGACTTTTCTCACTCACTCCATACTACGAGTGGCGGCACAATCATGCGATCCATCACGCGACGGGGAGCGATCTCGACAATCGCGGCATCGGGGATGTGTGGATGATGACGGTGAAAGAATACCTCGGGCGCTCTCCGTGGAAGCGCTTTGTCTATCGATTCTACAGGAATCCCCTGGTGATGTTCGGCATCGGCCCGCTTTTTATGTTCTTTGTTTCGCACCGATTCACTTCGCGCGTCTCCGGTGCGAGAGAGAAACGGAACGTCTACTGGACCAACGTGACACTGGCAATTATTTTTGCTGCAATCGGCACCGCGATCGGTTTCTCTTCGTTCATCCTTGTCTTCCTGCCGACGATATGGCTTGCCGGTAGTTTCGGATTGTGGCTTTTTTACGTCCAGCATCAGTATGCCGGGGTCTACTGGGCGCGGCACACCGAGTGGGATTTCTTTGACTCTGCACTCAAAGGGAGTTCGTTCTACAAACTCCCGAAAATTCTCCAATGGTTCAGCGGCAATATCGGATATCATCATATTCATCATTTGAGCCCGCGCGTCCCGAATTATTCCTTAAGCGAGTGTCAAAAGAATATTCCACTTTTCTGGCAGGTGACTCCCCTTACGCTGCTTTCCAGTTTCCACTCTCTCTCTCTGCGTCTTTGGGACGAGGATGAAAGGATGCTCGTCGGATTCGGCAGTGTGAAGCATGCCGGGAGGGCGATGTAATGTGGCGTGGAGCATGCGTCAGAATATTTGCAAAACTGCTGAAGAAGGCGAGTTGGCCTGGCCTTCAGATTTGACGCCGTCACCTGAGTTCTTGCGGCGTCTTATTCTTGCCACACCGGCGAATTCAGCGCCATTTCTTCTCATTTGCGATAATCCATCGGCGAATTTAGGTCGAAATGTGCATTTCTGAGGGCATGGTTTTTGTGAATCCGCTCAGGGACATTAATTTATCTCGTGCATGTATCTGATCGCTGCGGTTTTTGGTAGAAGCGGGGAGAAGAGTGTATCAGACCTCCTGATTCAATTTTGATGATGGAGGTCTTCGTTTTTTAGGGTGGAAGAGTGATGTCGTTTATGTTCTTTCAACGCCTGAAAAATTTATCAAATTATTAATTGAACATAAAGGGGGGAAAACTAATACAAAGAGAATTAAAGAGGTTGAGATGATTAATTTTCTTGCCCCGCCGGAATCACCCGAAAAAGAAACAACTGCAAGGACGCAGATTTTCTACAGGGTAGTAATAGGTTCCGCGATCATAGTGACATTCACATCGCTGTTTGAAATGGCCGTGATGCCGCAGAACAATCAACGATGGATTTTCATTGCCTTGATATTTGATTTTGTCTCAGTCGGATTGTTATTCCTCAATAGCAGGAGAAGAACCGCCCTTGCTTCCTACCTTTTCGCCAGCCTGTTGCTCGTTCTTATCTTTGGATTGGCCTGGACAGGCGGCGGCATCAAGGCACCTGCGATGCAGGAAAGCCCGATTGTCGTCTTAGCTGTCGGCTTGATCTTAGGATGGAAAAATAGCGTTCTCTATGCCGCGGTGTCAGTTGCGGCTTCTGCCGGTTTGGTTGGTATAGAATATTTAGGCTTATTGCCGGCCAGCGCAGTTGTTCCAACGTCATTGAGCATGCTGGCGAATTTAACGATGCAGATAGGACTGCTGGTTCTGCTCCAATACCTCATCGTAGGCCGGTTAGATAAAGCGCTTCGCGCATCAAAAGAGGAGGTTGTCCGGCGCACGAAAGTCGATGAAGCACTCCGCTCAAGCGAGGAGCGGATGCGGGCCATCGTTGAGGGAACGCCTCATCTTTTCTTTTTTACCCAGGATGTTGATGCTAACACGACCTATGTTTCTCCGACGGTTGAGCAGATCACGGGGTACACTGTCGATACATGGCTCAAGAGAAAAGATTGGTTTGTCACGGAGGCAGAAAGTAATCAGCTGGCAAAAGAGAAAACGCGCGCTCACCTTCGGGGGGAGGTTACGAATGAGCCTACATTTGTTGAAATCCGCCACGCGAAAGGGGATACGATCCTCCTGGAAGCGTATGAATATCCGATCATACAGAATGGAAAAATAACCGGTCTGCAGGGCGTTGCTCACGATATCACGGAGCGCAAGCGGGCTGAGAAAGCATTGCGCGATAACGAGGAGAGATACCGGGAGCTTATCACCTTTTCTCCAGATGCGCTTTACGTTCATGTGGACGGACGCGTTGTGTTGGTGAATCCGGCCATCTGCCAGCTGCTCGGCGCGGACAATCCGTCGCAGCTCATTGGCAAATCGGTATTCGATATTGTGCATCCGGACTACCATGAGGGAGTGAGGGAGCGCTGGAAACTCATCGATACAGATCAGTCCGTCCCTCTTGTCGAAGAGAAATTTGTTCGCGTTGACGGCAGCAGCGTTGCCGTGGAGGTGACTGCCGTTGCGATCGATTGGAAAGGGGCGACGGGTGTGCAGGTGATTGCACGCGATATCACCGAGCGCAAACGGGCGGAAGAAGCATTGCGGTTTGAACGCTTGCTGCTGCGCACGCTTATCGACAATATTCCTGATTCAATTTACTCCAAAGACATGTCCTGCCGCAAAACCCTGGCCAATACTGCAGAGGTGCGAAATTTACGACTAAATTCAGAGGCGGATGTTATCGGAAAGAACGACTTCGACTTGTACCCGAAAGAATTGGCGGAAGGGTTCTTTGCCGACGACCAATTCGTCTTGAAATCCGGCAAGCCGCTGCTTGAGAGGGAAGAATATGTGTTCGATGAGAAGGGTCAGAAACGTTGGCTGCTCACGTCCAAGCTGCCGTTGCGGGACAAAGAAGGGCGCACCGTCGGTCTGGTCGGTATCGGCCGCGACATCACCGAGCGTAAACTGGCAATAGAAGAACTTCGTAAGCTCTCTCTTGCCATCGAGCAGAATCCGACTACTATCGTGATCACGGATATCTACGGGAAAATCGAATACGTCAACCCCAAGTTCACTCAGGTAACGGGATACACGTTGGAAGAAGTCCGCGGTAAAAATCCCAGCATTCTGAAATCGGGGGAAACCTCGGCGGATGAATACAGGAAGATGTGGGAAACGATCACCGCGGGTAAGGCATGGAGAGGCGAATTCCGCAACAAGAAGAAAAATGGCGAATTCTTCTGGGAGCTGGCGTCGATCTCGCCCGTGAAAAACCAGGAAAACGTCATCGTTAATTTTGTTGCCGTTAAGGAAGATATCACGGAGCGCAAAGAAGTGGAAGAAGCGTTGCGCCAGTCGCAGAAGCTGGAAAGTATCGGAACGCTGGCGGGAGGAATCGCGCACGATTTCAACAATCTTATCAATGCGATTTTGGGGCAATCGACGCTCGCCATGAACAAGCTTTCGAACGAAAATCCGGCAAAAGATCACATTGAAAAGTCGATCAAGGCGGCTGAGCGGGCTGCCGATCTGACGAGGCATTTGCTTGCGTATTCAGGTAAAGGGAAGTTCATTACTGAAGAGATCGACCTGAACCGCCTTGTGAAAGAAAATATCCAGATCCTGGAGGTTTCGGTTCCGAAAACCGCGCAACTGCTGTTCGAGCTCGGCACTCCCTCCCCGCATATTCAGGGAGACGTCGGCCAGATCCAGCAAGTGATCATGAACCTCATCATCAATGCGGGAGAGGCGATCGCGGCGAACCCCGGATACATTACCGTTCAATCGGCGCAGGTTGAACTTACTGAGAATGACAGCGAATACTGGAAGTATACCAACGCTCCGCTTCAACGGGGAAGATATGCATTGCTCCGGGTGAGCGACACCGGGCACGGGATAAAGCCGGAAGTTTTGGCGCGTATCTTCGACCCCTTCTTCACGACGAAGTTCACGGGACGTGGACTCGGACTTGCAGCCGTCCTCGGTATCGTGAGAGGACACCACGGCGGTTTGCGAATCGAGAGCAGCGAAGGGAGGGGAACGACGTTCGAGGTCGCGTTCCCGCTGATGGATGCGCCCACCACGGGCGCTGACGCAGAACAAAAAGCAATTGCCGTAATTGACGGAAAAGGAAGAACCGTTTTGGCCATCGATGATGAACCCTCCATTCTCGAATTGCTGAAGGACATCTTTGCCGACGCGAACTTCAAAACGATCCAGGCCTCAAATCCGATGCACGGAATCGACCTCTACCGCCAGCACCGCGACGTCATCGCGATGGTCGTACTGGATTATTCCATGCCCGGGATGGACGGGAAAGCTGCCTTCGAGGAGTTGGTGAAGATCGACAGCAGCGTCAAAGTACTTCTCTGTTCGGGCTACTCGGAGGAAGAAATGAAAGCGGCGTTCAGCGATATTCAGCCCAGTGGATTTATCAAGAAGCCGTATAAACCGAGTGAGTTTCTCGAGAGTGTGTCGAACGTCCTCTCGGAAGGAACTTCTGGAGCGTGACCGCTGGATGGTGAAGATGTTTGCATAAAATGACAGTGCCTCAATCTGAGGGAATGCATTTATCACTCTCGTCGCGTTTTTCTGAATCTTCTATGAAGAATCAACTTGACTTTATGCTATTATTGACGTATTTTTTTGTGTATATTTTTACACAAGTTTGTGCATCGTTCTTTTACAGCGGCATTCTGCCCGCAGCGGTATTACGTTAACAATGCCCAATAGAATTATAACTATTTCGTTGAATTACTGGACTAACTGTTACCTTGCGCGTACTTTGCAAGATGGAGAATCATATGGAGAACTCACTGTCAACTCAAAAGAGCCGATTACAGCTAAATTTAACCAGCGACTTAAGTAATAAATTAAATGCATGGGCAGAAGAACTTGAAACAACTCTCAGCGAACTTACTCGCAGGGCTTTGAGTGATTATGTCGAGAGATTAGAGCGAAACAAACAGGAGCAGGAACTAGAGGAGGCTTGCAAGAGTTATCGCCAATTCAACAAGAAGTTTTCCTCCGACTGGGCGAAATTTGAGACGAGGCTCTAATGAGCAGTATTCAAAGAGGGGAAGTGTACGATGTAATGCCGGATCCCTCCGTGAGGAAGGAAATTCAGAAGAAAAGACCTTGTGTCGTTGTTTCGTCAAATACGGTTAATGACTTTTCCGGACTGTGCATTGTTTGTCCAATCACGGACGGTGCGGGGAAAAAAGGCGATATCATACACATCCCTATTAAGAAGGGAGAGGGTGGTACAACAAAAGACAGCATCGTCTTGTGCGAACAGGTGAAAGCGGTCGACGAAGGAAGGCTTGTTGAAAAGCGCGGAAATTTCAACGCGAGCACAATGCACAAGATCGACGTGGGATTAAAGATGTCCTTGAGCCTTTAATACATCGGATGGCGACCTTTAGATGGGTCGCTATCCGTGTTTTTCAATAATCGAGTAATTCATTTCTATCAACAAACATCCGCTCTTTTGCTCTAACCTTTTCACCCTTCCGATACGGCCTAACCACGACAAAACTCTCCCGACCCTGAATATGCTTTGCCTTCGGGTTCTCTGATACCCGATAGACAGCCATCTTGTCGGGGGTTATTATTGATTTTGCAAGTGCATCCTGTTCTTTATTGGGAAGCGGTTTGCTGAGGTGACGACCCCACTTCCAGATGATACGTAATCTTGACTATTATTTCCATTCATGTTACATTTCTGCCAGCATACGGCCGGTTCATGGGCGAACGGTAGACCTCTTGATTCGATGTTTGATGACGGGGTTCTGTAGAGACCTTCGCGGTCCGTAGCTTCACGCCTTCAGAAATTCAGCACCATCGCCTGATCACATTCCTCAAATCATTGCAGGGCAATAGACATGAAGAGTCTAACGTTCATTCTATCTATTCTTGTCACGGCATGTGCGTTCATCTTCATCCAAAAATATTCGTCCGGAAAAAACCCGGCGATCGATCCCGACGAACCGTTGGAATCGGCTGCGGGCACTCGGGACGATCCGGCCGCTGCATTCCGGTTTCGCTACGCGATGCTGGCCGGCAAAGAACAGAGTGTCGATCTTCCGAAATTACGGCGAAGCGCCGTCAGCTATACGAATGAAACGATGGCCCGGCCTAAGAATCTTATGAAAACGGCGACTCCTTTTTGGTCGGCGCTTGGACCGGGAAATGTCGGCGGCAGAGTGAGTTCGATCGTTATTGACTCTGCGAATAGCAGCATCGTTCTTGCCGGCTCTGTAGCCGGGGGGATCTGGAAAACAACCGACGGGGGTGCGTCATGGTATCCGAAAACCGATGCAGCGGATATTCTGCCCATCAGCTCAATGGTCGTCGACCCGACAAATCATAATGTTGTCTACGCAGGAACGGGGGAGGGATGGTCCAATGTGGACGCCGTGTACGGAGGAGGAATTTATAAGTCAACGGACTTTGGCGAGACATGGACGCTCCTTTCGAGTACGAGCGGCGGTTCAGCCTCGAGCTTTGGAGACGTGATGAAGCTGGCCGCCGATCCGTCGGGAAATATATACGCGGCGACGAAGGATTACAAGGTTGGATACGGTGTTTACAGTTACTCTCTCAGCGGCGGCTTATACAAGTCGACAAATGGCGGAACGTCCTGGACGGCGATCAACTCGGCAGCGTTCGCAACAAACTATTTTAATCCAACAGACGTCCTTCCTGTTTCTTCTTCTACAATACTCTTTGCCGTTAACGCAAACGGATCGACCTTAGGGGGAATTTACCGTACCACCAACGGCGGCTCAGCATGGTCCCTCATTTCCTCGGGATTGCCGAGCTCAGGTTATGCCAGAATTGCATTCGCGCAGGATCCGGGCGCGGCGAACACCGTGCTTGCCGTCTTTGAATCGACGGATGAATCCACCGGAGGGGACGCAGGATTGAAAGGCATCTATAAATCCACGGATGCCGGAGCCACATGGACTCAACTCACCTCTCCGCCAAAAATTACTTCGACGGGAGGGAGGTCGTACCTCAGCAACCAGGGATGGTACGACAATGTCATCGCCATCGATCCGTACAATTCCAGCAATATCTGCATCGGCGGAGTCGACATGATGAAATCGACGAACGGCGGCACGAGCTGGTCGCAGTTGACATTCTGGGATTCATATTATGGAACGCCAGCCGTTCATGCCGATCATCACGCGATCGTGTTCGACAAGAAGAATTCAGGGACAATTTTTGAAGGGAACGACGGCGGCATCTACAAAACGACCAACGGCGGTATGACGTGGACAAATATTAACAATGGATTGCAGATCACGCAATTTTACAGCGGAGCGGTGTATAAGACCGGCGCAACATATTTTGGAGGAGCCCAGGATAACGGCCACCTCAAGTATAACGGGTACGGAACAAACTGGTCCGAGGTCTACGGCGGCGACGGAGGATATTCTGCTCAGGATCAATCGAACGCTTCCGTCGCATACGAGGAGTACGTTTACCTGCAGATCAGCAAAACGACCGACGGCGGTTCAACATGGAATTCTTGCGTGAGCGGATTGACAGATCAGGATAACAGCTCCAAATGTTTATTCATCGCCCCTTTCGCAATGAATCCCGAAAACTCCGCCGTTCTCGTCGCCGGTTCAAACAGCGTCTGGATCACCGCGAATTCCGCAGGGAGCTGGACACAATCGAGCGGCGTCCTCTCGACAAACAATCAAGTGAGCGCGGTAACCGTGGTGAACGCAGCCGCAAATTATCTCGGCTTTGCCGGGACGACTGACGGAAAGATTTTCAAATGTGCAAGCCTGGACCCGTCCTCCGGGATCGATACATGGACCGACATCACGCCGTCCGGAAATAACAGCGGCTACGTGCGGCGGATCGTCGTCGATCTGAGCAACAAGAACCATATCTATACAACCTACGGCGGTTACAACACGGGGGGAATACTGTTGTCACGCCACGTCTGGTACTCGACCAATCAGGGGTCCAGCTGGACCGACATCTCAGGCAATCTGCCGAATGTTCCGGTCCACTCGCTCGTCATCAATCCGGTTTCTTCCTCGACGTTGTACGTGGGGACGGAGACGGGAGTTTACTACACGACGAACGGCGGAGGGAGTTGGTCGTCGTTCAATTCCGGAATGCCCTCGTTTGTCCCGACAGATGAGCTGGTCGTTCAAAGCAGCACGAATGTGCTTTTTGCATTCACGCACGGCCGCGGCGTATGGAATGGAACCGGCGGTGCTCTCCCGGTTGAGCTCACGTCTTTCACCGTTACGGCTCAGCAATCGAACGCGGTACTGAAATGGAGAACGGAAACAGAATTCAATAATTCCGGCTTCGATATCGAACGGTCCCCCTCCCCAACCATCCCCCTGCAAGTGGGTGGGTTGGGTGGTGGGGAGTGGACCAGCCTCGGCTTTGCGGCGGGCGCAGGAACAAGTTCCTCACCGACCGAGTATTCATATACCGATAATAATCTGCCGGCAGGGAAGTATCTTTACCGTCTTAAGCAGATTAACCGGGACGGGACGTTTCAATATTCGGAATCCGTCGAAGCGGCGATCAATCCCGTGCCGTCGGCGTTTGAATTGCAGCAGAACTACCCCAATCCGTTCAACCCGTCCACGACAATTCGGTACGGATTGCCCGATCGGAGCAGCGTGAAGATCGCCGTCACAAACTCGATCGGTCAGCAAGTAGCAGTGCTCGAAAACGATGTGCAGGACGGCGGTTTCCACCAGATTGATTGGCGTGCCAACGTTGCCTCGGGCATCTATTTTTATCGGATAGAAGCGGCGAGCATCGTCAACCCTAACGACCGATTTGTTCGTGTGATGAAAATGCTGCTGCTGAAGTGATCTCTACCCGCTAACGCAGAACGAGTTTGCTTCCCGAAACGATCTGTTCGGGATAGGATGAACGAGATATGTTCATCCTGAGCAAGTGAGTGCAGCGAACGCATCGTCCACGACCCTACGGGTCGTAGACCCGTAGGGAAGGACAAGGCGGCCTCCCTTACTTAACGAGGCTGCCCGTTCTATCTCTAATCTGAAACAATCTAGTCCGCCGATGAATCTTCTTGACTTTCGATTTACTTTTCTCTAGACTTACCGCCGAGAGAGAGGTACGTCGGAGTCATAGTAGGTTTTAATCATAGTCGTAACGCGTCGCACCGGCTTTTCGATACTTTAAAATATCATCAACCGCTGTCTTCCTCTGAATATTGCAGAAAAGCAACAAGCCGGTCAAATTGTCGTTGTGGTCAAGGCCGCACTCTGAGCAGACCGCTGGTCCATTCCGCGTAATTTCTCCCTCCGCTGAATATTCCGCAAGCCTCTCTATTCTAAACTTTCTAGAACGAAAATGAGGATGGTATGATCGACAAAAGAGTGAATCGCGCTCTACGGCCCGTTGCTTCACAACACCTCGTGCAGCTTGCACTTCCGAAACCGACCCGCGGCCGCGGTACGTCGGTATCGATTGCTTTGCAACGGAGAAGAACAATCCGGGAAATAAGCGAGAAGAGACTTTCGCCTCAGGCGCTTTCAAATTTGCTCTGGGCAGCATGCGGAGTGAATCGCAAGCAGGGTCCGTTCGATATCTCCGGCAGGACGGCCGCCTCCGCCAGCAATTCGCAGGAGATAGATATATACGTTGTGATGGAGAAAGGGATTTACTTCTACGACCCGGTTCATCACAGGCTCGATCCGGTCGCTGCCGGCGACGATCGCGCCCTGGCAATTAGCCCCGGACAGGCGGACCTTGTGGCCAGGGCCCCGGTTCAACTCATTTATGTTGCCGATATCCGGCGGCTGACCCACACGTCCGGTTTTCAGGAACCAGGGCTGCTGGATCCCGAAGTTCAAAAATCATACTATTATGTTGATACCGGACTCATAGCGGGCAACGTCTATTTGTTCGCCGCCGCTGAAGGGCTGGCATCCTGGTTCCATAATTGCAACAAGGACGGTCTTGCGGCAAAGTTGGAATTGCGCGACGAACAGAGGATCCTTTTTGGCCAGACGATTGGATATCCTGCAAACAACTAAGATTACAACCCGTTTTCGCGGAACCGCATCAAATTGATTGAAGTGATTCTGCGGTCAGACAAGATGGATCAGAAATTGATCTTATTTTCCGCCCGCCCGTTGTTTTAATGTCCGATAGCGCCGGATCAGATTGTTCGTCGAGCTGTCGTGTATCGGCTGCGGTTCCGATTTGTTCTCAAGTTCGGGCACGATGCGCTCAGCAAGCACCTTGCCCAGCTGCACGCCCCACTGGTCAAACGAATCAATCTGCCAGATGGCACCCTGCGCGAAAACGCAGTGTTCATACAGTGCGATAAGTTTCCCCAGAGTATCCGGCGTCAGCTTTTCAAGAAGGAGAGTGCTTGAGGGACGGTTTCCGTCGAACGTTCTATGAGGAACGAGCCAGGAGGGCGTGCCTTCGTCCTGAACTTCCTGCGGCGTTTTGCCGAATGCGAGAGCTTCGGTTTGTGCAAAAACATTCGCCATGAGCAGGTCGTGATGGCGTCCAAGAGGATTGAGCGCCTGAGCAAAAGCTATGAAATCGCAGGGGATGAGCTTTGTTCCCTGGTGGATTAATTGGTAAAAAGAGTGCTGTCCGTTGGTGCCTGGTTCTCCCCAATAGATCGAACCGGTTTGATAGTTTACTTGCAAACCGTCCAATGTAACATGCTTGCCGTTGCTCTCCATCGTTAACTGCTGCAGGTACGCCGGAAAACGTTTAAGATATTGTTCGTACGGAAGGACAGCAACGGTCTCCGTTTTGAAAAAATCGTTGTACCAGATGCCGAGTAATGCCATGAGTACGGGGACGTTGCGCTCGAACGGTACCGTGCGGAAATGTTCGTCCATCTCGTAAAAGCCGCCAAGCATTGCGCGAAAATTTTCCGGACCGGCGGCGATCATCGTCGAGAGCCCGATCGCCGAATCCATCGAGTAGCGGCCGCCGACCCAATCCCAAAACTCGAACATGTTTGCCGTGTCGATGCCGAATGCAGAAACTTCTTTGGCATTGGTCGAGACGGCAACAAAATGTTTTGCGATAGAAGCGGTGTCTTTTAACGTTGCAAGGACCCAGTCGCGAGCCGTCCTTGCGTTGGTCATCGTCTCCTGGGTTGTAAAAGTTTTGGAGGATATGATGAACAACGTCTCCTCTGCATCGAGGCCGTAAACAGCCTCGGCAAAATCGGTACTGTCGACGTTGGAAACAAATCGGAATGTCAGGTCCCGTTGAGTGTAATGACGCAGCGCTTCGAACGCCATCACCGGTCCGAGATCGGATCCGCCGATGCCGACGTTGACAATATTGCGGATCGATCTGCCGGTGAATCCCTTCCATGTTCCGCTTCGCACACGGTTTGAAAACGCTCCCATTTTGTCGAGGACGGCATGGACGGATGGAACCACGTCTTCGCCATCCACGACGATCGATCGTCCCTCGGGCGCGCGGAGCGCCGTATGCAGCACCGACCGCTTCTCCGTGACGTTGATCTTGTCTCCGCGAAACATAGCATCGATTCGGCCGCGGAGACCGGATTCCTCCGCCAATTGCAGCAGCAGCCTGATCGTCTCGTCGGTGATACGGTGTTTGGAATAATCAAAATAGATTCCGCACGCTTCTGTATGCAGGCGTTCTCCCCGCTGCGGGTCGTCCTCAAAAAGTTTGCGAAGATGTACGTCTTTGATCCTGGAGTAATGAGCTTCGAGGGCAGACCATACTGCCCGCGTTGTAAGTTGTGAGTTGCCTGTCGTCATAGGTGTTCGCCGATCCTTAGTCCGTGATTGTAGAAATTACTCCAACATGGAAGAAACGCACTTCTCTTCCTTCCTGTCTTGGTCTATAATATAGAGATATTTGTGGTGGTAATAAATTGCCTGGGCAGCAATCTCGATCATTGAAAATCCATTTTTGAGCAGAAGGTAGTTCTTCGATAAGAACGCAACCGGTGTTGTAGGTCTGAAATCCTTTGAACATGATGATTATCAAGGGTTTAGTTTGTACTTTACATCTCAGCAAGGGTTATCACAATACTAAGTTCATGGAATGAAACTGCGCATTGTGTCAGCGTTATTGCTTATGGCTTTTTCTGCGTCTTTTGCTCAGGATGTTTCTCGTCCCCTGATCATGGTGCATTACATGCCATGGTTTCAAACAAAAGCCGTACACGGATACTGGGGATGGCATTGGACGATGGATCATTATAACCCTGACGTTATCGGGCAAACCGGCGAACGGGCGATCGCCTCGCACTACTACCCGCTTACTGGACCGTATGATTCGGATGATAAAAACATTCTGGAATATCAATCCTTACTGATGAAAATTGCAGGGATCGACGGCGCGCTCGTCGATTGGTACGGTATGGACAGCTACTTGGATTACGGAGTTCTCAATGCGAGTACGCAGAACCTCTTTGCCGAACTTCAGCGCGCACAGCTCCTCTTCGGCATCGTCTATGAAGATCAATCGGTCAAACATATCGTTGACGGCGGATATATAACGCAGGCGAATGCACTTGCCTATGCAAAAGGGGTGATGAACTACTTGCAGAACAATTGGTTGGGCCAGGCTTCCTACGTACGGCTCAACGATCATCCTCTCATCCTCACATTCGGCCCGCAGTATTTTGTGAACAGCTCCGATTGGGATACGCTCTTTTCCATCCTGCGCACGACTCCTCTTTTTTTTACTCTCGATAACCGCTTATCGCCCGTCGCTGTTGGTGCGTTTCCGTGGCCGCCGATGTGGATGTCCAACACGTCGGGGATCCTGACGCAAGACATCCTCAACAGTTATCTTGCGCAGTATTACTCGCAAGCCGCGGGGTGGCCGTACCTGGTGACGAGCGCCTTTCCCGGATTTTATGATATCTATAAGGAGGCGGGGGTTGGTCCAAGCTACGGTTATCTGGATCGTGACAGCGGATTTACGTTCACTTCTACACTGCAGCAGGCGTTGGTTCATCATCCGAACGTGATTCAGATCGCGACTTGGAATGATTACGGAGAAGGCACAATCATCGAACCGACGGAAGAATTCGGGTATCAATACCTTGAGATCATTCAAGCGATGAGAGACTCATTGGATGCAGCATTTCAGTTTCAACTTGCTGATCTGCAATTGCCGCTGCGCATCTACAACGCGCGAGTTCAATTTTCGGGGAATAGTGCGGTGAATTCAGCGCTCGACAGAATTACCCCAACCCATTTAACCCGAGCACGGTTATTGGTTATCAATTGCCGAAGGAAACACATGTCTCACTCACGATCTTCAATACACTCGGAGAGCGCGTGGCAACGCTTGTTGATGAGAGGAAAAACGCCGGTACATACCAGGTAGAGTGGAGGCCTCGAGTGTCAAGCGGAATGTATTACTTCCGTCTGCAAGCAGGGGAATTTGTAGAGACAAAAAAGCTCGTCTATATCAAATAGATCGAGCTTTTGGTATTAACAGAATAGTAATCTTTGCCCCAGATATCCTCTTACCTATCTCGTCAGAAAATCTGCGGCAGCTTTCTCAGGAAACGAACTCATCATTCAACGATGCCTGAAACCGCCGCCCCAGCCGCCGTGATATCCGTAGCCGCCGAAGCGCATTCCACGGTACCCATACACAGGCCGAGAATAACTGTATCCGAAGTACAACGACGGGTTGTACCAGTACGGATCATATCCGCCGTACCAATAATATGGGGGATAGTAATAATTTCCGTCTTGTACGTAACGGTCGCCGTTAGAAGTAGGCTCATTTGAAATGAGCATCGCATTAATGACTCTTTCGTTCACCCCGGCATTTTTCAGTTCCAGAACATCCTGAGTACTCAGCTGGAACCATGAGTGAGACGTTGCCAGCATCGTAATGATGAGACTGTCGCTGACGCCGGCCTTTGTCAGTGAGATCACATCCTGTTTCTTCATCATCGATAGAGTGTCCGATGCGGGGATGCGTCCATGGTGATATTGTGCGTACCGCTGAGACGTGCACCCTGCGATAGTCAAAAACACAGCAAGGATAACTGCAAAACTTATTGTCGGCCTCATGGTTTCCATGCTCCTTTCAATTGTAAACGTTACGTCGTTTCTTATTTATTGGACACAGTACGCCTCAATTAGCTTAACCTCGGACAGCACCCGGGTAGTGCTCAGATTTGGCAAGATGTCCGTCATCTCTCACAACAAGCTCAAACGTGAACGCTACCGTTGCTCGCTAATGCTTGACATTGATTTGAAAGAACGGTAAGATTTGTAAAGAGGCAGTTGGAGAGAGCAATGGTTTCGAACCGACGAGAGAATTCGCGGTCTTGTTGATTGAGGCTATTGTTGTAGGGAAACACGCTCGTACATACGGCTCAAAGCAGATTCCAACGAAAAGCTCCAAGAGGTTCTTTTACGAGAACCATATGCGCTCGTAACGTACAACATCGTAAATAATCGAACAGCCAAATTTCATTCACTTAAGCGACATTCCGATGAAGAAATTGCTTCTCCTTTATTTTAGCTTCGCATCCTTTTCCTACTCCCAATCGGTTTTTCCTGTAAAAGATGACAACGGTGAGGCAAGGAGCCGGACGTACCATGTCATCCATTACAGGATCGAGGCATCGTTCGATGAGCCGAAAAGAATGGTTATAGGAAAGGTGACGACAACGCTGGTTCCGTTTACTTCCGAATTCACGACGCTGGAGTTCGATGCTGAGAACATGAATTTCACGAAAGTGTCGCTCGGAGGATCGCCCCTTTTGTTCGACTCACTGGCGAAAACCGTCCGCATCCATCTGAATAAGACATACTCGTACCGCGATACATTGACCGTGTCGATCGAATATCGGTGTGTTCCCCACAAAGGATTGTATTTTATCCAGCCGGATTCGGCGTATCCCGACAAGCCGTGGGAGATCTGGTCCCAGGGAGAAGATATGGATAATCATTTCTGGTTTCCGTGCTGGGATTTTCCAAACGACAAGGCGACGTCTGAAGTTATCGCAACGGTAAAAAGCTCGTATACAGTACTTTCGAACGGCAAGCTTGTCAGCATGAAAGAAGACAAGAAGGCGGGGACAAAGACCTTTTATTGGAAAGAAGACAAGCCCATCGCCTCGTATCTGATCATGGTGGCGGCCGGAGACTATGCCATTATCAACGACGACGCGGACGGAATACCGATCCAATATTACGTGTACAAGAACCAGGTGGACGATGCGAAAGTATGCCTGTCCCACACGCCGTTGATGATGAAGTTCTTTAACGAGAAGATCGGTTACAAATACGCATGGGAAAAGTACGCCCAGATAACGATCGCAGACTTCATGTTCGGCGGTATGGAAAATGCATCCGCAACAACAATGCTCGACAAGATCCTGGTGTTCGATGCGCGATCGCGGGTCGATCAGTCAGCGGTCAGCCTTATCGCGCACGAATTCGCCCATCAATGGTGGGGAGACGTGGTTACGTGCAAAGATTGGCGCCATATCTGGCTGAACGAAAGTTTCGCAAGCTATTTCGACCCTCTTTATATAGAGCATGCCTTCGGAGAAGATGAGTTCGTCAACGACATGTACGGTTCGCAGCAGGCCGGTCTCCGCACGGACAGGATTCTCGGGAGAAAGCCGATCGTCAGCGTCGGTTCCTACACGGCAAACGTTTATCCGCGGGGCGCATCCGTTCTGCATATGCTCCGATTTGTGCTGGGCGACGAACTGTTCTGGCGCGCGATACGGCATTACATCGCCAAATATCAGTTTACGTCGGTTGAATCAAACGATTTGAAGATCGCTGTGGAAGAAGCGACGGGCCAAAATCTTTACTGGTTCTTCGACCAATGGGTGTACAAAGCTGGACATCCCGTCTTCAGCGTTGCCTATTCGTATAACGATTCCGCACGGTCGCTCAGCCTTAATGTTAAACAAACCCAGAGCATGGACAGCCTGACTGGAGTTTTCCGTACGCCAGTCGACATAGAGATTGTTACGGCAAACGGAAGCGCCACGCATCGCATTAATATCGTCAATGACGATTCGACGTATACGTTTCCATCCGATGGAAAGCCGAAGCTTGTTCTGTTCGATAAAAATGATTGGATACTCAAGGAGGTGAGTTACACCGGTCGTTCCATGGATGAATGGAAATACCAGGCGGAATTTGGAAGCAATGTCGCTGCGCGCAGGACCGCCGTAGAGCATATTGCTAAGAGCGACACCGCGGGGGAAGCGATTCCTCTGCTCGCGAAGATCTTGCACGATGATCCGTTCTGGGGAGTGAGACTGTCTGCCGCGAACGGGCTTGGAATGATTTCCGGCATCACGTTGGAAAAGACCAATGCATTGATCTCTGCACTCTCGGATAAAAAATCCCAGGTTCGTTCTTCGGCGGCGGCGCAGCTGGGTAATATTAAAACGGCAAGCGTGTCCGAGGCGCTCCACCATGCGCTGGATGACTCAAGCTATACTGTCGAAGCAAATTCCGTGATCGCGCTTTCGAAGGTCGATTCGGCGAAGTCTTTGCCTATTATCCTCTCTCGCCTGGAAGTGCAGTCGTACGGAAACCAGGTTGCGAACGCGGCGCTGAATGCTCTCGCACGGATTGATTCTGCCGAGGCGGTGAGGGTTGCATTGCGCAAGGTGAAATACGGCGCAACTGCGGAGGGGCGAAGTACAGCGTTGAATGTTTTGAAGCAATACGGCCGGCTTCGAGAAGATGTGAAGGCCGCATGCGAGCAGCTCCTCGGCGACAAATCGAGGCAGTTGAGGCAGAGTGCTGCCGATTTTCTTGGGGATGTGGGGACGGAGTTGCAGCTTCCCGAATTGGAAAAACTGGCGAACAACAAGGACGATGATGCCAGTAGCGCCGCCGAAAAAGCGATAAAGCAAATAAAAGAGAGAGCTGCAAAATGAATATCATGGCGGCTTATTTTTCGCTCCTCTCCGGCCCGGAATTTCCATGGATCGGTTCTCCGGAGACCGCTGCTCTTATCCGCTCGACAGTTTTCGAACATTCCTTGAGGGTGAAAAAGTTTCGAATCGTCCCTCCGACACTTTCAGATTAACAAGCAAAAGATACATCCTTTGATGTGCCTGCGTCCCAACTCCGCCCGCTTGTCAGTGCGGCATTTCACAGCATGAAAATATCCCATCCGTGGATCGATGGCCGCAAGGAAAACGTGACGGAGTTATTGATAGCCGTTATCTAATCCGAGTTTGCCGTCCGACAATTCTTTATAAAAAAATCTCTTGACATTAGGCAGGCTTTTCTTTAATATCGAAGCGGTTCGATATTATATTCCCTCACATGTAAAAAATTGCTCAAATAACTCCATTTTTACCAGTTTTTAACTTAAGCGCTCTACTACGTTATGCGGCATAAGCCCACTATTCGCGATGTAGCCAAGAAAGCAGGATTATCGCTTTCTACGGTCTCGTTGGTTCTGAATAAGAAGGGTTACGTGAGCGAGCTGACGAAACAAAAAGTTCTCGGCATCATTAAAGAGCTGGACTATCATCCCCAGCCGAGCGCTCGGGGACTCGCATCAAACTTGAGCGGTAATATTGGTTTCATCCTCACCGACGAACACTTCTCCCAGTCGGAACCCTTCTACACAAGAATATTCCTCGGCAGCGAGCTCGAAGCGCGGAAACATAATTACTACATCCTCCTGACCACAGTCGGCAAGTCGATCAAACAATCCGATGGAATACCTCGTTTCTTATTCGATAACAATGTCGATGGAATCATCATCGCCGGGAAAATCGGAACCTCGTGGATCGAATACATCAGCAAGAAGAACATCCCTTTGCTTCTCATCGATTACGTCGCCCCGCACATCTCCAGCATCAACATAGACAATAAGGCCGGCGCAGATCTCGTGATGCAGCATTTGCTCCGCGGGGGACATACCAGGATCGGATTTGTCGGGGGCGACATCAAGCATCCCAGCGTACAGGAACGATACGTACAGTATCGGAACATGCTCCTCAACGCCGGTATTATTCCGCATAAGCAGTGGGAGAGCATTGCTCAAGCGAACACGACAATGGTCGACGGATATGAAGCGACAAAGAAGATCTACTCCCATAACGAAAATAGACCGACAGCGATCTTTGCCGCGAACGATGCGATGGGAATCGGCTGCATGAGGTACTTGGCGGAAAAAGGAATAAAGGTGCCGAAGGATGTCGCCGTTGTCGGCTTTGACAACGTTGAAGCAGGACTTCATGCGGATCCTCCGCTGACAACCGTGAATGTCCACCGCGAAGAAATGGGCGGCCTTGCCGTGCGGAGAATGGTGGAAATGATAAAAGATAAAACTGTTGTGGTAACGAAAACTGTGACGCCGGTTGAACTTGTTCTCCGTGAATCGTGCGGCATCGGGCTTGATTGATGCGCGTGGAATATCTTCTAGAATATGATTATGTAAAATTTCCTTTTATGAGCCGGCGAACTGACACTGCGTTATTTGTTTGTGCATTTTTTTCACCGCAAGTTGATTTCATCGTTTCTTGATTCAGCTGTATCGATTGTTGTCATAATTCATTCTGTTTGCTACTTATTAATTAACAAGGAGGTATATATGAATCTGCGAAAGACAATGTTCTTGGTAGTCGCAGCGGTCATGCTTTTCAGCATGCAGGCGGCATCGCAGTCATCTGACATTTACAGCATCGGCGGATTTGAAGGGACCCTTCCTTCGTTCTGGAATATCGGGAACCAGCCGACGAACTCGACAGTGACGTGGGCAACGGATCAGTCGCGATCGCTGGGACACTCGCTGAAGATCACGAAGACAGCGACGAGCGACACGGCAGCCTGGGTTTCGAGCAACATGTGCGATATCTGGTCGCCGACAGTTCCGCCGAACGTAGACATTCTTCTTGGCGCATACGTGAAGACCTCGGGAGTCAATGTGAGCCCGTCGACGGATGACCAGAAATGGTATATCGCCTATTCGTTCTATGATAGCGCGCAAACATTGATCGGCGTGGTAAAACTGCCGATCAGCCAGACGACTGCGACAAGCAGCGGCTGGATCGCCGATACGAACGGTTTGGGAACGGCGAGTCTTCCCCGCGCAGCCTGGACCTTGATCATCTCGTTTGTCGCAGGAAAGAACGCGACAGGCACGGTATGGGCAGATGATTTCCTGTTTACAGGACGAACGACCTGGGGTGGACAGGATTGGAATACAGCAGTAGGAGTGCCGACGGGATGGTATTATTGGCTGCCGCCCAACGGAGGAAACGATGCGTTGATATCGAACGGATTTGAGAACACGATGGTGACGACTGCAGCATCGCACTCGGGAACACATTCCCTTATGTTCAACATGCCGGCCGGGCGAACAGCTCATGACGGTTTTGTTGGAACAAAACTGATCCCGTTTGCTAATCTCGACGCAGGCACGCTAAACGCCGGCGATAGCGTTCGAATTAGCGTGTGGGTGAAGGCAAGCGGTTTAGTGCCCGACTCTGCCGCAGCAAACCCCGGAACATGGGCGGTCGGTATTACGCCGCAGTGGGCAGCAAAATACGGCAACAACGACGGATATAACACACAGGGCGGAGACTATACATTCACGTTCCCCCATGTGACCTCGTTCGACTGGACGGAATATTCAGTGAACGTTGCAGTTCCTGCTGGTGTCAATGCACTGGAAACTCGATTGCATGTCTATTCGACCTTTGTCGGAACGGTGTACTTCGATGATTTATCGATCACGAAGATCGATGTTCCGCAGCTTAGTGACATCGGCGGATTCGAAGGGACCCTTCCTTCATTCTGGAATATCGGGAACCAGCCGACCAATTCAACACTGACGTGGGCAACGGATCAATCGCGATCGCTGGGACACTCGCTGAAGATCACGAAGACAGCGACGAGCGATACGGCAGCCTGGGTGTCGAGCAACATGTGCGATATCTGGTCGCCGACAGTTCCGCCGAACGTAGACATTCTACTTGGTGCATACGTGAAGACCTCCGGAGTGAACACGAACCCGACGGCCGATTCTTTGAAGTGGTATATTGCCTATTCGTTCTATGATAGTGCGGAAACATTGATCGGTACGGTTAAGCTGCCGATCAGCCAGACGACCGCAACAAGCAGCGGCTGGATCGCCGATACCAACGCTTTGGGAACGGCGAGTCTTCCCCGCGCAGCATGGAAATTGATCATCTCGTTTGTCGCAGGAAAGAATGCCACAGGTACGGTATGGGCAGATGATTTCCTCTTTACAGGACGAACGACCTGGGGCGGACAGGATTGGAATACATCGGTCGGAGTGCCAACAGGATGGTACTACTGGCTGCCGCCCAACGGAGGAAACGATGCGTTGATATCGAACGGATTTGAGAACACGATGGTGACGAACACAGCGTGGCACTCGGGAACACATTCCCTTATGTTCAACATGCCGGCCGGGCGAACAGCTCATGACGGTTTTGTTGGAACAAAACTGATCCCGTTTGCTAATATCCACGACGGTACAATTCATTCCGGCGATAGTGTGCGAGTGAGCGTGTGGGTGAAGGCAAGCGGTTTGGTGCCCGACTCTGCCGCAGCAAACCCCGGAACATGGGCGGTCGGTATTACGCCGCAGTGGGCAGCAAAATACGGCAACAACGACGGATATAATACACAGGGCGCAGACTATACGTTCACGTTCCCCCATGTGACCTCGTTCGACTGGACCCAGTATACGCAGGACCTTCTGGTTCCGGACGGCGTTGTCGCATTGGAAACTCGGTTACACGTCTACTCGACATTTGTCGGAACGGTATATTTCGACGACCTGGATGTCCAGAAGATCAGTACGACAACGGGAGTCAAGAGCGTGAGCGGCAACGCCCCGCATTCTTTTGAACTTTCGAACAATTATCCGAATCCGTTCAATCCTTCAACAAAAATCAACTTCGGTATACCGAAGGATGGAATGGTGTCGCTGGTCGTCTATAACGTTCTTGGTCAGAGAGTCCGGACATTGGCGGATGCGCCGATGGCTGCAGGACAGTATTCTATTACCTGGGATGGTCGTAACGATGCAGGTTCAACCCTGAGCAGTGGAGTCTATTTCTACCGACTCCAGGCCGGTGCAACGGCAATTGTTAAGAAAATGCTTCTCCTGAAGTAAGATCCACAGGGCGGGGTATTTGTGAAAATCCCCCGCTCTCTATTTTTCATTCGAGGAATGAATTAGGTACAAACCGACTCCATCGGAGAACAATGAAATCAGTCATTGCTGCCGCCTTCCTTCTGATACTCTTCATGCCTGCCGCCTACGGAGGCACTACCGGCAAGATTTCCGGGAAGGTTATCGACGCCCAAACGAAGGAACTTCCGATCGGCGTCAACGTAGTCATCATCGGGACGACCCTCGGAGCTTCGACTGATCTGAACGGAGAATATTTTATTATCAATATCCCTCCGGGGACGTATCAGCTGCGTGCGTCAGCCGTCGGTTACGCGCCGCAAACCATCACTAATGTTACCGTCTCTGCAGACCGCACTACCCAGATCACATTTAATCTCGTGCCGCAAGGTGTTGAACTGGCCGGGGTAGATGTCGTTGCTTCCCGCCCCATCGTACAAAAAGATCTAACTTCGACAACGGCAACCGTTACGAGCGACCAAATTTCAGCGCTTCCGATCGAGGACGTAGCTTCGGCCGTCAACCTTCAGGCCGGCGTTGTCGACGGACATTTCCGCGGCGGCCGAAGCAATGAAGTGAAATACCTGGTCGACGGTATGTCGGTCAATGACGTCTTTTCAGGAGATTTTGAACTTGAATCCGAGATCAATGCCGTACAGGAAATTCAAGTACTGAGCGGAACGTTCAACGCAGAGTACGGGGAAGCGCTTTCGGGAGTTGTTAACGAAGTGACCAAGACCGCCCACGATAATTACTCAGGCAATTTTTCTGCGTATACCGGCGACTACCTCAGCACGCGAAAAGGCCTGTTCCAAAACATCAACCACATTTCCCCCTCCGACCTCCAGGACTACGAAGGTTTGCTTAGCGGCCCGATACCGGGAACGGAAAAGTTCATGAAATTCGTCCTTTCCGGCCGTTACTATTATAATGACGGTTACCTTTACGGCAAGAGAGTGTTCAATCCGAAAGATTCTTCAAACTTTTCCGCGAACGACCCGTCACAGTGGCATATTGGCGCAACGGGCGATGGAAAGTATGTCCCGATGAATTACCAGGAACGATTCAGTATGCAGGGGAAGCTCTCGTTTGACATCGGCGGTTCGAAAGCATTGACCCTTCAAGGAATCTATCTGGACAGCAAGTTTAACGACTATGACCACCAGTTTGTTCTTGATCCCGACGGCAACTATACTCAGTTCCAGAAGAGCCTCCTTCTCATTGCAAGCTATACGCTTGTCTTCAACAATTCATCGTTCATGGATTTCAATGCGTCTGGATTCGACTCAGAGTACAAAGAGTATGTCTATCAAAATCCGCTCGATACAAATTATGTAAATCCGGTCCGGCTGCAGGATGCCGGGGCCAACGCGTTCCTCACAGGCGGGACACAAAATTGGCATTTCTACCATCACACGAACACATACACCGGCAAGATGGACTTCACTTCTCAGCTCACGAACGTTCATCAGATAAAGGCGGGCGTCGAAGGTGATTTGCATTTCCTGAATTACAGGGATTACCAGGTGCACGTCGACGCTTCGAGCGGATTCGTGCCAGCACTGCCGACTCCCGGCTCTTTCGATTTCAACACGTACGACAACGCACCGTACCAACTGGCGGCGTACATTCAGGATAAAATCGAATTATCGTACCTCGTGGTCAACATAGGACTGCGTTTTGACTATTTTGAACCCGACGGATCTGGGTTAAAGAACCCTAACAATATCGCGGAACTGGACGTGCTCCAGTCGCCGTTCCCAGACTCACTTGTATCCAAGGCGTCGCCAAAATATCAGGTTAGTCCTCGCATAGGCATTTCGTATCCTATCACCGACCAGGGAGCCGTGCATATTTCGTACGGGCATTTCTTTCAGATGCCTCCATTCGAAGACTTATACAAAAATCCAAACTTCCGCATTCCGCTCACTGGGAATTATCCCGACTTTATCGGAAATATCATCGGCAATGCAAACCTGCAGCCGCAGCGCACGACGATGTATGAGATCGGATTGCAGCAAGAGCTTGCTTCGAACCTCGGCCTTACGGTCACCGGGTATTACAAAGACATTCGAAACCTCCTCGGCCTCCAGCTTTTCCTCAAGAACAATTTTGTGAAGTTCGGCGAGTACGTGAACGTCGATTATGGTGCAGTACAAGGTTTCACGATCTCACTGGACAGGCGTTTGACGAACGGCCTCGGCGCGAATCTTGACTACACGTATCAGGTTGCCAAGGGAAATACTTCTGACCCCGAAGATGATTTCAACAAGGCGACGGCGAATCCTCCGATCGCGATCAATCAAGAACTCGTCCCGCTGAATTGGGATCGACGCCATTCTCTCAACCTCACGATTACGGCAGGAGACTCGAAGAGCCTGCTTGCCAGTTTCATCGTGCGGCTCGGTTCCGGCCTCCCGTACACGCCCGCACTGCAGAACCAGCGGACCGGTCTGGAGAACAGCGGCAACAGGCCGATGTTTTTCAACACCGATATGTATATTACGCAGTATTTTGACTTGTTCAATCTACCGCTTTCTGTGTTCCTGAAAATTTACAACGTCTTCGATACCGCGAACGAGGACAATGTGTACAACGATACCGGGCGAGCAGGCTATACGCTGGCATTAACGCAGGCCGAGCAGGTTGCCGGACCTGTGCGGGGCGCCAATACCCTGCAGCAATACTTCTCGCGCCCGGATTTCTATTCGGCACCGCGCGAAGTTGAAATCGGTATGTCCTTAATATTTTAACTTTATGAACCACTTTGATCGCACCAAAGGCAGGGAAAGAACTCTTTTGAAAAAACTGTTTACCACGGCGCTGTTATTCGGCGTACTGCACTTGCAGGCGTCTGCCCAGCAGATTTTCGACGGGAGCAAAGGAAATCATAATTGGACAAAGCTGGGGCTCATGGACGGCAACCTTGTCGAGACCTGTTTTTATAATTTTGGCGAGATAGGCGATTGGAAGAACGAACAAATCCTCAGCGGCGTCTGGCCGAAAGGTACGACGCACACATATATAGATGGCATTGCGGTGATCGTTCAGGCAGAAGCGAAAGACTCGAGCGGAAACATCATCCATCCGCTTGAAACGAACTACTACGAATATACCCGCTACAACGTATCGACCGGAGTTACCTACGGCTGGTGGCCGCTTCCAGATTATGCAAACGTCTATCAATCAAGTCCCGCTCGGAGCGACGACCCGACGACATGGCCCGCCCATTGGCCCGACCGTCCCAGCACGTGGGATGGCAGATGGAACGGCTTTTTTGGAAACGGAGTACTGAACGCTGACCTCGAAACATATTTTGTAATGGACGATAACGAGGACCGGCAGTACATTCTCAGCAACCACTTCCATCCCGACGCTGCTGACGCAACACGCGGCGGATTGGGAATGCAGGTTCACGCGCGCGGATTCCAATGGTCCCAAGTGCTCGCCGAAGATGTCATCTTCTGGCTGTACGATATTACCAATGTGGGGACAACCGATTACCCGAAGACTCTTTTTGCGCAGTATGTCGATTGGGGAATCGGCGGCCCCGGCAACGATTCGAATAACGCCGGCGATTACGACCTTGGTCTGAACCTCTCCTACGCCTGGTGCACCCAGCCTTTGGGGAGCCCGGGAAACTGGAGCCCTATCGGTTATGCTGGATATGCATTTCTTGAGAGCCCCGGCATCTCCGACGATCACATCGATAACGATCACGATGGTCTCACGGATGAACGGCGGGATAACGTGGCGAAGACATTCATCACCAATGTCAACCAGGATCCCTTCATCGTTAATGTCCAGCAAGATACAGTCGCCTTTCATAAATTCTACGGCTATTCATGGGGGCATAATGGCGGGCATTGGGACGCAGATGAAAATCAGAATTGGGTGTCCTATACGGACCTGAACAATAATGGAAAATGGGATCCGGGCGAACCATTAAACGATGACGTCGGTACCGACGGGCTTGGACCGTTGGATGAAGGCTATCCCGGGCCCGATCCGGACGGAACGGAGGGAAACGGAAAGCCGGATCAGGGCGAACCGCATTTTGGCGTTCTCGACAAAGATGAATCAGATCAAATTGGATTGACGGGCTTCATTATCGCGGCGGTCCATACGTACGACTTGAACAACGACGAGAGGAATTGGGCGGCCTTTTCTTCCTTGCCGCAGCCGCACGGACAATCGCTCGTCGGCGTTAATCTCGGGAACGATTTCTCGAGTTATTTCTTTCATCTGAACGGTCGGACGACATACGGTGCCGCAACGGGCACGAATCAGCAAACAGGGGAAACAGAACGCTTCTCGATGGCTCTGATTTTCGGCTTGAACGCCCCCGATTTATTCCTGAGAAAAAAGACCGTTCAATCGATCTATAATGCAAACTACCAGTTTGCGAAACCTCCCGACAAACCGACGATCAAAGCCGTTGCCGGAGATCACAAGGTGACACTCTACTGGGACAATCGCTCCGAGCTGACGTTCGACGCCTTCTATCAAAGATACAGTTTCGAAGGATATCGTGTCTATCGGAGTACCGAACCAAACTTTGTGGAAGACAAAACCGTCACCGATGCGAATGGACAGCCGACATATCGTATCCCCATTGCGCAGTATGACCTCGTCGACGAATTCTCCGGCTTGGCACCCATCGGCATCAACGGAGCGTACTTTTATCTCGGCAGCAATTCCGGCTTGCAGCACTCTTTTGTCGATTCAACGGTGCAGAACGGGCAGACGTACTATTACGCAGTGACCGCGTACGACGCAGGTTTTACCACCACGACTATTACGGGGGAGTTGGTCGGTATTCCCCCTTCGGAGACAACGAGCACTATAAAAGTAGACATCAACGGCATTGCGAAAACGGATATCAACACTGCGGTGGTGACGCCGCACGCTCCGGCTGCCGGCTATGTTGCGCCGAACATAAAAGTGAACACGGCCACCGGGCCTGGTACCGGTTCCCTTTCGGTGAGCATTCTCGACCCGGATTCGATTCGCAACAATCATACATACAGACTCGAGTTTGTTGATTCCTCGGCATTTCACGATAATCCTCATCCGTGGTACCAGTTGATCGATAAGACTTCGTTAGATACCGCGATCAAACTGACACAATTGCAAACGACGCTGCAGCAATCGCCAATCGTCCACGGCTTTGATCTAAACATTGTCAATAGTCAAGACGTTGTGATCGATCCTGCGAACACGAAGTGGGAGCAGGGAAACAGCAACTTTGTTGTGCTGGTTGGATTCAACTCGAGCAGTTACCCCGCGTATGCGGTGAGCCGGATCGACTATCCTGCCGATTTTGAGGTAACGTTTACCAAAAAAAGTCAAGGAGATATTTCGTTCCCGTCCGGCCCCTTCAGCGGTCCACATCCATCCAATATCATCATTAAGAACCTGACAGAGCACATCGATCACGTGCAGTTCATTTTCCAGGATGTTAACAATAACCAGGTGTTCGATGCCGGAGATGCGATTTTCATAGTGTGCGGCGATTCGGCGGGCAAGCCTGGATTAGATTTTCCCAGCTCGAGAAAAACGTGGTCGATGACGTTGGTTATGGATACGACGATTGCTGCATCGAAACAACAAGCGCCGCAGCCGGGTGACGTCTATCGGATTTCTACATTGAAACCATTCCGGACGGGAGAATATTTTGAGTTCACCGCAACCTCGCCGTCGTTGAATGTGCAGCAAGCCAAATATGACATCAAAAAAGTTGCCGTTGTGCCCAACCCGTACGTCGGCGCAGACTCGTGGGAGCCGGCAACGACATCCGTTGGGCGGGGAAATAGATTGATCTATTTTATCCATCTGCCGAGCAAGTGCACGATCCGCATCTATACGATGAGCGCACAGCTTGTTCAAACGCTCTACCACGACAGCAACATTGATAACGGCCAGGAACCATGGAATCTTGTCTCGCGCGACGGAATGAACATCGCCTACGGCATTTACGTTTTCCATATTGATGCACCCGGTGTCGGGTCGTTCATCGGCAAATTTGCTATTATGAAATAATGAAGCCGGAGCTTATATTGAAGAAGAAATGCTTGCGGATCATACTTGCGGGTGCATTGGTCCCGGTCGCGATGTTTGCGCAGGGGGCTAATGATGTCTCGAAGACGGGAACCACCGCGGCAACATTCCTGGAAATCTCGGTCGGCGCGCCTGCGATCGGGATGGGCGGAGCGTTTGTGAGTCTCGCGAACGATCCCACTGCGCTGTACTGGAATCCCGCAGGCATCGCTACGATAACGACTACCGACGCAATACTCTCACACACCGATTGGATCGCCGATACGAAATTCGATTTCGCCGGCCTCGCGCTTCCTCTGGGCAGTTTTGGAACGCTCGGGTTCAGCCTTACCTCTCTCACCATGGCAGACATGGCGGTGAGGACCGTGGAAATGCCGGAAGGCACGGGCGAATACTTCAGCGCCAGCGATCTCGCGGCGGGTCTTTCCTATGCCCGCCCGCTGACAGATCGTTTCTCGATCGGGTTTACCGCAAAGTTCATCCAGGAAGCGATTTGGCATGAAACAGCCGACGCATTTGCAATCGACGTAGGAACAATATTCAAGACGGACCTTTTTGGCGGGATGGTCATCGGAGCGTCCCTCTCGAATTTCGGAACACCGATGACGCTGGCGGGGAGCGATACACGCGAGTTTCTTCGGATCGACCCGACGAAGCAGGGATCTAATGACCAGATCCCGGCCGACATAGAGATGGATTCATGGGACCTGCCGCTAAGGTTTCAGATCGGCTTCTCAACAAATGTCATTGAAAACGATGTGTATCGCTGGACCGTCGCCTTCGATGCAATACATCCGAACGACAACTATGAGAGCGTAAACGTGGGAACCGAGCTGGCCATTCGCGATTTTATCTATCTCCGCGGAGGATTCCAATCTCTCTTCCTGAGCGACAGCGAAGGAGGGCTCTCACTCGGCATCGGCGTTACCTCCAGCCTGATCTCAAGCAGCTCGACGGTGAAGTTCGATTACGCTTATCGGGATTACGGAAGGCTTGAAGGCGTGCATTCATTTTCCGTCGCTATCCGATTCTAGCAGGATGATGAAAAGGTCCATACGGCTTGCCACTCCCAAAGGGATGCCGTTGGCAGAAGACACAACGTCACTAAGAAATGAAAGTGATAAACTATTGTCGCCGATATCATCACCGGTTGAGATAGCGATTTACTTAAAATTATTTCGTGTCTTCGTGACTTAGTGGCTCATAAAAGTGTATTTCAGCAACCTGCTAGGTGTGAATTGTGAACCCCAGAAGTTTTGGACGAAGTTGGCTCATCGGAGCGCTGATAAGTTTGCTGCAAGGCCTCGCTTCGCCTTTCATCTTCGCTCAATACACCCCGGACGTGCCGTCGAATTCCCTCCTGGACGATCCTAAATTCAGTTCCATCATCCTTGCCAAGGTCGGCCCCTGGAATGTTACGGCCCAGGAGTTCATGCTAAGCTATGAGTACGGCCCTGCTTTTACGAAACGCGAATCTGATTCGAAGAAACATTACCTCACGTACATGATCTACGAAAAACTTCTCGCGCTGGACGGGTACGATCGCGGGCTGCAATCCTCATCCATGGTAAAGGAAGTGCTCAATGATGTGGAAGCCGACCTTGCTACCGAAGAGCTCTACAAAGACGATGTTCTCGATTCTGTCCGCATCTCCGACAAAGAAATAGAGCGCGGTGTCTCCGGGGAGAATATCCAGCTCGGCCTGAAATGGTTCTTCTCGCCGGTACAAAACGATATATTTTGCGACGCAAAGCTGCTGCGAAACGGTGCCTCGTTCGATTCGTTATTCTCCGCGCGATACCCGGATTCTGCTTCGGCGGATAATCGTTCGATGCAGACGACGCGTTTCAAATTGGAAATGAAGAATGGAGCCCTCGCAGCGGCCGTCGAATCGCTGACTGCCGGAACGGTGACGCCGCCGATTCATGCTCCCGACGGCTGGTATCTCGTAAAGATCGCCGACGTATGGAAAAACCCGATCATCACCGAATCCGAAAACTCAAAGCTCCACGAGGACGTCCGCCGGGCGCTGCTGCAGCATCGGTCAGATTCGTTGTCGGACGAGTACGTTCATCGGATGCTGCTTGCTCAAGATCCTGTCATCGATAAAGAATCGTTTGAACTGCTGCAGGCGCATCTCGGCAGGAAGTTCCTCTCCGCCGAAAAATATTCTGCGTGGGAGATGGAAAAGAAGCTTCGGTCGCACGCGCGCCCCCCGAATCTCGATTCAATCGACGTCGAAAGGTCCGATGTTCTGGTAAGGATGAAGAAGGCGAAGTATCTATTTGGTGATTTTTTGGATTGGGAAAAGACAAGAGATCCCTACATCCGTCTTGATACGAAATCTCCGCGTGCGTATTATGCTTCAGTAGAACAACTTGTCTGGCGCATGGTCCGCGACAGAATGTTGACGGCGGAAGCATACCGGAGAGGCCTGCAGAAAAGAGAGAGTGTTGTGAAGCAGACACAGTGGTGGGAGGAGAAACTGGTGTACCGCGCGGCGAAACTTGAGATCGAGAATAGCATAACGCAGAACGACAACACGCTGCAGAGTTATTATGCTTCTCACGCAATGGATTACCGGAACGATAAAGGCGACGTCCGCCCGTTTGTGGAGGTTAAAGACGACGTCCGCCGCGACGAGTTCATGTACCAATCGACGAGCAGGATGCTCCATCAAATTCTGAAACTCAAGCAGAAGTTTGCGGTAAAAGTGAACGACGAGACGCTCAAGAAGCTTTATGTTGACGTTGAGAACTCGCCGAAAGCAATAGACGTGTACACGGTGAAAAAAGGGGG
>Ga0265342_10000631_pt1 | contig 36866 bp, 43 predicted proteins | sample 4CB327metaG_FD_203125 | JGI IMG/M metagenome (GOLD analysis project Ga0265342, IMG submission 203125) | Rhizosphere microbial communities from Carex aquatilis grown in University of Washington, Seatle, WA, United States - 4-CB3-27 metaG | ecosystem: Host-associated > Plants > Roots >... | reverse complement strand
CGTATATCGCCGTGGTGCTGGACGCCTATGCCCAATTCATTTTTTTAGGAAGCGCCAATGGGACAACAGTGGCTTGCAGCGCCGCGACGCCAAAGCGTGGCGAAACCTTTGCTGTCCGAAATGTGGGCCAGAGCAAGTATCTCCGGATGATTCGCCAAGCCGCCATCCGGCAAATGGCCAAAAGCGCCTGAATATTTCTTTGCGGGATGACTACGCCCAAGTTTCAGCTCGTTAGAAGGCACATCCATTGTAACAGCATCACGTTACTGCACGACGCAAGGGCCCCGAACAATTGGTAGGACTGCTATCGGACCTCGAAGTAGCGTAGCTAAGTTGAAAGCAGCTCAGGACGAGGTCGATAAGCGACCGTTCTTTGCAAACGCTGACTTGCAAAGACCTTGACTTTGATTTGACGAGCCATTCGTGAACAAAGTAGCAATTGTTCACGAGAGCGCATGTCTTCGGTCTGTATTGGCTACAGCTTATGGCACGCGAATACTATCGCCGATGCGGCCGATTACTATCAAATTTCGTCGACAATCACGGCTTTCGGAACCAAAGGAGCCGGTTCGCGCCTTCGCTCGCGATCCAAATTGGCCACTTACGAGCATTACTCCGCGCGCAGACTTCTTTGCATTGCCTGTGTTCCCAATGCAATCGCCTGGATGCAAGTTCATCGGCTTCACGATCGGGGGTGCCTAAAGGGGTCACCTCGATGGACTAAGATTATAAGCGCAACAATCGCCGCTGAGCCAATTTCGACCCATGATAGCCAAGAAAGTAGAATTGATTGGCTTTCAGTAATATAGACGACGATCCCCTTAACTGCATGGGCGATTATCCTGCCTCCTAACGGATCAGGGGAACGGGGATAATTGACATAGGAGTTTTCCAGCATCCCGATCACAAACCACGACGATATGAGAACCGCCGCCGCAGCAATCGAGACGACCCTTTTCAGTTTTAAGAACATCACCAACCTATGCTTCGAAAGTGTTCCTGGCGCTTTACGCCAAATCCTCGCCCATTAGGGACAATTTGCAGTCGGGCTCAGTGGGCTTGCGTTAGCCGTAGGCGCGCCTGCGTTGGCGAATGGGAAGGGTGAGCCCATACAGCCGTCTGCGCCGCATATCTGGGTACTAGTAGTCGTCAATGACGACGACGCGCCCTCACTCATGCCGAAAGTAATGCCTCCGCCTATTACCTGTCCATTGGGGCTGCTGCCAGCGAAATAATCTAACGATCCGCCCATGCCAGCACCAAAATGAAGACTGGTGTTTGTAAACGGGCCGCTGAGATCGTAGATGGTCTCGGCCTTGGAAAATTGAATGCTGCCGCCCGCTCCTGCCTGAACGCCGATCCCGCCACCAACGCCCGTGTACGTATACGTACCGAAATTGCCGTGGGTGTCGATGGCAATTCCGTAGCCTCCTTGCGGAACGACGAAACCAAGTATGGTCCCTCCTCCAGCGATGCCAAACTGGAGTGTATAGAGTCCGGTAGAATCTGTAGAAGTAACCGGGTTGTCGTTCACATACCGATAAAGATTAGCCGCAACATCGCCATTTTCCTCAATTCTGTCTCGTGAAATCCAACGCGCGCTGACAGAATCGTATGCTCGGTAGCGCGTGAGATAGAGGCCGCTATCGGCGCTGTAAAACATGCCAGCATAACCGAAATCCGTTGGCAGCGCAGTCGCCTGTAGAGCGTTGCCGTAGGGGTCATAGTCGTAAGCTGAGGCACTTGTGGCGCTCGCAAAGGTCCTTCGCACGGATCCAATCTGATCGGGGCCGTAATAGTACGTTTGATCGGGTGTCCCTGGCACGAACTCACCCTCGCTATAGTATTCGCGCGTCGTAGCATTGCTCGCGTTCCGCGCTTGGCAGATACGAACTCCGCACCACATATATGATGTCGTAGTTGCCCCACCTCCACCGGCCGGTGTGCTGCTGATCGCGGTGCGCCGGTTGATACCATCGTAAGAGAAGGTCGTTTGCTTGCCGGGCTGACCGGGATACGTGATCCCAACCAGACGGTTCTCGGCGTCCCAGGTGTAGTTGCGCTGCCCGTCCGAGGTGAGATTCCCATCGGCGTCGTAAGTCAGCGTCTGGCCCGACAGGTTCGTCAACTGGTTGAGGTTGTTGAATGCCGCAGTCTGCGTGAGCGCGGCGGGATACCTGGGCATGTCAACGGAGATGATTGAGCGGGTCTACGGGCACCATAGTCCCGAGCACCTCAGGAAGGCCGCCGAAGCCATTGCCAAGAAGGGCCGACAGGTTTCTGTGGTCGTATCTGTGGTCACTGACCAAAAGAGCCAAAGAAAGGAGGGGTAAGCTGTTGAAGGGATTGGTGGGCCCGCCTGGACTCGAACCAGGAACCAGACCGTTATGAGCGGTCGGCTCTAACCATTGAGCTACGGGCCCTGAAGGGCATTGTACTAGCAAGGCGCGCGGCGGGGGCGCAATCGCACCCGCCGCGCACCCACGGTCCACAGCCGGCCAGCAGGTTCGGACTTACAGCTTCAGCAGGCGCTTGGCGTTGCCGCTCAATATCTTCGCCTTGTCTTCGTCCGACAGCGGCGCACCGCTCATCCAGTCGACCGCCGGGCGGCTGTCCGCCACGAAGGGCCAGTCGACCGCGAACAGGATGTGGTCGACGCCCATTTCCATGACGCAGCACAGGAGCGCCGGATTGGAGAAGAAGCCGCTTGTTGTCAGGTAGAAGTTCTTCGAGAAGATATCGCGGAAGCTCAGCGGCTTCTGGCCCGGGCGCTTGAGCGCGGAATCGATGCGCCACAAGAGGAACGGGATGGTCTCGCCGAAATGGCCCAGCACCACCTTCAGCTTCGGGTGCTTCTCGAACACGCCGGACAGGACGAGGCGGATCGCCTGCGTGGCGGTTTCGACGGTAAAACCCCAGGCGGGCCGCACCACCAGCGGGAAGTCCTTGGCGTATTCCTGGTAATAGATCTCGGTGACGCGCGGGTCCGGCAGCGACGGGTGGAAATAGATCGGCACGTCGAGCTTCTCGGCGCGAGCATAGATCGGCCAGAATTTCTTCAGGTCGAGGAACTCGCCGTTCGACATGCCGTGAATCATGGCGCCCTTGAAGCCGTGCAGGGTAACGCAGCGCTCGAGCTCGTCGGCGGCAGCTTCCGGATTGGCGGTCGGCAGCGCGCCGAAGGCGGCGAAGCGCTTCGGGTTGGTGGCGCAGGCCGCGGCCAAGCGGTCGTTTACCCCGGCGGTGAACTTGACGGCGATGTCGGCCGGAAGTTTCTGCGTCGAGGGCGCGCCGTGCGAGATCACCTGTACGTCGATGCCGGCGCCGTCCATCTCCTTCAAACGAATGCTGCCGAAATCATGCAGCTGTTTCTCGATCTCGGCGCCCTTCGGCGCCTCGATCCCGGTGTAATGCCGGGTCAGTTCGGGGTCCCAATAGTGCTCCTCGATCGCTATGATCGGGCAATTCGGCTTGGTCATGATGGGCTCCCCCCGGTCCTTGTTCTTGCGGCGCCACTTCGTAGCAACCGGCAGCGACCCTGTCACGGGCGGGCCCATGATGCAGTTCGGCCACGCGGCCGCCCCGCTCGCGCCGCCGTTCCTCATTTGCGTTTTGCGATTCGGCCGACTCAGCTAGTCATCGAATCATGGTGCCTTGGCTTCGCATCCTTCCGGTCGGCGGCGTCTCTGCCGCCGTTCTGATTCTTGCGCTGGCGCTGACGCCCCCGCGCGAGGCCCGGCTGGGCGTGTCGCCGGAGATGACGCTCGCGCGCGGTCCGCTCATCGACAGGCGCGAGCATCCCGAATGGCCGCAATTCCTGATGCAGGCCGCCTTCCGCCGCGCCGGCGAGATCCTGAAGCTCCGCGATCTGCCGGATGCACCGATGTTGACCGCGCCGGTCGCGCCGCCCGCAAGGCCGGCGATCGCTGCCGAGCCGCCGCCGTCCGCGCCGCCGCCGGACTCCGCCGTGCAGAGCGCGGCCAAGGCGCTCGACGCCGCGCCGATACGCAACGACGTCGCCGCGACGCCGCCGGGTCCGCCGTCCGCGCCGATGCAGACGGCAAAGCTGCCGATCGCTGTTGATGATGTGAAAGCCGCTCCCGCCGCCGACGTGCCCGTAAACGACGCGAAGACGGCTACGCCCGAGGCTGCCGTGGTCACGATTGCGACGCCGCTGCCGAAGCCGGCGCCGCCGGAGACGCGCATCGCTTTGCTGCCGCAGGAACGGCCCTCGGCCGATTCCGACCCCGACGTGACCGGCACGATCAGCGCGGCGGCCGATGCCACCACCATTCCGGTCGACATCGGGGAATCGTCATCGGATGAATTGCCCGTCGTGCTGCCGCCCGAGCGGCCGCCGATTTCGCGCATCATCCAGCAACGCGAGCGCGCTTCGCATGTCGCGCCACGCAAGAAGGCGCCGCGCCGCGCGCTGGCAACCGCCAAGTCGACCAAGGCGACGAACGTTCAGCCGGCGAGCGAGGTGAATCTGTTCGAGTCGCTGTTCGAGCCCGGTAAGACCAATCAGCGCGCGGCGGCGCCGCAGAAGCGGGGTGTCGCCCGAGCCTCGGAATATCCGCCCTACCCGCCGATCCAGACGTATCCCTTCGGCGGGAAGTGAAAGCGAGCGCCGCGCGGCCGAACGCCGCGACGGGCTCGCCGGTCAGGGATAGTTCATGCCGGCCGGCGAGGATTCGGCGAAGCTCTCATTGGCGACGCGATCGTTCACCGCCGCTGGCTGCTTGAACGCCGACACGCCAGGCACTGACGCACCCTTGCGCTTGGCGGCATAGTAATAGCCCGCCGCATAATAATGCACGGCGCGGTCGGCATTGCCGCCGGCGACGCGATAGGCGCCGGCGAGGTACTTCACCGCATAATTCATGTTGGTCTCGGCATCGAGCAGGCCGGCGGCGCCGCCGCCATAGCCGAGCGCTCGCGCGGTCGCGAGCTTGATCTGCATGAGGCCGAAATTGCCCCGCGAGACAACGCGCGGATTGCCGCCGCTCTCGCGCTTGATCACGCGCCGCACCAGCGCTTCCGGCACGCCGTTTTCGGAGGCGTATTTGCTGATCAGCATGTCGAGATTGCCGTTGGCGTCGAGCGAAGCGCGCGTGCGCTCGCGAGCCGTGACCGGCGATATCGCGGCGGCGACCAGAAGCAATGACGTGGCGAGGCAGAGGCTGCGAATCATGTCGTGTCCGGGTTGTTGGGGATGCCCGGATCTGCGCGGACAACCCTGGCGACTTTGTGGCGCAACCGGGCGGGCCTGTCGCCGTTCCATCACGAAGTGATGCAATACATGTCTTAACTTTAACGAGCGGAGCGACCGCGCCGCAGCCAAGGCGTGCTGCCGCGGGAGAGTCGGGGAATACGCCTTGATCCACCTCAAAACGTGACGACGGCCGGCACCTAGAGTTCCCGCGACTGACACTTCAGGGGAACCCGGATGCCGACCGACGTCGCCGTCATCGTCGCTGGAATTACGCTTGTCTTCGTACTCTTCGCCGCCGCTCTCGCTTGGGCCGACTTCTACACGCGCGGCGCGCCCAAGTAGCGCGTCGGCGTCTCGGCCCGGCGTCGGCTCACCAGTCGCCGAACGGATACTGGCGATGCGCTTCGTTCGCCTGCTTCTGCGCTTCGGCGAAGACATCCACGTAGAGCGCGATCGCCGAGAAGAAGCGGCTGAGTACGGTCAGCGGAGAAGTGAACAGCGCCTGGGAGGCGCGCAGCGTCAATGCGGTCATAGGGAATGGTCCTTGTTTCGATGGCCGGGGCTTAGCGGCCGTGATTGGCGAGGAACCGGCGCTCGATCTCGCGCTCGGCTTCATCGGTGAACTTGCCGCCATTGCGGGTGAGGTAGAGCGCGATCTCGCGCTCGGCCTGGCGCAGGCGCGCCTCCTGCATCGCCGCGACGATGCGGCGGAGCAGGCCGGGCCTGCGGCCGGTGGTGGCGCCGGTCTTCGGTTCGGTGGTCAGCACGTCACGGACGGTGACGGCGGTGTGCACATAAGCCATGGCTCAATCTCCTTTCATGGGACTGATCCAGGAGCGTTCTCTCTGGAGTTTCTTGCCTTTGTTGCATTGCAATATAGCTGTTTCGCACCGCAACAGAAGGGGACTAACCGCATGTGATCCATACGGAATCCGCATACGCTCCGTCATATTGGCTTAACGAAGATGTTTTGTTTCGAAAGACTCGGGCGCAGTGAAACATTGCGATCGTCAAACATCCGCACCCGCACGAAATACTCGGCCACCGCCAAGCCATGCGCTGGACGCGGTTCCGATCCGCGTAAGGGGAAGCGGATGGCTCAGCAGCCGCGATGAGGAAGGGGCGAGACGGCGCTGTCGCCGGCGAACTTCGCGTTCCACGCTGGCGTTGTCGCCGCACACCCGTCCCGACTAAGGAGAGAAGAGCATGGCCGCGACCGCCGAGTTGAAGATCAGTGACGAGGCCGATGCCCGCGGGCTGGAACTCGGCAGGCAGGAAGGTGACGCCTTCGGCCGCACGCTCAAACACATGATCGAGGAGATCGCCGACGGCGGCGGCGAAATCGCGCACGGCGACTACCTCGTCGCCTTCGCCTTCGAGAAGGCCGAAGGCATGTACATGCCGCGTGACGGCAAGCTCGAATGGATGGCGCCGGACCGCGAGAACATCCACATCGAAGTCGCGGTGCGCGACAAGGCCGACGGGCGCATGATCCCGGGGCTCGACATCGACGTGACGCTGATCGACGACTCCGGGAAGGAGATCGGCACGCACAGGCAGCCGCTCCTGTGGCACCCTTACCTTTATCACTACGGCCGCAACTGGATCATTCCCGGCGACGGCATCTATTCGCTACGAGTGCGTTTCCCGGCGCCGCAATTCCATCGGCATGACAAGACGAACGGCAAGCGCTTCGCCGAGGGCGCCGACGTGACGTTCAAAAACCTCAAACTAAAAACCGGCCGCGAGTAGCGCTCTACGCCGTCGCGCGAGAGCGTGATCGAAAAAACAAACAGGCCGCCCAGGTGGGCGGCCTGTCGTGCATCCCTGCGATGCGCGTCACATGACGTTACTTGCCGTTGTTGGTCGCGCTGCCGGCGGACTCGCCGCCTGCCGCGCCGGCGCCGGTGCCGGCATTGCCGGTGCTCGTGGACTTCGGGTCCGGCGTCGTCCCGGTGCCAGCAGGCTTCATCGTCGCCGGACCGCCGGTGGTCGAGCGCTTCTTCATCATTTTCTTGGACTGCATCTCGTTCTTGGTCATCTTCGTTTTCTTGATCTTCTTCTTCGACACTGCGCTGAAGTCCTGCGCGGTGGCGGCGGTGACGCCCGACTTCAGCGAAGCCTGCGTGCCGCAGGCCGAAGCCGCGGTCGCCGTGCCCGCGAGAAGCATGGTAGCGAGGACAAGCATATGAGTCTTGCGCATGGAGTGATCCTTTCCGCGCCGCGCGGATCAAGGCACGGCGTCGTGGGTTGCCGGTTCGCGTTGCGCAATCCAACGCCCGCTGCGGAAACGCAGTTCCGGGAACTCCCTCCGCGCCGTCCCGGCAGCCGGAATTTTTTCGGGAACGATGTCACTGTGAATGCTTTGCATTCCGCCGCGGGGATGCCTATATCCCGCCAGAGTTCCCCGACAACCCCGCGCATGCCCGCGGGGTTTTCCATTCAAGCGCGAGGACAACCCGCATGGCCAAGAAGCCGGGAAGCAACAACAAAGGCGAATGGGTCTTTTTCGACGTCGTCTACGAGGACGGCTCGCAGCGCTCGAACCGGCGCGTGCCCGCCGAGCTGCTCGGCGGCCTCGAAAAGGACGAACCCGCACGCGGCTACATTATCGAGCAGGATCGCGAGATCGCCGAGAAATCCGGCCGCGCGCCCCTCGCCATAAAGAGCCTCGGCCGCACGGGAGCGAAGAAGAAATAAGGATGAGGACTTGAATGAGCCGCGCCTTCGTCAAGGAAACGGATGCAGAGCTGCCGCCGCCGCCGGAACGGCCGGTGTCGCCCCATCCGAATTATGTGACACCGGAAGGGCTGGCGGCGATCGAGGCTGAGCTCGCCCGGCTCGATGCGGCGCACGCCGCGGCCGTACGCGCCGGCGACCGCGACGCGATCGCGTTGACCCAGCGCGACCAGCGTTACTGGACCGCGCGCCGTGCCTCCGCGCAGGTCGTCGACAATCCGCCGGCCGACGGCCGCGTGCATTTCGGCTCGACCGTCACGCTCGAGCGCGGTGACGGCCGCCGCCAGACCTTCCGCATCGTCGGCGAGGACGAGGCCGATCCGGCGCACGGCACGATCGCCCATGTATCGCCGCTCGCGCGCGCACTGACCGGCAAGCAGGTCGGCGACGTCGTGCCCGCGGGCGACGACGAGGCCGAGATCCTCGCAATAGCCTGAGCGCATTGCCCTGGCGGCGCGGAGCCCGCTAGCATGGCCCCTCCAACGACAAGAGGATGCGCCCGATGCCCAAGGCCTACTGGATCACAGTCTACCGCGCGATCAACGACCCGGAGAAACTCGCCGCCTACGCCAAGCTGGCGCCGGCCGCGACCGCCAAGTTCGGCGCGAAATATCTGGCGCGCGGCACGGCGCAGGCCGCGTACGAGCACGGGCAGAAGGAGCGCGTCGTCATCACGGAATTTGCCTCGCTGGCGCAGGCGATCGCGGCGCACGATTCACCGGGCTACCAGGAAGCGGTGCGCGTGCTCGGCGACGGCGCCATCCGCGACGTACGCATGATCGAGGCGCTGGAGTAGCCGCCGAGACGCGCGCGCCCCTCACGCAGACGTGTGATTTCGTGTCGTGCCGCTGCCTCGGGCCGGCGCTATAGCGGAGTGACACCAGACATGGGGACCTCGTCATGCTCAAAAGCCCTGCCTTGCTCCTTGCCGCGGCGCCCGCTTTCCTCATCGCTTTCGCGCTGTCGGCGGCGCCGTTCCGCGCCAGCGCCGAAACTGCGGTCGTCGTTCCGCCGCTTGCGGCCGAGGCACCGGCGCAAGGCGCGGGCCTCGAGACCGCAGTCATCGCCGGCGGCTGCTTCTGGGGCGTCCAGGCGGTCTACCAGCACGTCAAGGGCGTGACCAACGCCGTCTCCGGCTATGCCGGCGGCACGCAGAAGGACGCCGACTACGAGACGGTGAGTTCAGGCCGCACCGGCCATGCCGAGAGCGTGAAGGTGACCTTCGATCCGAAGCAGATCTCCTACGGCAAGATTTTGCAGATCTATTTTTCGGTGGCGCACAATCCGACGCAGCTCAACTTCCAGGGCCCCGATCACGGGCCGCAATATCGCTCGGAGATCTTCCCGCAGAGCGAGGCGCAGGCCGAGGCCGCGAAGGCCTACATCGCCGAGCTCGACAAGGCGCGCGTGTTCAAGGCGACGATCGTCACCAAGGTCGGCACGATGAAGGCAGCATTCTTCCCGGCGGAAGGCTACCACCAGGATTACGCCTTCCGGAATCCGTACCAGCCCTATATCGCCTTCAACGATGCGCCGAAGGTGGCGAATTTGAAGAAGCTGTTTCCGGACGTGTGGCGCGACAAGCCGGTGCTGGTCGCCGACGCGGCGAAAGGCCAGTGAGCGTTTAAGGGTTTCCCCCGAGCTTCTCGGCGAACAGCACCAGTGCACGCCGGTAGAGCTCCGACGTGTTCCACTCGCGCATGACGTCGAAATTGGCGCTGCCCTGGCGGTAGGGCTCGCCGGCCCGCCAGCCATTTGTCTTCAATAGATTGGCGGTCGAGGCGAGCACGTCGGGCACGCTGTGGCGCAGGTCGACATGGCCGTTGCCGTCGAAGTCGACGCCATACTTGATGTAGGACGACGGCAGGAACTGCGTCTGCCCGATCTCGCCGGCATAGGCGCCGATCAGCTGGCTCTGCGGCAGGTCTCCCCGCTGCAGGATCTTGAGCGCGGCGATCAACTCCTTCTGGAACAGCTCGGTGCGACGGCAGTCATGCGCCAGCGTGGCGAGGGTGCGAAGAACCGGCAGCTTGCCCATGTCGCCGCCGCCATTGTCGGTCTCCATGGTCCAGATCGCCATCAGCAATTCCTTCGGCACGCCGAAGCGCGCTTCGACGCGGCGCAGCAGATCGGCATGACGCTGCATCAGCGTCGCGGCGCGCTTGATGCGCGCGGGGCCGACACGGGTGGCGATGAACTTCTCGAAGTTGCCCTCGCGGCGGAAGGTGGCGGCCTGCCTCCGGTCGAAGGCCATGACCTGCGGATCCTGGCTAAGGCCGGTGAAGGCGGCGCTGATGACGTTCTGCGAGACGCCCTGCGCCTGCGCATCACGCGCCATCTGGCGAAGGAAGCCGTCGAAGGAGCCGCCGCATTGGGCGGCCGCGGCGGGCGCGGCCAAGCCGAAACAGAAGCCGAGGGAGACGAGCAGAGCCGCGAAGGTGCGCGAGAGCATACAAAAGACCTCGTTGGTTCCCCCGAACCGGCGCGACCATGCCGCAAACTCAAGCCGGACGGAAGCCATGAGGTGTCCGCCTCAAGCCGGAACCGCCTTGGCCAGATAGTCGATCGCCGCCGCGGCGCCGCTCTTGCCGTGCGGCAGGCCGAGCGCGCCGAGCGCCATCTCGACGACGCTCAAGGTGCCGAGCAGCATCGGCGCATTGACGTGGCCCATATGGGCGATGCGGAACCCCTTGCCCTCGAGATGGCCGAGGGCGCGGCCGAGCACGACGCCGCATTGCTCGGCGCAGTAATCGACCAGCGCCTGCGCGTTGATGCCGTCGCGCGCCACCACCGCCGTTACAGTATCGCAGCGCTCGGACGGCTCGGCGATGTTGAAGCCGATCGCCTGACCCTCGGCCCAGACGCCGACGGCGCGTCGCGTCGCCTCCGCCAGCAGACGGTGGCGCTTGAACACGTTGTCGAGGCCCTCGGTGAAGATCAGGTCGAAGGCCGCGCGCATCGCGAACAGCAATTGCTCCGGCGGTGTGCCGCAATATTTGTGGTAGTGCACCTCGCCTTCGCGGAAGGTCCAGTCCCAGTACGGTGTGCGCATGTTCGCCTTCGGGTGCCGCTCGCGCGCACGCGGCGAGGCCGCCGTGAAGCCGAGGCCCGGCGGCGTCATCAGGCCCTTCTGCGATCCGGCCATGGCGACGTCCACGCCCCAGGCGTCCATCTCGAACGGCACGCAGCCGAGCGAGGCGACGGTATCGACCATCAGCAGAGCGTCGTGACCGGCCGCCCGCACCGCTTCGCCAATCGCCTTGATGTCGTTGACGACACCCGACGCCGTGTCGATCTGCGCCACGAGGATGGCCTTGATCTCGCCCTTGGCATCCTTTTTCAGCCGCGCCTCGACCGCTTCGGGCCTGACCGCGCGGCGGAAGTCGCCGGGCAGGATCTCGACCTCGGCGCCCAGCATCTTCGCCGCCTCGCCCCAGCCGATGGCGAAGCGCCCGCTTTCGAGCACCAGCACCTTGTCGCCGCGCGAGAGCACGTTGGTGAGCGCGGCCTCCCACACGCCGTGGCCGTTGGCGGCGTAGATATAGGTCGGCCCCTGCGTGCGGAAGATGCGCTTCAGGTCGGCGAGCAGGCCGTCGGTGAGCGCGACCATCGGCCCGGCATAGATGTCGACCGCTGGCCTGTGCATGGCGGCGAGCACGGCGTCGGGAATGACGGTGGGGCCTGGGATGGCGAGGAATTCACGGCCGGCGGCAAGGGACATGGGCGCTCTATCGGAGATTCAGGGAATGCGAATTTCGCCCATGACTAGCACGTCCCGCGCGTCTGTCAGATCACGAATGTTCATGAGAGATATCAAGCGGTGCGCCGCTTTCGGCTCAGGCCGGCGGGATCGGCCGCGGCTTGCCGTTGTCGTCGATGGCGACGAACGTGAAATTGGCGTCCGTCACCTTCTCGTGGATCAGCGTCTGGAAGCGGCGCGCCCAGGCCTCGACGTGGATGACCATCGAGGTGCGGCCGATGCTCTCCACCGCGGTGTAGACCTCGAGCGTGTCGCCGACCCGCACCGGCCGGATGAACTTCATCGCGTCGAGGGCGATGGTGACGACGCGGCCGCGGGCGCGCTCGACGCCGGCAATGCCGCCGGCCTGGTCCATGCGCGAGAGCACCCAGCCGCCGAAGATGTCGCCATTGGCGTTGGTGTCCGCCGGCATGGCGCTGATGCGCACGGTCAGTTGGCCGCGCGGATTCGAGTCGTCGGTCATGTGCCTTTGCCTCCGCACGGATTCGCTGTTCGGCCACAGGAAAGCGCGCCGGGCGCAAGAGAGCAACACGCAAAAGCGGGCGCGCCACGCGGCGGAGCGCTCATGCATGCGACTTCTCACCCTGCGCCTCGCGCTCCGTCTCCTTCGTGCCGAGCACGCGTTCGAGCAGGATGTCCAGCAACTGCTCGCGCAGGCGCGTGGCGAGCCAGGCGTGCGTCGTCTCGATACCGGCGAGCGGCGCGCGCGACGCGGCCACGCATTCCATCTGCGGCGCCATGCAGCATTGCTCGCGCCGGCAGCGCCGCCACGGGCATTTGCGCCAGTGGTTGGTGATGTCGCTCGCGAGGATCGGGATGAGGCGCGACATCGCCTCGCGGATCACCTGTCCATCGGTCGGCAGCGGGGGAATGCCGGCAAGCGCGGCGCGCGTCGCGGCAGCGCGGTCGGGGTCGGTCATGTCGCAGATCTCCGAGGGTATGGGGGTTCGTTTCCGCGCGCCGGACGGCGCCAGACTTGTGCCGAGGTCGCCCGTCCCGCCCGATCGGGCGAGAAGGGGTGGAGCGCCGGAAGGCGCTAACCGCGGCCGCGCGAGGCGGCGGCGCCGGTTCAAGCGCCTCGCCTCCCGGCACTCCACCGCGGCGTTTTTGGACCCCGGGACCGTGCTTCCGAGCGGCGCGCGAGGCGTGGCCCGCCGGACGGCCCGATCGGCCGCCCTTTTGGACCCTGCCTTGTCGGAGCGGCTTTCGCCGCCCCTAGCGCCGCCTCGTCCAGCCATCGAAGGCAGCCCCTCATAGTGGGGGCGGACGGGCACCCAGGGCCCCCGAGCGCCGGTTTGACGGACCGGCCCGCGGGCGCCGCCCTCCCCCCGTTCGCTGCGTCACTGCAGAACGCCCTCGCGTGGGGGAGGTGTCCGGCATATAGGCCTAATACGGATTATAGTCAAGGAGTATTTTGCTAGGAAAAAGAGGCGCGCGGGCAGGTCGTGGGCTAAAGTCTCTCCCGTCACCCTGAGGAGCGAGCGCAGCGAGCCTCGAAGGGTCTGTGAGTCAGAGGTCATTCGAGGGCCGCGCCATAGCGCGTCGAAGACGCGCGAAAACGCGCCGGTGGCACGGCCACCTCAGGACGACGGGAGAACGCTAATCGCCCTCGCCAAGCTTGCGCTTTGCGCCCCAGCCGGCGAGCAGTCCCTCAAGCTCGTCGGCCACGAAGAAGCGCGCGCTGTCGCGGTCGTAGCCCTGCGCCAGAAGCGCGTCGTAGTCGGTCAAAGTGTGCCGGGCATAGGCGACGAGCGACAGCCACGCGGCATTCTCCGGCGAGGCGACGCGCAGGCCCGGACTGTCCATGGCATGATCGACGGCCGCGGCGAACTCATGCGCCGGAAGATGCGGCGCGAGATGGCGGAGCGCAGAGGAGATGGCGGAGCGGGACGGCATGAAAGGAGTATAGCGGCGCGCGTGCCGGTGCGGTGCGCGACCCGCGCGGATCGAGTCGTCCGTCCTTGTGCTTCCGTGATGCGCTACTCGGCAGCGACCTGCGTCAGTTCGCCCGCCTTCGCCATGCGCTCGTGCAGGGCGATCGGATCGAGATCGAAGCCGTTCGGCCAGGTGAGCGCCTCGAGTTCGATGAAGACCCTGGCAAAGAATGCGGGATCCTTCAGCGGCCGGACCATCTCGCCATCGCGCGCGGCGGTCGACGAGAAATCATGCACGCCAGTGGAGCCATCGGAAAATCCCACGCGCAGCTTGTAGCCCCCCAGATGCTTGACCGAGACGACGTCAATCATTGGCGGGACCTGCGACCCGGAAGCAGCGGCCGTCGGTTTGGGCATGTCGCCAGTTCTCCATCAACGCGGCTTGCCGCAGCAGCACCCAGGACTTTACCAAATTCGCCTGCGTGCGGGGAAGCGAGCCGCGGATCATCGCGCCGTCGCTGAGCCGCACAAGCGCTTTGAACTCGCCGTAGAATGCGTGTGGAGGTAACCGGGGTTCCGATTCTGCGGCGCACCACTTCGTGCTGCGCCGCGCCTGGGACACGAGAGATCAGTTGTCGAGGAACGAGCGCAGCTTCCGCGACCGGCTGGGGTGCTTCAGCTTGCGCAGCGCCTTCGCCTCGATCTGACGGATGCGTTCGCGCGTCACCGAGAACTGCTGACCGACCTCTTCCAGCGTGTGGTCGGTGTTCATGCCGATGCCGAAGCGCATGCGCAGCACGCGCTCCTCGCGCGGCGTGAGCGAGGCGAGCACGCGCGTCGTCGTCTCGCGCAGGTTCGACTGGATCGCCGCATCGATCGGCAGGATCGCGTTCTTGTCCTCGATGAAGTCGCCGAGGTGCGAGTCCTCCTCGTCGCCGATCGGCGTCTCGAGCGAGAGCGGCTCCTTGGCGATCTTGAGGACCTTGCGCACCTTCTCCAGCGGCATGCCGAGCTTCTCGGCGAGCTCTTCCGGGGTCGGCTCGCGGCCGATCTCGTTGAGCATCTGCCGGCTCGTGCGCACGATCTTGTTGATCGTCTCGATCATGTGCACGGGAATGCGGATGGTGCGCGCCTGGTCGGCGATCGAGCGGGTGATCGCCTGCCGGATCCACCACGTGGCGTAGGTCGAGAACTTGTAGCCGCGGCGGTACTCGAACTTGTCGACCGCCTTCATCAGGCCGATGTTGCCTTCCTGGATCAGGTCGAGGAACTGCAGGCCGCGGTTGGTGTACTTCTTGGCGATGGAGATGACGAGGCGCAGGTTGGCCTCGACCATTTCCTTCTTCGCCTGGCGCGCCTCGCGCTCGCCCTTCTGCACCATCTGCACGATCTTGCGGAATTCGCCGATCTCGACGCCGGTCTGCGCGGCGAGGTCGTGCACCATGCCGCGGATGTCCTTGATCTTGTCCTTCTCGTTGCCGACGAAGCCCTTCCAGCCCTTCGCCGACAATTTCGAGACGCGGTTGAGCCAGCGCGGGTCGAGCTCGCCGCCCATGTAGTTCTTCAGGAAGTCCTCGCGCGCGACGCCGTAGCTTTCGGCGAGCCGCATCAGCCGGCCCTCGTTCGACACGAGCCGCTTGTTGATGTCGTAAAGCTGCTCGACCAGGCTGTCGATGCGCGCCTGATTGAGCCGCAGCGACTTCACCTCGCCGATGATCTCTTCCTTGAGCTTCTTGTACTTGCGCTCCTGCGAGGGCGAGAGATTGTCGCTCTTCAGGCGCAGCTCGATGTCCTGCTCCTGCAGGCGGCGCAGGCGCTTGAACGAATCCGCAATGGTGTCGAAGGTCTCGACGACCTTCGGCTTGAGCTCGGCTTCGATCGCGGCGAGCGAGAGCGAGCCCTCCATGTCGTCTTCGTCGAAATCGCTTTCGGCAGCGGCCTCACCCGGATCCTTCTCCTCGCCGTCGCCGTCCTCGGCGGACTTGAACGGCGTCGCAGCCGGCGGCGCCGAAGGCGGTGCAGGCGTCTGCACGACCTGGAGATGCGGTGCACCCGGCACCGGCGTGCCCATCTGCGTGCCGGGGATCGGCTTGCCGTCGGGACCGATCTGCGGCGGCTGCATGTTCTTGGCGTCGGGGCCGGCATAGGTGGCCTCGAGGTCGATGATGTCGCGAAGGAAGACCTTTCCTTCGTTCAGCTCATCGCGCCAGATGATGATCGCCTGGAAGGTGAGCGGGCTCTCGCACAGGCCCGCGATCATCGCCTCGCGGCCGGCCTCGATGCGCTTGGCGATCGCGATTTCGCCCTCGCGCGACAGGAGCTCGACCGAGCCCATCTCGCGCAGATACATGCGCACGGGATCGTCGGTCCGCTCGGACGGCTCTTTCTTCTCGGTGGTGGCGAGAGATTTGGACTTCGCTTCGACGATCTCGGAGCCGTTGTCCTCCTCGTCGTCATCGGCGGCTTCGTCCGCCGCCTTCTCTTCGTCCGCGTCGGCTTCCTCGTTCTCGACGACGTTGATGCCCATCTCGGACAGCATCGCGTAGATGTCCTCGATCTGGTCGGAGGACACTTCGCCCGACGGCATCACCTCGTTGATCTGGTCGAGCGTGACGTAGCCGCGCTTCTTGGCGGCCTTGATCATTTTCTTGACGCCGGCGTCGGTAAGATCGAGCAGCGGCAGCGGCGTATCGGGGGCGCCTTCGCCCTCCTTCTCCGGGGTTTCTTCTTTTGCCTGGGTCGCTTTCGCCTTGCTCGCCATCTCTGTCTCTCTCTACCGGCCGTCCTGGCCGCGCCGGCTTGTCGCCAAAAAGGGCCCGCGCTCCCGGTAACAAGTGCGCCGGCCCGAATCAGGTCGCCAGTGTTGCGGGGCTCCGCTTAAGCCCCTCTTAACTCTGCCAAAAACGGCGGATTGTCGACCCTGACCAATCCGCGCCGTCCGCGCCGCCGGAGGTTTCGCGCCCCTCGAGGGCCGCCGTCCGCGGGCGTGTGGTCATACGCCACGCGCACCGCGGCCGGAAGAGGCTCCGAAGCCCTCAATTTGGGCCTCGGTTCCATCCATCCGGGCGAGGCGTGCCTTCACGTCCCGCAACCGCAAATAGTTGGCTTCGCTGGCGTCATCACCGAGCGCCTGCTCGGCTTCCTTGAGCTCCTTAAGTAGTGAATGCCATTGACGATGCAAGCTGACGAGCTGGCCCCACGTGACCAGAACGTCGTCGGGCGCAGTGCCCTCGCGCGCGCCCCAGACGGAGCCGGTGGTGATCGCACCGCCGATACGCTCGACCACGTCGCCAAGGTCGCGGGCGGCGAGTTCGTCCTTGAGGGCCGCGGCATCGAGCGCCACGGCGTGGGCGGCAATGTCGATCAGGACCGCCTTGAGCCGCTCGGCGTCGGCATGGCGGAACTCAAGCTGGCTGAGCTCCTCGAGGTGGTCGTGCAGCAGCCAGGGATGGTTGAGCGCCGCCTGCAGGATCAACGCCTCCCGTAGCGGCACCGAGGTGCGGTGGCCGCGGTGCACCGGGCTTGCCGCGAGCTGCTGGCTGACAACAACGTATGGCGTCGGCCGCCCCGGCTGCGGCCGGCCAAAGCCGCCCTGCCGCTGCGGCCAGTCGCGGCGCTGGCCTCTGCTGCCGCCGAACCCGCCGCCTTGTCCCCGCCCCTGGCCGAAGCCCTGCCCGCGCCATGGCTCGCGCCAGGTCTCCCGCGATGCCTGCGCCGGCGCGAAGAAGGCCGACAGCCGGGCGCGGAAGTCCTCGCGGTAATAGCGGCGCACGGTCTCGTCACCGATCGCGTTCGTCACCTCGCCGATGCGGGCCTCCAGCGCGGCGCGGCGCTCAGGCGTGTCGAACTGGTGTCCTTCCGTCTCGCGCGCCCAGAGCATCGCCGCGAGCGGCTTCGCCGCATCGATCACCTCCACCGCCGCCTCGCGCCCGGCCGAGCGGACGAGATCGTCCGGATCCTGGCCCTGCGGCAGCAGCGCGAATTTCAGGCTCTTGCCGGGCTTCAGCCGCGGCAGCGCCAGATCGACCGCGCGATAGGCCGCGCGCACGCCGGCGCCGTCGCCGTCGAAGCACAGCACAGGCTCGTCGGCCATCTTCCAGAGGAGGCCGAGCTGATCCTCGGTCAGCGCCGTGCCGAGCGGCGCCACGGTTGCCGCGAAACCGGCCGTGACCATGGCGATGACGTCGACATAGCCCTCGACCGCGATGACGGTCGCGCCGTCATGCGCGGCGGTCCGGGCCGACGCGATGTTGTAGAGCGTCGCGCCCTTGTGAAAGAGCGGCGTCTCCGGCGAGTTCAGGTACTTCGCGGGGACGTCCTTCTCCAGCGCGCGGCCGCCGAAGGCCACGATGCGCCCGCGCAGATCGGTAATGGGAAACATGACGCGATCGCGGAAGCGGTCGTACGGCACGGGAATCTCATCGCCGGCGACGAGCAGCCCCGCTTCGATCATATCCGGCACCGGTATGCCCTGCCCGCCGAGATGCTCCTTCAGCGCGAACCGCTCGGCCGGCGCGTAGCCGATGCGAAACTTGAGCTGCGTCGCCGCATCGAGACCGCGATCGGCGAGATAGCCGCGCGCCTTGGCGCCGGCACGCGCGGCGAGGCTCGCCTCGAAGAACTTCGCCGCAAGCTCCATCACCTCGTAGAGCGACTTGCGCTTCGCGTCGCGCGCCTCGTCCTCGCGCGAGACCTTCGGCAGCGGCACGCCGGCAAGCTGCGCCATGCGCTCAACCGCCTCGGGGAAGGAGACGCCCTCGGTCTCCATCAGGAAGTCGAAGATGTTGCCGTTCTTGCCGGAGGAGAAGTCGAACCACATCATCTTCGCGTCATTCACGAAAAAGGACGGAGTCTTCTCCTTGTTGAAAGGCGACAGGCCCTTCATCTCCCGCCCCGCGCGGATAAGCTTCACCCGGCGCCCGACAATCTCCGAGACGGGGATGCGGGCGCGCAGTTCGTCGAGGAACTGGGGAGAGAAGCGCATGGGTGCTTGCGCGCGGCGGCGCTGGTGCTCGGTTTAACCGGTCGGGGCGAATCGGTGCCCCTATCTTAGGGAGTCGAATCGAGGTTTTCCGGGGCAGCGGCGTGCGGCTGCGGCTGGACACCGGAATCCTGGTCTTTTCCCGGCTTTCCACAGGACCCGGGCCATCCGAACCGGAGGTCTACCATCCTCCTCCCAACCCGCCCACCACAGCCCGGTCGGATCGGGCGGCAAAACGGGGGACGTCGGCTACCCGACACGTATCCCGCTTGTTCCGTGTAAAAAAAGCCGACCACACACCGCGGTACCAGAATTAAGGCGCTGTTCCTTGTCCGTTTCGCGTCAATAACAATTGGTAATGAGCTATAAATTTCCGCGTGGGGGCTTCGGTGGGATGTAACAAAAATTTTTACATCGAGATCGCGCGATGATTGTCAAAAATATTTGCGCAACTCAGCGGCGGATTCTTGCGGCTTTCGGTCGAGCCTGAACGGCGCGACGAACCGTCCATCCTTGTCCATCAGATAGACGATGGCGCTGTGGTCCATGCTGTAGTCGCCGTCCTTGCCGGTAGGCACTTTCTTGGCGTAGACGCGGTACGCTTTCTCGATCTTGTCGAGCGCCGCCTGGTCACCCGTGGCGGCGCGGAGGTGCGGATCGAAGCTCGACAGATAATCCTTCAGCACCGCCGGCGTGTCGCGATCCGGATCGACGCTGACGAACAGCGCCGCCGTGCGATCCGCATCCGGTCCGAGCGCGCGCATCACTTCCGATATGTCGAACAGCGCCGTCGGACAGACGTCGGGACAGTGCGTGTAGCCGAAGAAGACGAGGAACGGCTTGCCCTTGAAATCGGCGTCGGTGATCGGCTTGCCGTTCTGATCGGTCAGCGCGAACGGCCCGCCGACGCCCGAACCGGCCGTGCGCGTGCCGAGGTTGCCGGTCGCATACAGAAGAACGGCAAGAAAGACGACAAGGCCAAAGAGGAAGGCAGACAGGACAAGCAGGACGTGCGAGGCGCGCGCGGTCATGTCGGGAACCCGGAATCGCTTTTGGCTTCAGAAGCACGCCGCCAAGCCGGCGCGCAGCATCTCGAAAAATACCGTCGTTCCGTACCATCCCCAGAGCGCAAGCGTCGCGATCGCCAGTAGCCCAGCACCAGCGCCGAGCACGAGCAGCGGCCGGGTCAGGGAGGGCGTCGAGGCGGCGGCGGACATCCGGGTCATGAAACAGGTCCCCTGCCGGGTCAGATAGGGCGGAACCGTCGGGAACGCAACAAACCGGGCCCGCGGCGGGCCGCCGCATTAACCATTTTGCCAGCCAATGGCCGATAAACAGCCGGTTTCCGGCCCTCGCGTTGACTCAAAACGTTAAACTCGCGATGAATAGCCATTCGTGAATTCAAGGGCGACCGGGAGACCGTAATGCGTACTGCTTTGAGCTTGGCCGTGGCGATGACGCTGGCGACAGGCACCGTCGCCTGGGCGCAGAGCGCCCCGGCCGCGAAATGCGACAATCCGAACGCGCTCGGCGTCAGCCGTGTCGTCGAGATCGACACCACCGGTGGCCCCGGCTTCGGCTTCGAACATTTCAAGGCATACGACTTCCTCAAGGACAAGGAAGTCGTGCTGACTTTCGACGACGGTCCGTGGCCGGGCAACACGCCGCGCGTGCTCAAGGCGCTCGCGGACCAGTGCACCAAGGCGATGTTCTTCACCATCGGCAAGCACGCCGGCTGGCATCCCGAAATCCTGAAATCGGTCAAGGCCGCAGGCCACACGGTTGGCACGCACACCTGGTCGCACAAGGACCTGTCGCGCATGACGCAGCAGGAAGCCGTCGATGAATTCGAGAAGGGCGTCGCCGCGGTCTCGATCGCGCTCGGCAACAAGCCGGTCGACCCGTTCTTCCGCTTTCCGACGCTGCGCAACCCGCCGGACATGATGAAATATCTCGGCGATCGCAATGTCGCGGTCTTCTCGACCGATTTCGACTCCTTCGACTTCAAGATGCGCAAGCCGGAGCAGGTCATCAAGTCGGTGATGACCAAGCTCGAGAAGCACGGCAAGGGCATCATCCTGATGCACGACTTCCAGCACGCGACCTCGGAAGCGATCCCGGAATTACTCAAGAAGCTGAAGGACGGCGGCTACAAGGTCGTCCAGATCGTCGGCAAGACGCCGATCGAGCCGAAGCAGGAATACGTCGCGCAAGTGATGAAGGAGATCGGTGGCGGCCTCGACGAGGCGCGTCCGATGTCGAGCGTCATCAAGACGATCGAAGGCAACTGATCTCCGGCAAGTTCGTGAAACCGGCTGCGCAGGACGCCCTGCGCGGCCGGTTTCTTTTTTGATAGGCTCCGTGCAGCATCCGCCGCACGGAGGAATGGACATGCCGGTCATCGCAGGCTTCGACAAGCTGGCGTCAGTGCCCGAGGAGGAGATCACCGACAAGATCCGCCGCCGGGTGATGTCGGGGAAACAAGGCACGCTCGTCTATTGGCGCATGAAGGCCGGCGCGCGCGCCGCCGCGCACAAGCATCCGCACGAGCAGTTCGTCTTCATGATCAACGGGGCGATGGACTTCCGCATCGGCAACGAGAAGCGGACGATGAAAGCCGGCGATGTTGCCGTGATCCCCGGCGGCGTGGAGCACGAAGGTTATTTCCCCGAGGACACGGAAGTGATCGATTTCTTCGCGCCGGTGCGCGAGGACTTTCTCACGGGCGCAGCGCCGGACTACATGCGCAAGCCGTGAAGAACGGGCCGCACCTTCTGAGGCGCGGGACTCCACGAAACGCAAAGCGGCGCAGGACATTCAGGGCGCAGAACATCCGCGTCGCACAGTTCCGCTTCAGGAACTAAGGCCGTTGCAAGGCGACGCGCGCCGCGATGCCTCCGTAGCTTTTCCAAAAATTCGACCGGATTGGCGGCCAAAAGATTCGGCAACGCCGGGGACCATTTCCCGTTCCATTGTTCGTCCCACCACGCCGTGAAGAATTCGCGGCGCGCGAGAGGATTTTGAATGCGGCCGCTGATTGCCACCGCGTGCGTCTGTCTTTTGGCCTCGGCCGGTTCCGTCGCCTCCGACCAGAAGACCTTCACCGATCGTTTCGAGGGGACGAGTGCCGTCGCCCCGGTGCCGGCCGTTGCCGATGCGCCGCGCGTGTCCGATTCCCTCAAGCGCACCGCCGACCGGCTGGCCCCGCCGAACGACGCGTTCGATCCGTTGCAGCTCAGCGACACGCCGACCGAGTTCATGAAGACCGCCGAAGCGGCGATCGATATTCCGACGCAGGAGGGCACGGCTGCGATCCTCGCGCCGCGCGACCTGCCGATGCCGCCGGCGCCGGCACCGAAGCCTGTGGTGCATCGCTCGGCGCAGGAGGTGTGCGACACGCTCACGCGCGCGGCGCAGCGCAACGACCTGCCGGTGTCATTCTTCATCCGGCTCCTGTTCCAGGAGAGCGGGTTCAAGCCCGGCGCCGTCAGCCGCAGCGGCGCGCAGGGCATCGCGCAGTTCATGCCCAAGACGGCCGACGCGATGGGCCTCGACAATCCGTTCGATCCGATCGAAGCCATCCCGGCGTCGGCGCGGCTCCTGCGCAGTCTATTCGATCAATTCGGCAATCTCGGCCTCGCCGCCGCGGCCTACAATGCCGGACCCAAGCGCATCCATGACTGGCTGTCGCGCAAGGGCAAGTTGCCCGAAGAGACGCAGGGCTACGTGAAGACGATCACCGGCAAGGCGGCGGACAGCTGGAAGGACGCGAGCGCCGGCACGCCGGCGATCAAGGTGCCGCAGCGTGCGCCGTGCCAGGATGCGGCCGGCCTGCTCGCCTATAACGGTCCGGACGCGATCCCGGTGCCGCCGGCCGCACCGCGGCGCGCGGCGCTTCTTGTCGCCGAGCACCGGCAACACCAGAACAAGAAGGCCTCGGTGAAGGTCGCCGCGCAGCATCACGGCCGCGGCAAGGACACCGTCAACCTCGCGGCACGCCGCAAGACCGAGCGCGGCCACCACAAGGCCGGCCCGCACCGCGTCGCCTCGGCGAAGTAGGCCGTCAGTTCCGTGGCCGGCGGCGACGCTCGGGCATTTGCTCGATGAGCAACGTATGCCTGGCGTAGAAGCCGCGCGCGCCGCAATGCGAGCAGCGCAGGGAGAACTCGTCGGAAAGCCCGGCGACCTTGTAGATGTGAATTGGGTGGCCGCACCTGGCGCAGCCGATCGTGCCGCGGACGTAGACGCCGCGTTTCCTGGTCGATTGAGCGTACATTCGATCCTCATCGCATTTGATTTCAATTTGAGGCAAAGGCTGCACCGCCGCATTAAACGGCATGCGCGCAGCCGATGAATTCGCGTTAGCCATGAGCGCGGCGCGGCCGGCGCATGTGCCGGACGCAGGCGGAACTTGATCTTTGCTATTTTTCGCGCGGGCGGAACGGCGCCGCGGACGCCGACGTTGCTGCGTCAGCGGCAGGGCGACGCGACATGCGACAAACCGGACACAGGAACAGCCGCGCGGCGGCCGACACGACGGCTGGACTGCTCGGCACCATCATCGTGGTGCTCGCGGTTCTCGACCTGATGATCTGGGCGACGCTGTGGAACGTGCCCAACCCGGTCTCGAAGTGGGTCACGCCGCGAACGGTCGCCGGCCGGTCGCTGCAACCCGTGCGGTTCGCTAGCAAGGATGGAAAGACGCAGGCCGCGATGCTGAGGGGCGCCGCACCGGGCGCCCTTCCGCGATCGCGCGTTCAGTAGCGCCTTAGTCGAGGCCGGCAGCCTTGCGCAGGACCGCGTTGATGCGGTCCTGCCAGCCCGGGCCGTCCTCCTGGAATTTCTCCAACACGTCCTTGTCGAGCCGCAGCGATACCATCTCCTTCACGCCCGGCAGCGCGCGCGGCGCGGGCGGCGGCGCCTCGAGCGGTTTCTTGGTCGCGGCCTTGAACGCGGCCTCTGCGGTCTTGCGCGGGTCGCCGGAGCGGCGGTGGCGGTCGTCGATCATGTGAAATCCGCGGAACGGTGCGATATGCGGGGAATCGGCTGCACCATTGTACCAAACAACGCGCTCCGGCGGGCAATGGAACTCTAACGGTCGGCGGCCGGTTTCCCCGTACGCCTGCCAGGCAGCCAGCCGGATTGACACAGCGCGGAGCCCAAGGACCGTGGCGAAGTTCGCGACACCGAGGCGTAATCACTTGCTCGACCGGCTGGCGCCGGACGACTTCGCGCTGCTGCGCCCGCACCTTCAGGAAATGAAGCTCGATTATCTCGACGCGCTGGCGGATCCGGGCCGGCCGATCGAGTACGTCTATTTCCCGCTCTCCGGCGTCGCCTCACTCGCCAAGACCATGGACAACGGCGCCGCCGCCGAGGTCGGCACCACAGGCAATGAAGGCTTCGTCGGCATGCCGCTGCTGCTCGACACCGACGCCGGTTCGACCGGCGTGCATATGCAGGTGCCCGGCCACGCACTGCGTATGTCCGCGCGCGCATTCCGCAATGGCGTGACGCAAAGCGCGACGCTGCGGCGCCTGCTCAATCGCTTTGTCTACGCCAACTATCATCAGACCTGCCAGCTCGTCGCCTGCAATCGCTTCCATGACGTCGAGCAGCGCTGTGCGCGATGGCTCCTGATGGCGCACGACCGCATGCCGCGCGACGACTTCCTGCTGACGCACGAGGTGCTGAGCATCATGCTCGGCGTGCGGCGATCGAGCGTGACCGTCGCCGCCGGGCGCCTGAGCGAGGCCGGCCTCATCGAATATCATCGCGGCCACGTCACCGTCACCGACCGCGAAGGTCTCGAGCGGCGTTCGTGCGAATGCTACTGGTCGATCCGCCACGAATACGAGCGTCTGCTTGCCTCGGAGCGCGCGATCGCGTGACCGTCAGGGCACGGCCCGGCGCGTGAAGGCGAACATCGAGGATGCGCTGCCGACGTGCTCGTAGGCCATGCGGCTCGCCACCACCAGCAGCACGCAGGCCAGCACGAGCTTAAGCGCCCGCTCGGGGATGCGCACCGCAAAATAGCTGCCGACGAAAATGCCGGGCAGCGAGCCCGCGAGCAGCGAGCCGATAATGTGCCAGTCGACAGAACCCATCAGCCAGTGACCGCTGCCGGCGATCAAGGTCAACGGCACGGCATGCGCGATATCGGAGCCGACGATACGCGCCATCGGCAATTGCGGATAGAGGAGCACCAGCGCGACGACGCCGATGGCCCCGGCGCCGACCGACGAGATCGTCACCAGCACGCCGAGAACGGCGCCTACCAGCACGGTGCTGACCGCGGTGTGCCGCACGTCGAGGGCTTCGACGCGCGCGCGGTAGAGCGCGATCAACGGCCCGCCGAAGATCAGCACGAAGGCGGTCGCGAACAGCGCGAAGCTCAGGACGAAGGTGATGAAGCTGCGCGCGGCGGCGCTGTCGAGGTTCAACTGCGACAGGAAGGCAATTGTGGCGATCGTCGCCGGCACGCTCCCGGTCGCGAGCCGCCGCACCACGCGCCAGTCAATCGAGCGCGCGAGGCCGTGCACGAGACTGCCGCCGGTCTTGGTCGCCGCCGCGTAGAGAAGATCGGTGCCGACCGCCGTCGCCGGGTGCACGCCGAACAGCAGTATCAACAGCGGCGTCATCAGCGAGCCGCCACCCACTCCGGTGACGCCGACCAGAAGGCCGACGACGAAGCCCGACAGCGAGAACAGCGGATCGATCATTCGGCACCAAGCGGCCGGGATGGCCAACCGCGATCTAACCACATTCCTTCGGAACGGTCATCGTTGACGAGCGTTGACTTTTTCACAGCCTCTCTGCGGCAACGCATTTCCGTGAAAGATTCCTGTCCGTATTGGCCGGCCGGCGACAAAACATTACTCTCAATGTAGATCGACCTGAATCTCTCGGGGAAAGCGCAAACGAGACGTCAAAACGTGCCCGACATCGTCACGCTCACGATTAATCCGGCGGTCGACATTTTCGTCAATGTCGCGCGCGTCGAACCGACATCGAAGCTGCGCTGCTCGTCGCCCAAGCGCGACCCCGGCGGCGGCGGCATCAACGTCGCGCGCGTCGTGCACCGTCTCGGCGGCGACGTCGCCGCGATCTATCCGACCGGCGGCGCCATCGGCAAATTGCTGCATCGTCTGCTCGAGCGTGAGGGCATCGACAGCATCGTCACGCCGTCGCACGTCGAGACGCGCGAGAACTTCACCGCATTCGAAGAAGAGAGCGGGCTGCAATATCGCTTCGTGCTACCCGGCTCTCCGCTGCACCGGCCGGAATGGGAGGCGATGCTGGAAAAGCTGACCGGCTTGCCCGAGAAGCCGCGCATCGTCGTAGCGAGCGGCAGCGTGCCGCCCGGCGTGCCCGACGACATCTACGCCGACATGACGCGTCGCGCGCGCAAACTCGGCGCGAAGATGGTGATCGACACGTCGGGGCCGTCGCTCGGCGCGGCGCTCAACGAAGGCGTCACGCTCATCAAGCCGAACCAGAACGAGTTGTCCGAATTCGTCGGCCGAGCGCTCGAGAGCGACGGCGACCGTATCGCCGCCTGCCGGGCCCTGATCATGGACGGCCGCACCGAAATGGTCGCGCTGACGCTCGGCGAGCACGGCGCCATGCTGGTGACGCGCGAGCGCGTGCTGCGCTCCGCGCCGATGCAGATCGACGTCGTCAGCGCCGTCGGCGCCGGCGACAGCTTCCTCGGCGGCCTCGTCGCCGCGCTCGCCAAGGACGCGCCGCTCGAAGACGCCTTCCGTCTCGCCGTCGCCGCCGGTTCGGCCGCCGTGATGAGTCCGGGCACGGAACTCGGCAGCGAGGACGACGTGCGCAAGCTGCTGCCGCGCGTCGCCGTCACCGAGCTCGCAACGGCGCCATAAGCACCATGCTCGATTGCCTGATCATCGGCGGCGGCCCGGCCGGATTGACGGCTGCGATCTATCTGGCGCGGTACCGCCGCCGCGTCACGGTCGTCGATGCCGGCAAGAGCCGGGCCGCGCTCATCCCCGAGAGCCACAATTACCCGGGCTTCCAGGGCATCGCCGGTCCGGCCTTGCTGGAGCGGCTGCGCGACCAGGCGCGCCGCTACGGTGCCGAGCTCAGGCACGGGACTGTCACGGCGCTGAGGCGCGACGCCGACGGCTTCATCGCCGATGTCGGCGGCGAGACCCTGTGCGCGCACACCGTGCTGATGGCGACCGGCCTCGTCGACAAGAAGCCGGAGACGGAGGGCCTCGCGGACGGCATCGTCCACGGCGCCATCCGCTTCTGCCCGATCTGCGACGGCTACGAGGCGATGGACCGGCGCATCGGCGTTCTGGGCCCGTTCGAGACCGCAGCGCACAAGGCGTTGTTCATGCGCACCTACTCGCGCGATGTGCGGCTGTTCGCCACCGACCGCATCGGCGCGGCCGGCCTGAGCGGCGAGCTCGCTGCCGCTGGCGTTACGGTCGCCGGCATAGCGGCCCGCGTCGACCCCTCGGCCGAAGGCGTCTCAGTCACCGTCGAGGACGGCAAGACGCATGTGCTCGACGTGGTTTATCCCGTGCTCGGCTGCGTCGTCCGGTCGGATCTGGCCGCCGCGCTCGGCGCGGAATGCAGCCCCGTCGGCACGCTGAGCGTCGACGACCATCAGCGCACGTCGGTCGAGGGGCTGTTCGGCGCCGGCGATGTCGTTGCCGATCTGCACCAGCTCAGCGTCGCGACCGGCCACGCCGCGATCGCCGCGACCGCGATCCACAACAGGTTGGCCCGGAACGACCGGTAGCGGGCGGTTGCGCGGGCGCTCGCTCAACCCGGCCGCGCAACGCTTAAGGTTTTGTTGGCCTCGACCGGCTAAACAGGAGGCGAGCGGTAGCTCCCTGCTCACTGCATTCGGATTCCCGGCGCTAGACTGCCCCGCAACATCCGCCGAGGCCCCCTCGCAATGACGAAGAAGTTGGTCAGCGACCGAATGGTCGTCAGGAAAGCTGATCTCGAGAAGAAGATTACCGGCTATTTGCGCAAGGCCGGCCGCTGCATCGACGCGGCGGGGATCGTCATCGCCCCGGTCACGCCGGCCTCGCCCGACCAGGCGAACTGGACGATCTCTGCGGTCAAGTACGGCAAGGCACCGAAGGCCGAGTGCGACGACGAACTCACGCGCATCGCCCCGCTGTTCCTGCGGCATTTCAATATCGCGGCCGAAAGCCCCCCGGCTGAGGGCGAGGCGGCAGCAGACAGCCATCAGGCCGACGCGGCGGAAGAAGTCACCGCGGCATGACGCGGGCTGGCTAAATCGGCCATCCGACATTTGAGAGAGCAGACAAAGCCTTCCCTCCCCGCAAGCGGCGGTGGCGAACAATGGCTTTGATAGTCCAATTGTAAATCCGGCATCCGCGTTCCCTGCGCTTTAGCCGGCGCAAGTGCCTGCGTGGCCGTAGCAATAGCCGGCGGTAGTCGCCGGGGGTACCGCCCCGCACGTGGCCGTGATGGGCGAGCCGGAACAAGTTGCGCCGCCACCGTCTTTCAAAATTGAGAAATCAAAGACGGGATTGCTGCGATGCGACGGCGTGTACATCTTGCAATTGTGATTGCCATCACCTCCATGCTCTGCGTCCCGGCGCTGGCGCGCTGGAAGCCTGAATATGGCAAGGCGGGGCCCGAGGTGCAGGCATGGTTCAAGAACCAGCACAACGAGCAGGGCCAGTGGTGCTGCGACGAAAGCGACGGCCATCCGTTCTTCGGCGACTACAAAATCAACGAGGATGGATCGGTCACGATCCATGACGGCGACAATCCGCACCAGTTGCCGGCCTATATGGTGCTGAAAGGCGGCAACCCGACCGGCCACGCAGTGTGGTGGTTCACCGACGCCGGCGGCACGCATCGCGACTATTGCTTCGCGCCGGGCACGCTGACGTAAGACGAGTGAAGGGAGGCTGGAGCGGGCGAAGGGAATCGAACCCTCGTATGCAGCTTGGGAAGCATTTTGTTGCTGATATTTGGCGACCAGCCCTCTGGCACATCATTGTTTTTTTTGCTTAACGCTACGGCTATTCCGTAGCTGTCGTTTCAATAATCGCAAGGCACGCGGTTCGATCCAATGGCTTGTCGACAGCCGTGGGACGTCTCGCATGAGTGCCGGCTTCCCTCCTCATAGCGGACTTCGCGCGGTGCGCCGGCTTAGTCCGAGATGGGCCACAAGCGGACATCTAGTCAGTCTTTCGCCGTTCCGTCCGCAAAAAGCCCTTCAAAGAAATTATGAAGATATCAATACCCTGAAGCAGAACCCACGAGACTCCGACAGCATAAATACCAACCTGCGGATGATATGGGAATCCTGCTGCGTTGGCCAAAAGCGCCACCACGATAAGAAACGAAATTCCATAGTTCAACCATGCCTGTGAGGTATGCGGCTTCGAGGTGGCAACTGGATATCTGCGTGCCACAAAGTATGACATCCAGCACGCAATGAATATGCCGGCGAAGGCACTACATATTCGCCAAATCAATTCATGGGAGATTGCAAACAAAGCGAGCAACAAAGGCAGCAATGCGAGAAACGCCGCGACAAATGCGTGCTCAATGAACAATTGCATGAGCAATGTCTGAAAACGAGACAAGCTAGCGCCTAACGTTTGACGCAATATCACAACTACGACGGAAAATCCGAGAAACGCCATCGCAGTTGCCGCGAGCGCGTAAAGATATGCAGCGCCGTTAATTTCCATCGAAGCCACCTCAAATTATTTGCAAGTACAAATTGTCGTGATCTTTATATACCGTGCTTTTCCAGCGCGGATCACGAGCGACTCATTCAGGGCGGGTTCTGGCGCTCAATCTATCGAGATGAGATCATTAAAACAACCGCGCGTGCAATAAGAAAGCGGGCAATGACATGTCTGCTTCGGGTCAGAAGCGCCGTTTAGCGGATTCCCGCTGTCTGTCCGCTCTTCCCCACATCGCCGACATTGCTCAGTAGCGCAGCAAATGGCGGTTCAGGCCAGATCGGCAGTTGCCGTTCGCAACATGCAGGTCTCCCCCGCCCCGGAGAGTGGACCTCGCAGCGACCCGTGTCTCAGTGCGGTACTGGCCAGCAGCCGACGTCAGTCGGACCGATGGGCCAGTCGCCGCTTTCATCCATCGCATCAGTTCAGGCCCAAGCTCACTTTTCTCCTTGGGCCCGCACTGATGGCGAAGGTCGATCGCCCCCCTCTCGGGGTGGGTCGATCACGTTCTAGTCGTCAAGGTCGACAACTGGTCGGTGTCATAACGGCCGCGGAGATCGTGCAGCGCCTTCGGGTCCGGCGCGCCACGGGCCGCGAGATCGGCCAGTTCCTGGAAATAATGCTCGTGCCCCGGAGGCGAAACCGTCATCAGCACGCGGGCCGGCGCCTCGCTGACATTGGTGATGTTGTGCGGTACCCCGGGCGGGATGAACAAATACGTCCCCGGCGTTGCGCGGACCGTCTTTTCGCCGACATGCCAGACGCATTCGCCTTCGAGGACGTAAAACGTTTCCTCCTGCACGCGGTGGACATGCCGGCCGGTGGCGAATCCGGCCGGAATTGTCCAGTCGAACATGCTCGTGTGCTTGGTATCATCGCCTGTGACGAGGAAGACCATCGGGTGGCCACGCAGCATGACGCCCTTGTTCTCGTCGGGCATGCGGATGACGGCATTGGCGCTCATGACTTTCCTCCGTGGATCGGTTGCTCTGAAGCCAAAGGACCGAGCCAATATCGAGGGCCGGCGGCGGGAAGTCGTGAAACCGTTCCCAAAAATTTGCTAAAAGGGACCAATGACCGTGGGAGATGGCTGCTACCAGTTCGGCCCGTTCCGCCTCGATCCCAAGGCGGGCATTCTCTACCGGGGCGCCGAGCCGACCATGCTCGGGCAACGCGCCGTGGCGCTGCTGCGCCTGCTCCTCGAAAACGCAGGCGTGCCGGTGACAAAGGACGCGCTCGTCCAGGCGGGCTGGGGCGGACTGGCCGTCGCCGACAACAATCTGACGGTGCAGATCGCTGCGCTACGCCGCGTGCTCGGTGACGAGGCTGGCGCCGGGGGCTGGATCGAAACACTGGCGCGCCGCGGCTACCGCTATGTCGGTCCCGCCGTCACCACCGATGGCTCCGATGCGCAGCCTGCGGACCGGGGCGCTCCCGCGCTGACATTGCCCGAGAAGCCCTCCGTGGCGGTCCTGCCCTTCGCCAATTTGAGCGGCGATCCGGGACAGGACTATTTCGCCGACGGGATGGTCGACGACATCATCACGGGCCTTGCGCGCATCAAGTGGCTGTTCGTCATCGCGCGAAACTCCACCCTGGTTTACAAGAACCGCGCCGTCGACGTGAAGCAAATCGGCCGCGAGCTCGGCGTCCGCTATGTGCTCGAAGGCAGCGTGCGCAAGGCGGGCGACAGCGTGCGCGTGACCGCCCAGATGATCGATGCGGCGACCGGAGCCCACGTCTGGGCCGAGCGCTTCGATCGCAGGTCCGACGACATCTTCGCGCTTCAGGACGAGATTGCCCTGTCGGCGGTGGGCGCGATTGCGCCCAGCGTGCGCAAAGCCGAAATCGAGCGGGTCAAGCGCAAGCGACCCGAGAGTCTCGATGCCTATGACCTCGTGCTGCGCGCCCAACCTGACGTCGATTCAGGCATGCCGGAGCAAGTTACGAGGGCACTGGGGCTTCTCGACCGCGCGATCGCGATCGAGCCTGCTTATGCGCTCGCGCATGGAAACGCAGCCATGTGCCACCACTGCCTGTTCCTTCGTGCCGGTTTTCATGAGGCCAGCCGCGCCGCATCAATCCGCCATGCCCGATCCGCTATCCTCCACGGGCAGGACGATGCGCTGGCCCTGACCTGGGCCGGCTTCTCCCTCGGCATGGATGCGCATGATCGCGCCGCAGCCTTTACCACATTGGAAGCCGCCCTCGCCGTCAGCCCGTCATCGGCCCTGACCTACATTCTCGGCAGCGTCATCCTGGCATGGGGCGGCGAAGCCGAACGTGCAATCGAGTGGAGCGAACGGGGCATTCGGCTGAGCCCGTTCGAATCGTGGGCGTGGGCCGCCTACGATGCACAGGCGATGAGTCATCTGTTGCGCGGCCGTTACGAGGAAGCGTGCCGGGCGGCTTATAAATCCGTCCAAACCAATCCCACCCACAGCATCACCTACGTGCAACTGGCCGCCGCGCTCGCCAAGCTCGGACGGCTGGACGAAGCGGCGGCGGCCGGGGCGCGGGTGCTCGAGCTTCAGCCGACGTTTCGCTTCAGCCGGCAATTTGCAGGCGTGAACTGCGCTCCCGCTCTCGCGGAAGCGATGGGTGGCGCATTGCGGCTGGCCGGATTGCCGGAGTAAGTAGCACGCCCAAGAAAACACTAGTCAGTCAAGCGGTTTAAGGCTCATAGATGGATATCAAACCGGAAAGGTGTGACGATGGCTGAGAACATTCGGATCGGTGGAATGCAGATTCGCTTTCTGCACAGTAAGCACGACACCGGCGGCGCGCTCGACATGTTCGAAGTTTCAATCCCAGCAAATATCCGCATGCCGGTGCCACACTATCATCGCGATTGGGAGGAGACGGTCTACGGCATGGAAGGCACGACCACCTTTACGGTCGCCGGCAAGCGCATCAACGTCGCGCCCGGCGAGACGCTTTTCATTCCGCGCGGCGTTATACATGGCTTCGTCAACGAGACGGAAGGGCCGACAAAAGTGCTTTGCGTGCTGACACCCGGCGTGCTGGGTCCGGAATATTTTCGCGAAATGGCCGTGGCAATGGAAGGACCGGCGCCGCCCGATCCGAAGAAACTCGGCGAGATCATGAATAGGTATGGGTTGATTCCGGCGCCGGCGGATTGAGGCGCGGTCCGATAATCCGGACTCAAACGAGCCGACAATGTTCATTATGGGTCAGGAAAGGAACCGAAGCGCTCTTATGAGCGTCAATGATGAATTCCTCCGCGAGCCAAACGCTGCTTGACGACGAATATCATGAAGCAGGTAATGATATGCGCGGTGTCGCGAATAACACCACGAACATCACCACGAACATTACCACCACCCAGATGATGATCGAACGCATTGCCGTTCTCACGCCAAGTTGGCCTGCACACTAACCCATAATATCGCAGCAACGCCAATTCAGCAGCAGCCCCTTCGTAGGCATGCAAAAGAAGTTGCCATGGAAACCGACCGCCGAACCGCGTCTACAATTGAAAGAACTCTCGGCGAGCAACCCAGCGGCACCAAACGTGCCCGGGATCGCGTTCGACCAATATATCCTGCGCTCGGGTAGACATGTCGCAAAGAACAGTAACAATGGGAACCAAGGCGCCGTCGTAGGTTCGGCTCGTTCGCTACCCCGTTGAGGAGGCACTAATGTCCGTTTGGCTGCGCGAGACGCTTGGCGAGTGGTATATTGTGATTATCGTCGTCGTAGCTGCCGGGGTCATCGCTGCCTCGTACCAAGCGTTCGCACCGGACAGCGGGCCAGCTCGACCTGCAGCAACCCAGCAGGTGTCGCAAAGCGATAGGACGAGCGCAGCGGGCCCCGAAAAGCAGTCGGCTAATACCTCCAAGCAGTCTGATACTCCACACGCGCAAGCACCTGCACAGCCGGCCGCGCCGCTGCGCTCGACTGACCCGGCCGCCGGGGCGGCGCCAACGAGCACGCCGGCATCCGCCTCGCGCTCTCACGAAATGCAGAACATGGCGGCGGCCTCTGCTCAGCCAGTCACCAGCGGTCAGGCCTCGGCTGCGGGAGCTGCTGTTGCGGGTGGTGATGCGGCCGCGGGACGGCAAGTCTTCCGCAAATGTCAGGCCTGTCATTCGCTCGATCCCGGCAAGAATATGCTCGGGCCCTCGCTCGCCGGTATCATCGGCCGCAAGGCTGGCTCGGAGGCTGGCTACAACTACTCGCCGGCGATGAAGCAGGCGAACATAACGTGGGACGCCAGGGTGCTCGACACCTATCTGGCAGACCCAGCCAAGACAGTGCCGGGCAACAAGATGCCCTTTCCCGGCCTAAAGACCGATCACGACCGCAAGGACGTCATCGCCTTCCTGGCGGCGTCCACGGGGGGAGTACAGGCACCAGCACCCGTCGCCCGCGCCGCGCCGCAGCCGGCTGCGAACCAGCAGACAACGCCAACGGCTTCGCAAGCCTCACAAGGCCAGTCGGGTTCCGCGGCCGTCTATATTCCTGACGCACGCTACACGCTGCGGTCGGGTATCGCCGAGGGGCGCATGGTCTACATCGGCGTCGGCGGCTCCATCGACGGTAAGGCCAATCCAGTGCTCACTGCAGCAGAGGGACAGGTCGTTCAGCTCACGCTGATCAATGGCGAAGGCGCGGAGCACGATATCGTCTTCCCGGACCAGGACGCAAAATCGCCGCGCGTGACCGGCAAGGGAGCCAGCACGACGATCGCCTTCCGTGCCACGAAGGCCGGTGACTTCGTGTATTTCTGCGGAGTGCCTGGTCACCGGCTGGCAGGCATGGAAGGACAGTTCATCGTCACGCCCCGGCCGCCGCCCCAGACGCTGGTCGAGGCAGACATCTCGCGCGAGCCCAATGATCTGCCGCCGCCGATTGGCAAGCGAGAGCCACAGACCGTGCGCGTTGACCTTCTCAGCGTCGAAGTGGAAGGCCGTCTCGCTGAAGGCACTACATTTGGGTACTGGACGTTCAACGGCAAGGTCCCCGGCCCCTTCATCCGCGTTCGCGTCGGGGACACCATCGACATCCATCTGAAGAACTCGGCCGAAAGCTCGATGATCCACTCCGTCGACTTTCACGCGGCAACCGGACCGGGGGGCGGCGCGGCTTCGCTCCAGGTCGATCCCGGACAAGAGAAATCGATGACGTGGAAGGCGCTGACGCCCGGCTTGTACGTCTATCACTGCGCAACGCCGATGGTTGCCGAACACATCGCCAACGGCATGTACGGGCTGATTCTCGTCGAGCCAGAGGGTGGGCTGCCACCAGTGGATCGCGAGTTCTACGTTATGCAGGGCGAAATCTATACGGACGTGCCGTATGGACAGCACGGTAGCGCGGAATTTAGTGTCGAGAAGCTCCTCAACGAGCGGCCGGAGTACTTCGTATTCAATGGCTCGGTCGGCGCGCTATCGAAACTCCATCCCCTGCAAGCGAAGGTCGGGGAGACCGTTCGGATCTTTTTCGGCGTCGGCGGCCCGAACTACACTTCATCTTTCCATGTGATCGGTGAAATATTCGACAAGGTTTATGCTTTGGGCGGGCTTGAGTCTCCCCCACTCCGAGGCATTCAGACCGTTAGTGTGCCCGCTGGCGGCGCGGTCATTGCCGAATTTAAGCTTGATGTCCCCGGCAACTACACTCTGGTCGACCATGCTCTGGCCCGAGCGGAACGCGGGCTGCTCGGCATCCTGCACGTGGAAGGCCCACCCAACCCGGATGTCTACAACGGGCAAGTCATGCCCGGCATGGGCCACTGAGCGGTCGCCTCAGCAGGGGGGCACGAACAATGATGATCGACGGCATCACGCTTGCACGAGCAGTCCACGTGCTTGCGATTGTGCATTGGATTGGCGGCCTGTCTGTCGTGACCACGATCGTGCTGCCGCGAGCCCGTAGAATGCCTGATGCGGCCGCGGCCGTCGAGACATTCGAAGCCTTCGAGCGGCGTTTTGCCCCGCAAGCCCGCGTCTCGATCGCGCTCGCAGGTCTTTCCGGTCTCTATATGCTCTACGGGCTTGATGCCTGGGACCGCTTCCGCGAGCCTTCGTTTTGGTGGCTGCATCTCATGGTCTGCGTGTGGCTTCTCTTCGCAGCCGTCGTCTATGTCTTGGAGCCTCTATTCCTGCACAACCGGTTCCGGCGAATGGCTCTCGATGACCCAAGAAAGACCCTTAACATCGGCTCCCGCTTCCATGCCTTCGCGCTCGCAGTTTCTGCGCTCGCAGTAGGCGCGGGCGTCCTAGGAGCTCACGGCGCCATTCCGTAGCACAGGATCTTCTCGCTTCGGAGCAGGACCCCATGGCCAACCCAACTTTCAGTCTCACAGTTGGGTTTGATGCTTCGGTCTGGTATTCGATCTCCAAGACTATATAGCGGCTCGACGCCTGTTCCTGTCATGCAGACGGAGCAGCTTACTGACCGGGTGTTCTGAGGCGACCCAAGATCACTTGTCGCAAGACCACCGCGTCATTTTGTTCTACGTCGCGCGCAGAGAATACCAGCGTCAATTTGTCTGCTCGCGCAAGGGACCGTAAGCGAGCCAGTTGTTCGGGATGCTTTCGTATCTCAAGTTCGTATCGGCGACGAAATTCAGGCCAGCGCTCTGGTGCATGGCCGAACCATTTTCGCAAAGCAGTGCTGGGCGCTATTTCCTTCATCCACCCGTCGAGTTGCGCGGTTTCCTTCTTGACGCCCCGCGGCCACAGTCGATCAATAAGTATGCGCGCGCCGTCGCTTCGGCTTGCCGGCGCGTAAGCACGTTTCAACTTAACATTTGAGGCGGATATGGCGCGGCTCATGGCATTAGCCCGTTCGATTGTGACGCCGCATCATCAAATCCGCGTTCGCCTGAATGTCTCTTGGCGCGTTAGGTCTTCGTGTGGATGGCGGCGATCGCCGCGACGATTGGCTCTGCGCACGTAGGTGATCATCGCAGCCGGATTATCGAGCTTCGCCCTCAGCGCAGCCATGAGCGCATCCTCGCCTTCGACCGTGAGCGCGGTCGAACCAGTTCCTGTCTTGACACCTACCGTGTACGTGGCCATGGCAACGCCTCGCCTTCCAAGCCCCGCCTTATTTCTTGCCCTCCTCGGCAAGTGTTGCAAGCATCAAGTTCGAATGCGCATAGCCCCCGCCGGCCCGCATCTCCGACGCCACCCAGACCGCTTCCATGAGTTCTTCCGGGGTCGCACCAGCGCGGATCGCGGCCTTCGTATGGCCCTTGATGCAATAGGGACACTGGGTGACGTGGGCGACGGCAACTGCGATGACCTGCTTGATCTTCACAGACAGCGCACCGTCCGCAAAAACAGCTTTCCCGAACGCCTCGAAGGCGGCTTGCTGGTTCGGTGCCAGATCGCGTCGGTGGCGGGCGATGTCTGGCGATGCGTGCGGGTACATTGGATCCGTCATAGGGGATGTCTCCTTGCCAAAGATGGAGCTGGGTCACCAGCCTATCGAGGCGCCTGCCTGCGACGCCGGCCGGTCGGTCGCCCCGCGGAATGCTCACCGAAATTAATCGTCGACCGCTGCAGCACGTTCCCAGCCGCGTCGACAACCAGCCGCAAGCGCCGGCGGT
>Ga0265342_10000625_pt1 | contig 37152 bp, 41 predicted proteins | sample 4CB327metaG_FD_203125 | JGI IMG/M metagenome (GOLD analysis project Ga0265342, IMG submission 203125) | Rhizosphere microbial communities from Carex aquatilis grown in University of Washington, Seatle, WA, United States - 4-CB3-27 metaG | ecosystem: Host-associated > Plants > Roots >... | reverse complement strand
GCCGGCGCTTTCGCCTTGGTCGGCATCACGTCGGCGGCGCTCGCCGCGCTCACCGACAGCATCGCGACGCCCGCCACCAACCCGGCAACCAGATTCATTCCCACGCGACTCATTCCGTCACCCCGTCCTTTATTTGTAGCAGTTCTGCTTGGATTTACTTACCCAGCGCTGCGAGCTTCGCGAGCGCTGCGAAGTGCCGTCGATGTACCTCCGGATTGAACAGCGACCATTGCTCCGCCGCCTTAAGCTGCGGTGTCGCCGCGGTCACCAGCGTTCCGTATTCGGCGTAGAGCCGCGTTGCCTGCGTGAAGTCGCCGGCTTCAGCCGCCATTGCCACCTGCCGCAGCGTTAGCACCAGGCCGCGCACACTTGCGCGCGCCTTCAGCCGCTCGCCGATGCCGCCTTCGATGCTGGTGTCGCGGCGATCGGGAAACCTCTCGCCGATCTCGCGCCATTCGGCGCCGACCGAATCGATCGCCTGCAGGATCACCGCCGTGTCGCGCGCCGGAATGGCGACATCGAGCACGCTGACGAAGGCCGAGAGCTCGTCGACCTCGGCCTGCACCGAATTGCGCGTGGTGGGCTCGTCGGCGTCGCCGATTGTCTCGAGATAGGCGACGAGATCGGCGCGCTCGGCGCCGCTCAGGCCGAGGTCGTAATGTTTGTCAAAATAGCCGACGACCTCGTCGAAGGTATCGAAGCGGCCGTCGTGAAAATACGGCGCATTGAAGTTCGCGTTGACGAGCGTCTTGGTCTTGAAGAAGCCGCCAGTGCCGATGTCGTGCACCTTGTGGTCGACGAAGGCGGCGTCGGCCTGATGGCAGGAGGCGCAGCTCATCGCCGCGCCATGCGGAAAAGGCTTGTTGAAAACCGCTTCGCCGCGCCGCGCCGCATCGGAGGCCTTGGCGGTCAGCCGGCCGTCCGGCGCCATCTTCGCGTTCGGCAGGAAACTGATCTCGTGGATGTAGGCCACGAGCGCATCGAGCGTCTGCCCGGACGGCTCCGGCCCGGCGAACTCGTTGACGATCACGTTGCGGACGAAGTCGCTCAGCGAGGTGAAGCGGCCGTCATGGCCGTAGGGCGCGAGGAACTTGGCGCCGCGAAGGCTCGGCACCGTCACCGGATCGAACACGCCGTTGTCGGCCTTCGGGTTGAATAGCGCGCCGGTGGTGTCGAAGGTGCCCGGCCGCTTCGACAGGCCGGGAACGTAGAGCGCCGGATTGGCAGCGCCCTGCTGGTGGCAGCTGTTGCAGCTCAACCCCGCGTCGCGCGCCTTGCCGCCGAAGATCACGCTCGACGAGAACAGCATGTCGCCGAGATTGAAGAGATACGACCGCTTGCCGCCGGCCCGCTCGAACGCGAAAAGCTCCGTCGGCTGGTCGAGCAATTGCTCGTTGAGCTCGCTGCCGGCCGGCAGCACCGCGTCGGTGCTGACGACCGGCGTAGCGGAGGCCGCCGCGCCGGCCAGCATCGTCGCGAGCCAGGCCGCAGCGAGGCGCGCGGTGAGGCGGGCGCTCACTTCTTCTCGTCCTTCTTCTCGTCCTTCTTCTCGTCCTTCTTCTCGCCGTCCTCGTCGCCGACATTGAACGGCTTGAGGCCGAGCTTCGGCGCGGCCTGGAGCATCAGCGCCGCCAGTTCCTCACCGGCGACATGCACCTTCTTCGCTTCCATGCTCTTGATGTCTGCGACCTTCACCAGCGTCTCGAGGTTCTCGATGCGCTCGTGGATGAGGTCGGCGAGCTTCGGATCCTTCTTCTTCAGCGTGTCGGCGAACACGACTTTCCAGGCGACCTCGATGCCCTCGACGTTCTCCTGCATATCGACGATGGAGGTCGCGGCATAAGGCGACTCCCCGCCGCCAGACTTCTCCTCGCCGACCTCGTAGGCGAGGTTGGCGGTGCCCTCGAGCAGCTTCTGCGGTGCAAAGCCGAACTTCTTGTCGCCGACGCGCTTCTGGAACTTGTCCATGTTGGCGAGCAGGTCGGTGATCTGCTGGTCGAGGCCCTCCGTCTTCTTCGCCGAAAACAACACAACTTCGATCGCGTGATAGCCGCTCTGGGCGTCGGGCCAGGCATCGATCAGCTTGTCGAGATCACCGAAATAGGTGCTGGTCACCGGCTCCATCGCCTCCCAGCCCTTGCGCGAGGCGATCCAGGCCTTCTGCGCCGCCTCGAGGTTGCCCGCCTTGACCGCGGGCTGCATCTCCCTGGCGCCGGCGATCGCCTTGCCGATGTGCTCGACGACGAACGGCTTGTACGATTTGACGCCTTCGGCCATCGACGCCGCCTGCGCCGCGCCGGCCGTTGCGGCGATTGCCGCCGCGATCAGGGCACCGCGCGAGAATTGAAAGAATGACTGCATATCCGTCTCCGTCGCTGAACTCATGGCGGCGGAGGATTCCCGGCGGGACAGCGCGCGTCAACGAAAATCGCTGAAAAATCAATAACTTAGAATTAGTGTAAGGAAGAACAGCCAGTTTCGACTTGGTCCAATGTGAGGATCGCGGCCAAGGCATTGCCCGGCCACGTGGATACCAACCGCATTTCAATTCGCGGAGAAATGCAAACAGCCGCCCGATCGGGCGGCTGTGCACAATGCGAGGCCGAGTGGCCGATCAGTTCGGCGGATTGTCGTTCGCCGACGGTTTCGGCGCGGCCTTGGCGACGCCGACCATCGCGGGGCGAAGCACCCGCTCGCCGATCATGTAGCCGGCCTGCACCACCTGCGCGACATGACCGGGTGGCACGTTTGCGTCCAGCACTTCGTACACCGCCTGGTGCACATTAGGATCGAATTTCTCGCCCTCCGGCGAGAACTTTCGCACGCCGTTCTTCTCCAGCGATTTGAGCAATTCGCGCTCGGTGAGTTCGACGCCCTCGATCAGCGATTTGGCGTCGGCCTGCGCACGCAACTCGGGGCCGATCGCCTCCAGCGCCCGGTGCATGTTGTCGGCGACCGCCAGCACATCGCGGGCGAAACTGGCGATGCCGTAGACACGCGCGTCGGTGACCTCGCGCTCGGTGCGGCGGCGCAGGTTTTCCATCTCGGCCAGGGTGCGCAGCAGCTTGTCCTTGAACTCGGACGCCTCGCGCTTCGCCTCGGCCACGGGATCGGCGGCCTGCGCCTCCGCTGCGTCGGTCTTTGCCTCGGTATTGTCGGCCTGAGCGGTCGAATCCGTCATCGTGCTCGATCCATCCCCAAAACTCGTCGGATGTCCGGCATATCAGGCCTCGCCGGCCAAAAATCAAGCGCCGGACAGGAGCCGGCTGACCACCCGGGCGGTGTAGTCGACCATCGGCACGATGCGGGTGTAATTCAGCCGGGTCGGCCCGATGACGCCGATGACGCCGACCACCCGCCCCTTGCTGTCGTGATATGGCGCCGCGATGGTCGAGGAGCCGGACAGCGAGAACAGCTTGTTTTCGGAACCGATGAAAATGCGCACGCCCTCGGCGCGCTCGGCGCGGCCGAGGAGGTCGATGACGCCGCGCTTGGTCTCCAGCGCGTCGAACAGCATGCGCACCCGCTCCAGATCGTCGAGCGCATGCAGGTCCTCGAGCAGATTGGCGTGGCCGCGCACGATGAGCTTGCGTTCCTCGGCTTCGCCGCCCGACCAGCTCGCCAGGCCGTTCGAGATGATCTTCTGCGTCAGCTGATCGACTTCCGCCTGTCCCTCGGCGACCGACTTCTCGATCTCGGCGCGCAGGTCGGCAACCGTCTTGCCGCGCAGCCTCGCGTTCAGGAAGTTGCCGGCCTCGACCAGCGACGACGTCGGCAAGCCGGCCGGCACCGGCAAGACGCGGTTTTCGACCTGCCCGTCCTCCGCCACCATCACGACCAGCGCGCGCTCCGGCTCGAGCCGCACGAACTCGATGTGCTTCAAGCGCACGTTCGCCTTGGCGGTCAGCACGATGCCGGCCGAGCGGGTCAGGCCGGACAGCGCCTGCGACGCCTCGGTCAGCACGTCCTCGACCGTCTTGCCCGAGCCGATGCCGGCGACCTGCGCCTCGATGTTGCGGCGGTCCTGCTCCGACACGTCGCCGACCTGCATCAGCGCATCGACGAAGAACCGCAGGCCGAGCTCGGTCGGCAGGCGGCCGGCGGAGGTATGCGGCGCGAAGACGAGGCCGAGATGCTCGAGATCCGACATCACGTTGCGCACCGAGGCCGGCGAAAGGGGCATCGGCAGGATGCGCGCCAGGTTGCGCGAGCCGACCGGCTCGCCCGTCGTGAGGTAGCTCTCCACGATCGAGCGGAATATCTCGCGTGAGCGCTCGTTCAGCGCCGCAAGCGTGACCTGGGATGTGCCGATCGGAACGTCGTGCGACGCCAAGGGGTAACTCCTCGAACCTGCCACAGAATTGACCATTAGCACGGTCTTGTTCAAGACGAGCATGCGCCGTGTCAGATCAGGCGGAAGCCTGAATTTGACCCGCCGCCCGCCAACAGGGGACTGATGTGAAATCCGCGATCGCTTGTACCATCGCCGCGGCGCTGGTCGCCGCGACGGCCGTTGCCGCCGCCGCCCACGACGAGCATTCCGCCGCTGGCGCGCCGGGCAACCCCAAGCTCCCGGCGCGCACCGTCATCGTCGTCATGAGCGACGGCGACGGCACCATGAAGTTCACGCCCGACCGTCTCGACGTCAAAAAGGGCGAGCAGGTCCGCTTCGTGCTTGAAAACAAGGGCACGCTGCCGCACGAGTTCCGCCTCGCGATCGTCGAGGACAATGACGAGCACGCCAAGATGATGCGTGAGATGCCCGACATGAAGCATCACGAGGCCAATGCCGTGTCTCTCGCTCCGGGCAAGTCGACCGAGATGCTGTGGCGGTTCACCAGAGCCGGCAACTTCGAGTTCGCCTGCCTGATCCCCGGCCATCGTGAGGCCGGGATGCACGGCACCGTGGCGGTGAAATAGCGACCGTGGCGTCGGCCTTGCGGCGGCCGGGCGCGCTCCGTAAAAGGCGCGAGCCCCGGGCCACCGCCCGGGCTCGCCGAACAGGAGTGCCGCATGCGGCCGAGCCGCCGACAGGTCGATGAGCTGCGCCCGGTGTCGCTGGAGCGCGGCGTCGTGAAATACGCAGAAGGCTCGTGCTTCGTGAAGTTCGGCGACACGCATGTGCTGGTCACGGCGAGTCTCGAGGAACGCCTGCCGCCATGGCTCAAGGGCCAGGGCCGCGGCTGGGTAACCGCCGAATACGGCATGCTGCCGCGCGCCACCTCGGAGCGCACGCGCCGCGAGGCTTCGGCCGGCAAGCAAGGCGGTCGCACCGTCGAGATCCAGCGGCTGATCGGCCGCTCCTTACGCTCGGTCGTCGACCTGGTCGCGATGGGCGAGCGCCAGATCACCATAGACTGCGACGTCATCCAGGCCGACGGCGGCACCCGCACCGCTTCGATCACCGGCGCCTGGGTCGCGCTCGCCGACTGCTTCACCTGGATGAAGGCGCGCGACATGTTCAAGGCCCAGGGCAACACCGATCCGCTGCGCGACCACATCGCCGCGGTGTCGTGCGGTGTCTACAACAACGTCGCGGTGCTCGACCTCGATTACGCCGAGGATTCAGAAGCCGAGACCGACGCCAACTTCGTCATGAGCGGCAACGGCAACATCGTCGAGATCCAGGCGACCGCCGAGCGCACGCCGTTCAGCGAGGACCAGTTCCTCGCGTTGCTCGCGCTCGCCCGCAAAGGCATCGGCAAGCTCGTCGACCTGCAGAAGATGGCGGTGGGCTAGCTTTGCCCCGCCTCCTCACCGGCCGGATCGTCATCGCCACGCACAATCCCGGCAAGCTGCGCGAGATGCGCGAACTGCTCGCGCCTTACGGCATCGAGGCGCAGTCGGCCGGCGAGCTCAGCCTCGCCGAGCCGGAGGAGACCGGCACCACCTTTCGCGCCAATGCGCGCATCAAGGCGGAAGCGGCCGCGCGCGCCACCGGCAAGGCGGCGTTCGCGGACGACTCCGGCCTCGTGGTCGAGGCGCTCGGCGGCGAGCCTGGCATCCACTCGGCGCGGTGGGCCGGTCCCGACAAGGACTTCCGCGGCGCCATGAACCTCATCCAGACGCTCTTGATCGAGCGCGCCGCGCGCACGCCCGAACAGCGCCGCGCGCATTTCATCGCCGCGCTCTGCCTTGCCTGGCCCGACGGGCACCTGGAGGAATTCGAAGGCCGCGTCGATGGTGTCGTGGTGTGGCCGCCGCGCGGCTTCCTCGGCTTCGGCTACGACCCGCTGTTCCAGCCGGACGGTCACGACCGGACGTTCGGCGAGATGAGCGCCGAGGAAAAACACGGCCTGCCGCCGCTCGGAAAGGCTTTGTCGCATCGCGCCCGCGCTTTCATCGCGCTCGCCGCCGCGTGCTTGCAGAAGCCATAATTGATTACAATTTTAATGACTTATCCGCCGGGGAACCTTCTGCGTGCTTTTCCAACGGCGACTCAAGGCTTAAGATGGTTAACATGAGCTCGTCGATTTCCGCGCCTTTTGGCGTCTATGTGCATTGGCCGTTCTGCCTGTCGAAGTGTCCGTACTGTGACTTCAACAGTCACGTGCGGCACGGCGGCTATGACGAGGCGCGCTACGTCCACGCCATCGTGACCGAACTCGCCACCACAGCGCGACGCGTGCCGGGGCGCACCGTGTCGAGCATCTTCTTCGGCGGCGGCACGCCGTCGCTGATGCAGCCGCCGTCGGTGCAAGCGATCCTCGATGCAATTGCAAAACACTGGAGCGTCGCGTCCGACGTCGAGGTGTCGCTCGAGGCCAATCCGACCAGCGTCGAGGCGACGCGATTCCGCGGCTATCGCGCCGCCGGCGTCAATCGCGTCTCGCTCGGCGTGCAGGCGCTCGACGATGCGTCGCTGAAGGAGCTCGGCCGTTTGCACACGGCGCAGGAAGCGCTCGACGCGGTCGCCGTTGCGCGTTCGATCTTCGATCGCTACTCGTTCGACCTCATCTATGCGCGGCCGCGGCAGACGCTGGCTGCGTGGGAGGCCGAGCTGAAGCATGCGATCGCCGAAGCGGCGGAGCACCTCTCGCTCTATCAATTGACGATCGAGCCGGGCACGCCGTTCTTCGGCCTGCACAAGGCTGGCAAGCTGATCGTTCCAGACGACGACCTCGGCCGCGATCTCTATGATCTCACGCAACAGGTCTGCGCCGATGCCGGCCTGCCGACCTACGAGATTTCAAATCATGCGCGGCCGGGCGCGGAGTGCCGGCACAATCTCGTCTACTGGCGCGGCCACGATTACGCCGGCGTCGGCCCCGGCGCGCATGGCCGCCTGACCATCGACGGCCGCCGCTGCGCCACCGAGACCGAGAAGCGCCCTGAGAGCTGGATCATGCGCGTCGAGGCCAAGGGCCACGGCCTCATCGTCGACGAGGCGCTGACGCCGGGCGAGATGGCGGACGAATACCTGCTGATGGGCCTGCGCCTCGTCGAGGGCATCGAACCCTCGCGTTACAGCGCGCTCGCCGGCCGCACGCTCGATCCGGCGCGCATCTCGATTTTGCGTCAGGAAGGCGCGGTCGAGACCACCGCCGACGGCCGCCTGCGCGTCACGCCCTCCGGCTTCCCGGTTCTGGACGCGGTGGTCGCGGATCTGGCGGCGTAAGCTCGCAGCGAGCGAGAGCTCACATCGCTCTGCTCTTTGCGGAAAGGTCTCACGTCCCGGACCCGAACGTCTTCGGCGCCGGGCTGACGACCTGAGGCCCGCCGGGCGCGACACGCAGCACGGCAAGTCCGCGGTCGTTGGTGCCGTCGGGGCGGAAGCGGAAGACGCCGTCGATGCCGGCAAAGCCCGAGGAATTGGTCAGAACCTGATCGGTGAAGCGCTGCGTGCCTTGCGTCTTCACCAGCGCCGCGACCAGCGCAACCGCGTCGTAGCTCAAGGTCGCGGTGCGCACCGGCTCCTGATTGTATCGGGCGCGATAGCGCTGCACGAAGCTCCGATAGCCGGCCGCTTCCGGCGCAGGGTACCAGCCGCCGTCGAGATTCTTGTCGGACCCGAGCTGCGCGCCGTCGCCGCCCCAGAGGCCGGTGCCGAGCAACTGCACGCGTTTCAAATTGACGCGGGCGGCGGCGAGTTGCTCCGCCACGCGCGACGTCGTTGCCGGATCGTCGGGGATAAAGATGGCGTCGACCTGGTTCGCCGCCTGCGCCACGCGCCGGACCGCTTCCGACATGCGGCCCGGATCGACCGGATATTTCTCCAGCGCCAGCACGCGGCCACCGCGGCGGGCGACCTCCTGCTGGAACGCGGCCTCGACCACCGAGCCATAGGCGTTGTCCGGCAACAGCGCCGCGAACGAGCGCTTGCCGCGCGACACGGCATAATCGACGACACGCCTGACGTCGCTCTCCGGCAGGAAGCTCAGGAGATAGACGCCGCGCGCGGCGACGCTGGCGTCGGTCGAGAACGCGATCACCGGAATGCCGCGTTGGCGCGCGACCTGTCCGACCGCCGTGACGGACTGCGCGAACAGCGGGCCGACGATGATCTCGGCGCCGCCGGCGATCGCCTGCTGCGCGGCATTGGCGGCGCCTTGCGGCGTGCCGCCATCGTCCTGCACGAGCAGCGAGATGTTCGGTTGCTTGAATTCGGCGAGCGCCATCTCGGCGGCGTTCTTCATCGACTGGGCGGCGACGCCGGCATTGCCTTGCGCCGACAGTGGAAGAATGAGGCCGACTCGGATCTGGCCGTTGCCGATGGTCCCCGGGCCCGGGCCCGGGGTCGGCTCGGCCGGCTGCTGCGGCGGCGGCTCGCTGGTGCTGAACTGATCGAGATTGGTCGAGGAACAGGCGGCGGCGGCAAGCGCGATGGCGGCGACACCGAGCGCGGTCAACAGGCGGCGACGGCCGCGCGATCTGATGCCCTCGTCCTTGCCCGCCATGCGGCTCCCCGATCTCCCTGGGGCCAAGTCCTAGCGACTCTACGGGATTTTGTCGCGCAAAAGTTAAGGCTGTGAAAACTCGAAGGAATCCGTCGCCAGGCTGACGCGGCCGCCGCCGGCGTCTAGAGTGCGCTCATGGCCGAGACCGAAAAGACTGGGGCGCAGAAAGCCCGCACCTTTGCGCTGTCCGGCGGCGCCATCGAGGCGCCGAAGGCCAAGCCCGGCCTCTATCTGGTGGCGACCCCGATCGGCAATCTCGGGGACATCACGCTCCGTGCTCTCGAAGTGCTGGCTGCCGCCGACGTCATCGCCTGCGAGGACACGCGCGTCACGCGCAAGCTCGCCGATCGTTTCGGCATTGCGACACCGTTGACGCCGTATCACGAGCACAATGCCGCCGAGGCGCGGCCGAAGCTTCTGGCGCGCCTTCAACGCGGCGAAGCCGTCGCGCTGGTCTCGGATGCCGGCACGCCGCTCATTTCCGATCCGGGGTATCGCCTGGTGCAGGAGGCGCAAGGTGCGGGCTTTGCCGTCGTCGCCATTCCCGGCGCGTCGTCAGTGCTGACCGCACTGTCGGTCGCCGGCCTGCCGACTGACCGCTTCTTCTTCGAAGGCTTCCTGCCGCCGAAGGCGGTCGGCCGGCAGAAGCGCATCGCCGCGCTCGCCGCAATTCCGGCGACGCTCGTCCTGTTCGAGAGCGGCCCGCGCATCGCCGACGCGCTCGCCGACCTCGCCGCCGGCCTTGGCACGCGCGAGGCCGCCGTGTGCCGGGAATTGACAAAACTGCACGAGGAGGTGCGCCGCGCGCCGCTCGATCAACTCGCACATGACTACGCGCAGGGCGCCGAGACGCGCGGCGAGTTCGTCATCGTCGTCGCGCCGCCGCTTGACGTGGAAACGCCGGCCGCCGACGTCGACGCGTTGCTGAAGGCGGCGCTGGTTCGCGTGTCGGTGAAGGACGCCGTCGGCGAAGTCGCGCTGGCGACCGGCAAGCCGAAACGCGAGGTCTATCAGCGCGCGCTCGAACTTTCGAAAGGCGACGAGTAATGGACCCGCGCAAATTTCGCTCGCCGGGCCTGCGCCCCAAACCCGAGAAGCCGAAGGCCGACAGCGCCGAGCCGTCGCCGGAGCGCGTCGCCGCCTTCCGCACCGGCCTCTCCGCCGAAAGCCGCGGCGCTGCGCTGCTGGTGGCGAAGGGCTTCCGCATCGTCGCGCGGCGCTGGAAAAGCCCGGTCGGCGAGATCGATATTGTCGCGCGGCGCCGCTCGCTGCTCGTCTTCGTCGAAGTGAAGGCGCGCAATGATCTCGACGAGGCGGCGGAGTCGGTGACGATGCGGCAGCGTTCGCGCATCGCCGCGGCCGCGGAGGCCTATATCGCGACCTATCCCGATCCGTCGATCACCGAGATGCGCTTCGACGCCATCCTCGTCGCGCCTGGCAAAATCCCGCGGCACATTCCCGGCGCGTTCGAGACGTAAGGCTCTAAGCGCTCAGGCGGTCGAAGAACTCGTCGACCTGCGCGCGCATACGCGAGGCGACCTGACCGAGGCCGTCGGCAACGGTCTTCACCGTCGCGGCGCTCGCCCGCGTGTCGGCCGTGGCGGCGCCGACCTCGCCGACCTCCGCCGCCGTATCGACCGTCCGTTGCGCCGCGATCTCGACGCCGCGCGCGATCTCCTGCGTCGCGGCGCCCTGCTGCGTCACCGCCGCGGCGATGGCGCTCGAAATGTTGCCGATCTCGCGGATGGTCTGCTCGATGGCGCTGATGGCACCGATCGAGCGTGACGTGGCACGCTGCATCCCGGCGATCTGCGTGCGGATCTCTTCCGTGGCGCGGCTGGTCTGGCCGGACAAGGCCTTCACCTCGCCGGCGACGACGGCGAAGCCGCGCCCGGCTTCGCCCGCGCGCGCCGCCTCGATAGTGGCATTGAGGGCGAGCAGGTTGGTCTGCTCGGCGATGTCGGTGATGAGCTTGACCACATCGCCAATGCGCGCGGCCGCCTCGCCCAGCTCCTTGACCGCGGCATTGGTTGCTTCCGCTTCCGCCACCGCCTTGCCGGCGATCGCGTTCGACTGCGCCACCTGCCGGTCGATCTCGTTCACCGACGCCGAGAGCTCATCGGCCGCCGAGGCGATGTCGCGGACGTTCGCGGAGGCTTCCGACGAGGCGGCCTCGGCGCGCGCGGTCTTGCCGGTCGCAGAGTCGGCAGCGTTTGCAAGCGCACTCGATGCCGTCAGCATCTGCTCGGAGATGCCGCCGAGTTCGACGAGCGTCGTCTCGATGTCGCTCGAGAACCGGGCGATCTCCGCCGCGACCGCGCTCTGCCGCTGCGCTCGCGCCTCGGCGTCGCTCGACACCGTGCGGTTGAGCTCCGCGTTCGAGAGCATCGCCTGCTGGAAGACGCGGATCGAGCGCGCGAGCGCCCCGATCTCGTCCTGCCGGTCGCAATATGGAACGGTCGCGTTCGGCTCGCCGCCGGCGATCTTGTCGGTCACGCGGGCAAGTTCTGCGATCGGCTGCGAGACGCCGCGGGCGCTCATGACCGCGAACACCAAGGTGCCCGCGATGGCCGCACCGATCGGTCCTGTAACCCACACCGGCGCGTCGGCATCAAAGGCCATGTCCATCGCCAACGCGCCGATGGCCATCAGCGCGAAAGTCGCATAGAGCTTGACGGAAATGGAGAGCTTGCGGACGGTCACAGCCTGCCTCTAATCGGTATCGGGGGCATACTGGCAACAATGTGTTAACGCACTATTTTCCCTAATCGACATCGCCCCACCTTCAGAGCATCCCAGCCATGAGCCTCAATGTCGCAGTCCAGATGGACCCGATCGCCCGCATCAACGTGAAGGGCGATTCGACCTTTGCCATGCTCCTGGAGGCGCAGGCGCGCGGGCATCGTCTTTCGTATTACACGCCCGACCGGCTGGCCTTGCTGAATGGCAAGCTCTTCGCTTCGGTCGAGCCGCTCGACGTGCGCGACCAGCCCGGCGACCACTTCACCCTCGGCTCGGCGCGCCGCGCCGAACTGACCGAATTCGACGTCATCCTGCTGCGCCAAGATCCGCCGTTCGACCTCGCCTATGTGACGACGACACATTTCCTCGAGCGCATCCACCCGAAGACGCTCGTCGTCAACGACCCCGCGCACGTGCGCAACGCACCGGAAAAGGTGTTCGTCACGCTCTTCCCGGACCTCATGCCGCCGACGCTCATCTCCCGCGACCTCAGCGAGATCAAGGCGTTCCGCGCCGAGCACGGCGACATCGTCATGAAGCCGCTGTACGGCCATGGCGGCGGCGCGGTGTTCCGCATCACACGCGACGATCTCAATTTCGGCTCGCTCTACGACATGTTCGCGGTGACCTTCCGCGAGCAATGGGTGGTGCAGAAATTTTTGCCGGCGGTGAAAAACGGCGACAAGCGCATCATGCTGGTCGACGGCGAATTCGCCGGCGCGGTCAACCGCATTCCGGCCGCCGACGATCTGCGCTCGAACATGGTGCGCGGCGGTGCGGCGGCGAAGACGGACCTCACGCCACGCGAGCGCGAGATTTGCGAGCGCATCGGCCCGGCGCTGCGCGAACGCGGGCTGCTGCTCGTCGGCATCGACGTGATCGGCGACAACATCACGGAAATCAATGTTACGTCGCCGACCGGCATCCGCGCCATCAAGAACCTCGGCGGCCCGGACATCGCCAAACTGGTCTGGGACAAGATCGAGGCGAAGCGGCGCGCCTAAGCGCGCGCCGTCGCTTCCTGCATCCGACCGAAGGTCGGCGAACGGCCGATTCTCAGCGCCAGCAATGCCGCGACGATGCACGCCGCGCCGGCGACGATGAAGGCCGGTAGATAGGTCAGGTACTCGGTGCGCGTGAAGCCGGCGCCATAGGCGGCCGTGGCGGCGCCGAGCTGATGACCGGCAAAAACCCAGCCGAACACCAGCCCCGCCTTCTCGCGGCCGAAACGGTCGGCGACGAGCTTTACGGTCGGGGGCACCGTCGCAATCCAGTCGAGACCGTAGAACACCGCGAACAGCGACAGGCCGTAGAATGTGAAGGTCGTGAAGGGCAGATAGAGCAGCGACAGCCCTCGCAGGCCGTAATACCAGAACAGCAGCCAGCGGCAGTCGTAGCGATCCGACAGCCAGCCTGAGCCGATGGTGCCGACGAAGTCGAACATGCCCATCATCGCCAACACGCCGGCCGCCGTCACCGCCGCCATGCCGTAGTCGTTGCACAGCGAGACGAAGTGCGTCTGGATCAGACCGTTCGTGCTCAGCCCGCAGACGAAGAAGGTCGCGAATAGCGCCCAGAACGCGCCGGTGCGCGCCGCCTCGGCCAACACCGACAGCGGCGACATCATCAGTGTCACCAGCCCCACACCCGCTGCCGGCGCCGGCGTCACTTCGGATTCGCCATAGAGCGGCAGACCGAGATCGGCCGGGCGGTCGCGCACCAATAGAAGCGCGACCAGGGCCGCAGCCAGCAACAGCAGGCAGACGAAGATCAGCGCCGTGCGCCAGCCGTAGCGTTCGGTGAACGCGGCGATCACCGGCAGGAAGGCAAGTTGGCCAGTGGCGGCGCTCGCCGCCAGCATGCCCATCACCAGGCCGCGCCGATGATTGAACCAGCGTGTCGAGACCGTCGCCGCCAGCACCATCGCGGTCAGCCCCGTGCCGACGCCAATGACGAGGCCCCACAACAACATCAACTGCCAGAGCTGCGTCATCACGGTCGACGTGAGGAAGCCGGCCGCGATGAGCGCCATCGCGAACACGACCACGCGGCGGACGCCGAAACGATTCATGAAGGCGGCGGCGAAAGGCCCGAGCAATCCGTAGAGAATGAGACGCACGGCCAGCGCGGCGGAGATTTCGGACGTCGTCCAGCCGAATTCCTTTTCCAGCGGCACGATGAGCACGCCCGGCGCGCCCATCGCGGCAGCGGTGACGAGCATCGTGAAGAACGTTGCGCCGACCACGACCCAGCCGTAGTGCACGTTGCGGCGGCCGAGCGTGGCGGCGAGCGCGGTCGAAACCATTCAATGAATTCCGGTGATGCGTGAGGTCAACGAAACGAATGTTGTCGTTTCGCGCGAGCAGCGAATTTAAACATTCTCTAGCGTTCGCCAACTAGCGCATGCGCAACGATGCCATGCGCGCTCGATCACCACATATCGGGAATTCGACGCAGCTTGCGGTGTTGCGCATCACACGACACACCACGCACTGGTGCGAGTGTGTAGCGCCAGAACGCTCAGGCCGCGATGTCCTGCTCGAGCAATCCGTCGATCGAGAACACGATGCGCTGATGGCCGAGGCGGATGTGCTGGATCTCCCACAGCATCTCCTCGACGTCGGCATTGGCGGCTTCCGCCTCCAGCCGCGCCTGACGCGCGCGCTCGAGGTCGTCTTGCATGGCTTTGCGGTCGATCATGGGCCGTCCCCATCTCGGATGCGGGGACAGTGTAGTCGGAAAATTTCGTTCTGCAAATGTTCTTGTATCTGTCCACAACCTGCGCTACTACTCTGGGTAGCAGGCGAGGGCGGCGCATGGTCCAGCGGGTCACCACCGTAGCGTTCGAGGGCATCGAGGCCCGCGCCGTGGACGTGCAGGTGCAGGTCGCGCCGGGGTTGCCGGCTTTCAACATCGTCGGCTTGCCGGACAAAGCCGTTTCCGAGGCCAAGGAGCGCGTCCGTGCGGCGCTGGTCGCGTCGGGGCTGGCCCTGCCGGCCCGGCGCATCACCATCAATCTCGCTCCCGCCGATCTGCCGAAGGAAGGCAGCCATTACGACCTGCCGATCGCGCTCGGTCTGATGGCGGCGATCGGCGCCATCCCGCCCGACGCGCTGTCCGGCTACGACGTGCTCGGCGAGCTCGGCCTCGACGGCTCGATCGCCGCCGTGGCGGGTGTGCTGCCGGCCGCCATCGGCGCCAATGCGCGCGGCCACGGGCTCATCTGTCCCTACCCATGCGGGCCGGAGGCTGCCTGGGCGAGCCCGGAGATCGAGATCATCGCGGCGCAGTCGCTGATCCAACTCGCCAACCACTTCAAAGGCACGCAGGTCCTCAACCGGCCGCAGCCGAAGATCCGCGAGCTCGACGGCCTGCCGCTCGATCTGGCCGACATCAAGGGCCAGGAGAGCGCCAAGCGCGCGCTCGAGGTCGCCGCCGCCGGCGGCCACAACCTGCTGATGATCGGGCCGCCCGGCGCCGGCAAGTCGATGCTGGCGTCGCGGCTCCCGACCATCCTGCCGCCCTTGTTGCCGGCAGAGTTGCTCGAGGTGTCGATGATCGCTTCCGTGGCCGGCGAGATCGAAGGCGGCGCGCTGACCAATCGCCGCCCCTTCCGCGCGCCGCATCATTCGGCCTCGATGCCGGCCCTGGTCGGCGGCGGCCTGCGCGCGCGGCCGGGCGAAATCTCGCTCGCGCATAACGGCGTGCTGTTTCTCGACGAGATGCCGGAGTTCGCGCCCGGCGTGCTCGATTCGCTGCGGCAGCCTTTGGAATCCGGCGAGGTCGCGATCGCCCGCGCCAACCACCGCATCACCTATCCCGCGCGATTCATGCTGGTCGCGGCGATGAACCCGTGCCGCTGCGGCCGCGCATCCGACCCCGGATTTGCCTGCCGCCGCGCGCCGAATGTGCGCTGCGCCGCGGACTATCAGGCGCGCCTCTCGGGCCCTCTGCTCGACCGTATCGACCTGCACATCGAGGTACCGGCCGTCACCGCCGCCGACCTCATCCTGCCGCCGCCGTCGGAAGGCTCGCGCGAGGTCGCCGCCCGCGTCGCGCGCGCCCGCGACGTTCAGGCCGAGCGCTATGCGGCGCTGGCGCTCGAGGGCGTGCGCGTCAACGCGCAGGCCGGCGGCGCCGTGCTCGAGGAGGTGGCGCGCGCCGACAATGCCGGGCTCGCGCTGCTGCGCGATGCGGCCAACGCCATGCACCTCTCGGCGCGAGGCTATCACCGCGTGCTGCGCGTCGCCCGCACCCTCGCCGACCTCGACGGATCCGAGAAGGTCGGCCGCGTGCATTTCGCGGAGGCCCTGTCCTACCGCTCGCTGGCCGACGAAATGCGCCACGCGGCGTGACATTAACGCACTGTTCACCACGCCCGCGCGTCGGAACCCCGCACAGTTACTTTCCAATAAATCCGCAACGTTCAATGCGGCACAATCCGGAGCAGGACGCGACCCTTGCGGACGGACGTGGAAAGCCGCCGAGCCATGCCCGCGGACACCCGAACGAGACTGCGCGCGCAGCGCACAAAGCTCCGCAACAAGGCGGCGCTGATCCTGTTCGGCCGTGCCGTGTACAGCACGCTCGCCGTCACCTCGATCGCCATAGGCTTCTTCACCGGCATCCAGATTGGGCGCGGCAACTTCGACACGGCGAGCTTCGCCACCGGCGTCGCCGGGCTGTTCTCCCTGGTCTGCGCCCTGCTCGCGCTGACCCTGATGCGCCGGCGCGGCCTGTTGCGGCAGTTGCGCGCATTGCAGAAGGAAGTGGACGAGCTCGCGGACAAGAACTGGGAGCTGCGCGAGGCCGAAGAGCGCGCCCGCGGCCTCATCGAGGCGCAGGGCGACCTCATCGTGCGCCGCGACAGCACCGGCCGCATCACCTACGTCAATGACGCCTTCTGCAAGCTTGCCGGCAAGGGCCGGCCGAGCCTTATCGGGCAGACGGTCGAGTTGCCGGTGCGCGAGCAGGGTTTCATCTCGATGCTCGCCGACGGCACGCGCGTCCACGATCAGAAGATTGATGCCGAGGCGGGCCCGCGCTGGATCGCCTGGCGCGAGGTCGTTGTGCGCACCGACGATCGCCATGAGGTGCAGGCGGTCGGCCGCGACGTCACTACGCGCGTCGAGGCCGAGCGCGCCCTTCATGCCGCGCGCGACCAGGCCGAGGGCGCCAATCGCGCCAAGTCGCGCTTCCTCGCCATGGTCAGCCACGAGATCCGCACGCCCCTGAACGGCATGCTCGGCATGGCCGATCTGTTGCTCGACACGCCGCTCGCGCCCGAGCAGATCACATACGCCAAGGCGGCGAAGACGTCGGGCGAGACGCTCTTGTCGCTGATCGAGGAGATCCTCGACTTCTCCAAGATCGAAGCCGGCAAGCTCGACCTCGAAGCGCGGCCCTTCGCGCTCTCCGCCATGGTGGAGGAAGCCGTCGAGCTGCTGGCGCCGCGCGCGCAAGCCAAGGGCATCGAGATCGCGAGCTTCGTCGACGAGCGCCTGCCCGCGCATCTCGTCGGCGACGCGCCGCGCCTGCGTCAGGTGCTGCTCAACCTTGCCGGCAACGCCATCAAGTTCACCGAGAACGGCGGCGTTGCCGTTGTCGTCGAGCCCGGCGAGCGCGACAACGAGGTGCGCTTCGTCGTGCGCGACACCGGCATCGGCCTCAAGCCGGAAGACCAGGCGCGCATCTTCCACGAATTCGAGCAGGCCGACTCCTCGCCGACGCGCAAGTTCGGCGGCACGGGCCTGGGCCTTGCCATCTCGCGCCGCATCGTCGAGCGGATGGACGGCCGCATCAGCGTCGAAAGCGCGCCCGGCCGCGGCGCCACCTTCATGGTGACGCTGCCCCTTCTGCCGGCGCCGGGCGAGAAAGAGCATGCCTTCATCGCGCCCGACCTAAGTGACGCCGCGGTGATGATCGTTGCCGCCGCCGAGATCGAGGCCGCGCTGCTCGCGCGCCGTCTCGGCCGCTGGGGCGCGAAGACCTGCGCCGCGCAAGACGCGGCGGTCGCCTTCGCGCTGTTGCCCGAGCGGCGCTGGGACGCGCTCATGGTCGACTTGCCCGTCGCCAAGGCGATGATCGCGCACGGCGACGTGGCGAAGCTCGACGTCGGCAAACGCATCGTGCTGATCCGGCCGACCGACCGCCACGAACTGCCGGCGCTCAAGGCGGCCGGCTTCAACGGCTATCTGGTCAAACCGGTGCGTGCGGCGTCACTCGCTGCGCGGGTCTCGGCCGAGACCGATCTGGAGCAGGCGGTCGCCGAAGCGACTGACGAAGCGGTGACCGCGGCCAACGGTATCGGCAGCGAGGGAAGCAGACTTTCAATTCTCGTTGCCGAGGACAACGAGATCAACGCGCTGCTCGCGAGGGCACTGCTGACACGGCTCGGTCATCGCCCGAGCGTTGCCGTCAACGGCGCCGAGGCGATCGAGAGCTGGCAGGCCGCGCGCGCGGCCGGCAGCCCGTACGATCTCGTCCTGATGGATCTGCAGATGCCGGTGATGGACGGGCTCGAGGCGGTGAAGCACATCCGTGCGTTCGAGGCGGAGCCCGAATTCGGCGAGCAGCCGACGCCGGTCATCGCGCTCACCGCCAACGCCTATGCCGAAGACCGCGACGCCGCGCTTGCCGCCGGCATGAATGGCTTGCTGGTCAAGCCGCTCGATCGCGAGCGCCTGCGCGAGGCGCTCGAAGCTATCCACCGGACGCCCGCGCCGCTTGCGGCGTAGTGAAACCTTCCGCACAGTGTCATAATTCCGTGGTTCCGCTGTGGTGTAGGGGTAGCGACAGCGGGATCGCCTGATTCGCTGTCTGTGTTGGCACCGCGTCACGGTTCCGCTAGGACCTATCCCAATGCCCCAACGTCAGAATTCGTCGCGCAACCTGTTCGAGCTGCTGCGCGCGTCGCCGACCGGCAACGTGCCGCGCTTCATCCCGGCACTACAGGCCTATGGCGGGATGCAGGCTTTCGCCGCCCGCGCGCATCGGCCGTCGCAGAGCCTCGGCCGCGTCGGCGCGCTCGAGGTGCGGCTGGCGCAGACCGCCGCGGAAGTGCGCCAGGCACAGAAGCTGCGCTACCGGGTGTTCTATCAGGAGGGCTCGGCGGTGCCGAACCCGGCGCGGCTCATCGCCCGCCGCGACGTCGATTCCTACGACGCCATCTGCGATCACCTGCTGGTCATCGATCACGACCACCGCGACCGCGGCGCGCTCAACCGTCCGACCGTGGTCGGCACCTATCGCCTGTTACGTCAGCCGCTCGCCGAGGAGTACGGCGGCTTCTACACCGCCGGAGAATTCGACATTAGCGGGTTGATCGGCCGGCACGGCCATCTGCAATTCCTCGAGCTCGGCCGATCTTGCGTGCTGCCTGAGTACCGCAACAAGCGCACGGTCGAACTTCTGTGGCATGGCATCCACGCCTACGTGCTGCAGAACCGCTGCGACGTGATGATCGGCTGTGCTTCGATCGAAGGCACCGACCCGAAGCGGCTCGCACTGCCGCTGTCGTTCCTGCATCACTATTCGCGGGCGCCGGAGCAGTGGCGGGCGCGGGCTTTGCCCGAGCGCTACGTCGAGATGAACCGGATGTCGAAGGAAACGGTCGACCCGAAGGCGGCGTTGCGCGGCCTGCCGCCGCTGATCAAGGGTTATCTGCGGCTCGGCGCTTACATTGGCGACGGCGCCGTCATCGACCGCGAGTTCGGCACCACCGACGTGCTCATCGTGCTGCCGGTGTCGGCGATCCAGAAGCGCTACGTCGAGCATTTCGACCTGAGCCGCCGGGCCGCGTAAGCCAAATTTGGCGTAGCCTTGGCGTTGTCATCGCCGGCGCAACCCGGCCATGACACTTGAAGGGCTGGCGCCCTACAGCCTTCGCAGCGACACGTGATCGATCGTGTGGTTCTCGCACTTCTTGAGAATCAAGTCGGCGCGCAAGCGCGTCGGCAGGATGTTCTCGTGCAGATTCACGAGATTGATGCGCTCCCAGATGCCTGACGCGGTCTCGGCCGCTTCCGTATCCGACAATTTGGCGTAGCGGTGGAAGTACGACTTCGGATCGCGGAACGCCGTGCCGCGCAACGTCAGGAAACGGTCGACGTACCACGCCTTGAGCACATCCTCGTCGGCGTCGAGATAGACAGAGAAGTCGAAGAAATCGGACACGAACGGGATCGCCTTGCCGTCCTTCGGCAGGCGCCCGGTCTGCAGCACGTTCAGGCCCTCGACGATTAGGATGTCGGGACGGTCGACCTCGACCCACTGGTTCGGGATGACGTCGTAGATCAGGTGCGAGTAGATCGGCGCGCGCGCCGGCCGCCGGCCCGCCTTCACGTCGGTGAGGAAGCGCAACAGCGCCGGCAGGTCGTAGCTTTCGGGAAAGCCCTTCTTTTCCATCAGCCCTTCGCGCGCCAGCACCGCGTTCGGATAAAGGAAGCCGTCGGTGGTGACGAGATCAACCTTCGGCACGTGCGGCCAGCGCGCAAGCAAAGCCTGCAGCACGCGCGCCGTGGTCGACTTGCCGACCGCGACCGAGCCGGCAACGCCGATCACGTACGGCATCTTCGTGTCCTCGGTGCCGAGGAAGCGCTGCTGCGCCACGAACAGCCGCTGCGTCGCGTCGACATACATCGACAGCAGACGCGACAGCGGCAGGTAAATCTCCTCAACCTCCCTGATGTCGAGCCGGTCGTGCAGCGAGTGCAGCCGCTGCACCTCGTCGAAGGTCAGGGTCATCGGCGCGTCGGCGCGCAAGCGAGCCCATTCGGACCGCGAATAGGTCCGGTAGGGCGAAAGGTTCTGCTCGGTCCGCTGTTCCATGCGAGTCCCAGATCAACCGCGCGGCCGCGACGCCTTTTCGGCGTGGCCCGACTGCGCCGTGCGCTTCTGCAATTCGGCTTCGACTTCGGAGAGCGCGATGCCGCGCGCCTTCAGGAGCACCATGAGATGATAGAGAAGGTCGGCTGTCTCCGATACGAGCCGGCCCTTGTCCTCCTGCACGGCAGCTATCGCCGTCTCGAAGGCCTCCTCGCCCATTTTCTTGGCGCACTGGGCGACGCCCTTGTCGATCAGTGCGCGCGTATAGGAGTCGGCGGCGCTCGCCTGCGCACGCTCGGCAACCCGGCGTTCGAGATCGGCCAAAGTGAAATTGCTCATCGGAAAAGCCCTTTCGGGACGCAGATTTAGCAGGTTATCGCCGCGCCGTCATTCGTCGCGGCTTCAAGGATCGAGCCGCATCGGCAGGCCGGCGGCGGCCATGTACTCCTTGGCTTCGCGCACCGAATGCTGGCCAAAATGGAAGATCGAGGCCGCCAGCACCGCGGTGGCGTGACCGTCGCGGATGCCCTCGACCATGTGCTGCAGCGTGCCGACGCCGCCGGAGGCGATCACCGGCACGGTGACTGCGTCGGCGAGCGCCCGCGTCAGCGGGATGTCGTAACCGTGGCCGGTGCCGTCGCGATCCATCGAGGTGAGCAGGATCTCGCCCGCGCCGAGCGAGACCACTTCACGCGCATATTCGATCGCATCGATCCCGGTGGGCTTGCGCCCGCCATGGGTGAAGATCTCCCAGCGATCTTTCTCGCCGTCCTTCGAGACCTTCTTGGCGTCGATGGCGACGACGATGCATTGGTCGCCGAACTTCTCCGCCGCCTCCTTCACGAACTCGCGCCGCGCCACCGCCGCGGTGTTGATCGAGACCTTGTCGGCGCCGCAGGTCAGGAGCTTGCGGATGTCGTCGATGGTACGCACGCCGCCGCCGACGGTGAGCGGCATGAAGCAGGCCTCCGCCGTGCGCTGCACGACGTCGAAGATGGTGTCGCGGTTCTCGTGGCTCGCGGTGATGTCCAGGAAAGTCAGCTCGTCGGCGCCGGCCGCGTCATAGGCAATCGCCGCCTCGACCGGATCGCCGGCATCCCGCAGATCGACGAACTTGATGCCCTTGACGACGCGGCCGTCCTTGACGTCGAGGCACGGAATGACGCGGACCTTGAACATCAGGCGGCGGCCTTTGCGTCGCGGATGAGCTTGAGCGCTTCGCTAGTGTCGAGCCGGCCGTCATAGAGCGCGCGGCCGGCGATGGCGCCTTCAAGCTTCCTAGCGCGCGGCGCGAGCATCGCCTTCACGTCCTCGATCGACGCGAGGCCGCCCGAGGCGATCACCGGGATCGCAATCGCGTCGCCGAGCGCGATGGTGGCGTCGAGGTTCAAGCCCTTGAGCATGCCGTCGCGCGCAATGTCGGTGTAGATGATGGCGGCGACGCCGGCATCCTCGAAGCGTTTCGCGATGTCGAGTGCGGTGACTTCCGACGTCTCGGCCCAACCCTCGACGGCGACCTTGCCGTCGCGCGCGTCGAGGCCGACGGCGACGCGGCCTGGGAAGACCTTCGCCGCCTCCTTCACGAAGGCCGGATCGCGCACCGCGGCGGTGCCGATGATGACGCGCGTCACGCCCTTCGCCAGCCAGCCTTCCGTCGTCTTCATGTCGCGCACGCCGCCGCCGAGCTGTACCGGAATGCTCACGCTCTCCAGGATGCGGTCGACCGCCGCGGCATTCACCGGCTTGCCGGCGAAGGCGCCGTCGAGGTCGACGATGTGCAAATACTCGAAGCCCTGTTGCTCGAAGGCGCGCGCCTGCGACGCCGGATCGCGGTGGAACACGGTCGCGCGCGCCATGTCGCCCTGCTCGAGCCGCACGGCGAGGCCTTCCTTCAGATCGATGGCGGGAAAGAGGATCATGGCGTCCACTTCAAGAAATTCGCGATCAGCCTGAGCCCCAGCTTCTGGCTCTTCTCCGGATGGAATTGCGTGCCGACCATGGTGTCGCGGCCGACGATGGCAGTCAGCGGCCCGCCGTAATCGCTCTGCGCGATCAGGTCGTTCTGGTTCGCCGGCTTGAGCTCGTAGGAGTGCACGAAATAGGCGTGCAGGCCGTCCGGCCCGGTCGGAATGCCGTCGAGCAGCGGGTGCAGGTGCCGCACGTTGAGCGTGTTCCAGCCCATGTGCGGGATTTTCAATTCCGGATCCGACGGCTTGATGCGGTCGACCTCGCCGGCGATCCAGCCGAGCCCCGGCGTGACCTGGTACTCGCGGCCACGCTCGGCCATCAACTGCATGCCGACGCAGATGCCGAAGAACGGCCGCGCGCGCTTGCGCACGGTCTCGTTCAGCGCGTCGACCATGCCGGGAATCGCGTCGAGCCCGCGCCGGCAATCGGCGAAGGCGCCGACGCCCGGCAGCACGACGCGATCAGCGCGCGCGACTGCCGCAGGATCGGAGGTGACGACGATCGGCTGGTCGTGCCCGCTGTCGCGCGCGGCGCGCTCAAAGGCTTTTGCCGCCGAGTGCAGATTGCCCGAGCCGTAATCGACGATGGCGACACTCATCCGTTCTGCCCCGGCTCCGGGAAGAGGCCGATCACGTCGCGCCCGGTCGGCTGGCCACGCCGCACCGGCACGGTCACCGCCGGTTGCGGCTCTTGGGGCCACTTCGTGCCGCCTGCCGCCCACTGCGTAAAAAAGCGCCGCTCGGCGACGTCCCGGTCCTCGCCGACAACGAAACCCAGCGTCGACCAGCCGCGGCGCGTCAGCGTCCAGCGGCGGATGGTCGACGCCTCGAAGCCGACCAGCAGCGCGATACAGAACGCAGCGATGCCTTGCGCCGAGGCCGAGGCGCCGAGCAGCGCCAGCGCGGTCGCGACCGCGGCGGTGACAACGACGTAGAGCACGAGCGCCAGCCACAGCCGCAGGGCGATCAGCCACAGCGGCGCGAAAAGGAAGGCCCAGCCGTGGAATCCGTCGCGCACGAAAGCAAAGCGCTCGGGCGAGGCCGGCGCTTCGCCGTCTCGTCGCGGCGGTGCGTGCACGGTGAATGTGGGCATTCGAAAACTCACTACACTGAACTTGTCGTCGCCGGGACAAGCCCGGCCATGACAAAGGCAGGGGCCGGGCTAATTCCCCAGCGATCCCTTGGTCGACGGCACTTCGCCGGCAGCACGCGGATCGATCGTGATCGCCGTACGCAAAGCCCGCGCCAACCCCTTGAAGCAGGACTCCGCTATATGGTGATCGTTGGTCCCGTACAAAGTGGTGACGTGCAGCGTCACGCCTGCGTTCATGGCGAAGGCCTGGAACCACTCCTGCACCAATTCGGTGTCGAAGGTGCCGACCTTGTCGCGGACGAACTCCGACTTGAACACCAGGAACGGACGACCGGAAATGTCGATGGCGACGCGCGTCAGCGCCTCGTCCATCGGCATGTGCACGTCGGCGTAACGGGTGATGCCCTTCATGTCGCCGAGCGCCTGCTTCACCGACTGACCGAGCGCGATGCCGACGTCCTCGGTGGTGTGGTGGTGGTCGACATGCAGGTCGCCCTTGGCCTTGACCGTGATGTCCATGCGCGAGTGCCGCGCCAGGAGATCGAGCATGTGGTCGAGGAAGCCGATACCGGTGGACACGTCGGCACGGCCCTGCCCGTCGAGGGCAACCGTAACCTCGACGTCGGTTTCCTTGGTCTTGCGCTTCGTGGCGCCTGTGCGCATGGGCGGAATCCTTCGATTGCGCCGCCTTTTAGCAGGGGAATACCGGATTCGCCAACGCCTTCGGCCCGGTTTGCATTCCTCGAGGGCTGTGCCTAGATCACGGCCTTCAAGGGGTTAACCGTATGGCGTCCGCTGATCTTCCCTCCTGGCACGGCACCACGATCCTGACCGTCCGCAAGGGCGGCACCGTCGTCATCGGCGGCGACGGCCAGGTCTCGATCGGCCAGACCATCATCAAGTCCAACGCCCGCAAGGTGCGCAAGCTCGGCAAGGGCGACGTGATCGGCGGCTTCGCCGGCGCGACCGCCGACGCATTCACGCTGTTCGAACGTCTCGAGGCCAAGCTCGAGCAGTATCCCGGCCAGCTCACCCGCGCCGCGGTCGAGCTCGCCAAGGACTGGCGCACCGACCGTTACCTGCGGCGGCTGGAGGCGATGATGATCGTCGCGGACAGCCAGGTCTCGCTCGTCCTGACCGGCACCGGCGACGTGCTCGAGCCGGAGAACAACGTCATGGGCATCGGCTCCGGCGGCAATTACGCGCTCGCCGCCGCGCGCGCGTTGCTCGACCAGCCGCTCGACGCCGAGCAAATCGTGCGCAAGTCGCTCGATATCGCCGCCGAGATCTGCGTCTACACGAACCGCAACGTGACGATCGAGAGTTTGAAAGAATGATGACGCGCCCCGGCCGCGATGCAGCACGCAGGGCTGCTTCGCAGATCCGGTGCTGTCGCGAATGCTGAGTTTGTAACGATCCCGGGTCTGCAGCACATCACTTCGTGCTGCGCTGCGCGCGGGAAAAGAGGCCAAATGACCGACTTCTCCCCTCGCGAAATCGTCTCCGAGCTTGACCGCTTCATCGTCGGCCAGCACGACGCCAAGCGCGCCGTCGCCATCGCGCTGCGCAACCGTTGGCGGCGCCTGCAGCTCGACGACAAGCTGCGCGATGAGGTTCTGCCCAAGAACATCCTGATGATCGGCCCGACCGGCGTCGGCAAGACCGAGATATCGCGACGACTCGCCAAGCTGGCCGGCGCGCCCTTCCTCAAGGTCGAGGCGACCAAGTTCACCGAAGTCGGTTATGTCGGCCGCGATGTCGAGCAGATTGTGCGCGACCTGGTCGAAATCGGAATCGCGCTGACGCGCGAGAAGAAGCGAAAGGACGTGCAGGTGCGCGCCGAGCAGTCGGCGGAAGAGCGCGTACTCGACGCCCTGGTCGGGCCCGGCGCCAGCCCGGCGACGCGCGAGAGCTTCCGCAAGAAGCTGCGTGCCGGCGAGCTCGACGACAAGGAGATCGAGATCGAGGTGAGCCAGGGCGCTTCCGGAATGCCGATGTTCGAGATCCCGGGCATGCCCGGAGCGCAAATGGGCGCCATCTCGATCGGCGACATCTTCGGCAAGCTCGGCGCCGGACGCACTAAGACGCGGCGCGTCACCGTGCACGATTCGCACCCGCTGCTGCTCAACGAGGAATCCGACAAGCTGCTCGACACAGAGCAGCTGACGCAGGAGGCGATCCGGACCGTCGAGCAGAACGGCATCGTCTTCCTCGACGAGATCGACAAGATCGCCGGGCCCGGCCGCGAGGGCCGCGGCGGCGCCGATGTGTCGCGCGAAGGCGTGCAGCGCGATCTCCTTCCGTTGATCGAAGGCACCACCGTCGCCACCAAGCATGGGCCGGTGAAGACCGACCACATCCTGTTCATCGCCTCCGGCGCCTTCCACATTTCCAAGCCGTCGGACCTCTTGCCGGAATTGCAGGGCCGCCTGCCGATCCGCGTGGAGTTGAAAGCCCTGACGCGCGACGATTTCCGCCGCATCCTGACCGACCCGGAAGCGTCGCTGATCAAGCAATACGTGGCGCTGATGGCGACCGAGGGCGTGACCCTCGACTTCTCGGAGGACGCGATCGACGAACTCGCCGACATCGCCGTATCCGTTAACGCCAGCGTCGAGAATATTGGGGCGCGGCGACTTCAGACGGTGATGGAGCGCGTGCTCGACGAAGTGTCGTTCACCGCTCCCGACCGTTCCGGGGAGACGATCCGGATCGACGCTGCGTTCGTGCGCCGGAACATCGGCGACCTCGCCAAAAACGTCGATCTGAGCCGATTCATCTTGTAAAACCGGACGATACTACCTTTTCGCGTATTCCGATCTCCCGGATTTGGCCTTGTACCTCTTATGGTTAGCGTAAACCAACCTCGACGATAGTCCGCCGCCCGCTTTCTCCGCCTCGGCCTCAGGTTGTAAAAATGCACGGGGCTTCGACGGCCGGCGTGCCGCCACGGCCGCTGCATGGAGGGGGACGATGTCGCCGCAAACTCGGGACCGCAGCGGACGCCGCGGCGCGCTGAAGGCTAGCGAGCACCTGCGCGCGGAGCTCGAGCGGCTCGGTCTCAATCAGATCGACGTCAGCAAGGCGACCGGCGTAACGCGGCAGACGATCAACAACGTCGTCAACGGCCGCCAACCGATTTCCCGCGCGATGGCGGCGAAGCTTGGACGCCTCACCGGCCGCGGCTCCGACTACTGGCTGCAGGACTCGTTCGCGGCGCCGAAGCCGCACTCACAGAGCGCAACGCGCGCCAGCATGCTCGTCGACCACCAGATCGTGCGCGCGATCAAGGACCAGGTCATCGAGGTCGCCGGTTTCGACGAGTCGCGCGTGCGGGCGGCGTCGCTCGACCTGACTCTCGGCGCGGTGACAGCGCCGCGCGGCGTCAACAGCGCGCGCGGCGTACGCGTCGCGCGCGGGCGCAGCGTACGCGTCGTCACCGACGAGCACCTCACCTTGCCCTCCGACCATGTCGCCCGCGTCGGCGCGCCGCTGCATCTGGCGCGGCTCGGCGCGATCGCCGCGCATGCGCTGCATGTCGATCCGGGCTTTTCAGGAAAATTGGAAGTCTACATCTTCAACGCGGGCGAACGCGCCTTCGTGCTGAAGGCCGGCGATCCCATCGTCAGCCTCGAGATCGTACCGTTGCCGGTGCCGCCGGCCCGCGGTGAAAGCAACGGACGGAAGATCCGCCGCAGGTGACAAATGGGTGACAAAATAAATTTGACATACGCGACGGCACATGTATGCTCCCGGTTGTAACAAAAGCGCCATGAGTATCAGGGCGCGCAGGAGAGGGTACATGAACCGCTCTGGTAAACCGCCGCAACACCTCGGCAGCAAGCGGCAAAACGAGGTCGAGGACATCGAACGCGAATTCCTCGGCCTCTCCCTGGATGTCGCGCGGCTGCGCGAGAAAGTGCTGGCCCTTGCCGCGCGCCTGAAGCCGCAGCCTACTTCGCCGTCATGCAGTCCATGACGAACTTCGCGCGCGCGTCCATCGGGACGTTCTGAGCGGCGGCCTTCGCTTCGCACGCCTTCATCTTCGCCCTCTCGGCGGGCGAGGTCATCTTCTCAGCCGCGGAAGGCTTCGTCTCCGCCGCCATTGCGGCGGACGTCGCGATGAAAATTGCAATCAACGCAGCAACGAGTCGTCTCGGCATCGTGTCCTCCCTCCTCCGGTCGACCGAAGTTCGCGCCGCCGCGCCAGCAGGCTCAGTCGGCGGCGGCATCGCTGCGCCGGCGGCGCAACCGCACATAGAGCGCGCCCTCGCCGCCATGCGCGATGTGCGCGTCCTCGAAGCCGATAACCAGACCGCGGAATTCCGGCAGCGCCAGCCATTGCGGCACCTGCCGGCGCAGCACGCCGCGCTCGCCGGCGCCGCGGCCGCCTTTGCCGGTGATGATCAGGACGAGCCTGGCGCCGCGCGCGGTCGCCGCATGGAGGAACCGCGACAGCGCCGTATGCGCTTCCGATTGCGTCAGTCCGTGCAGATCCATGCGCGCGTCGATCTGCTCACGTCCGCGGGCGACGCGCTGGCGGGTGCGGCGGTCGAGCGGCTGCAAAGGCGGCGTTGACGGTTTCGCCGACGGCGGCGCTATCGGCGCCTGCGCGGGCCTGCGCTTCGATGCGGGCTTCTCAGTCGTGGGCTGCGGCCCGGGCTCATCGACGTCGGGGAGCGCTTCGCGCATCGGCGCGATGGATTTCGTCACCGTCGTCCAGAGGACGCGCTCGTCATAGGTAAGGACGCGGCGCTTGCCGTCGCGCGGGGCCATGCCTCACTGCGCCGCGCCGGTTGCCTCGGCAGTGCGCGTCGCGATCTCGGCCGGGCGCTGCTGCGGCAGCGGGATGTCGGGCGGGCCGCTGTCGCCTTTCAGCGCAACCGATTTCGGCACCAGCATCACGAACTCGCCGTGATCCTTCATCCGCCCCGCAACGTGCTCGACGGTCGTACCGGCGCCGAAGAAGATGTCGGCGCGCGCCGGGCCGACGATCGCCGAGCCCGTGTCCTGCGCGATGACCAGACGGCGGAACGGCGTCGCCGGCTCCTCGCTGTCGATCGGCAGGTTGGCGTCGATCCAGACCGGCGTGCCGTAGACGTGCAGCGACTTGTCGACTGCGATCGAGCGAAGCGGCGTAAGCGCCACGCCCTGCGCGCCGACGATCTGCGTCTCCGGCGCGAGCTTCGTCTTCTCGAAGAACACGTATGAGCGGTTCTTGTCGCGCAACTCCTTGCCTTCTTCCGGATTGGCGACCATCCATTGGCGGATGCGGTCCATCGACATGTCCTGCTTGGCGATGATGCCGCGGTCGATCAGGTCCTTGCCGACCGGATAGTATTTCTGCCCGTTGGAGGCGATGTAGTTGAGCCGCAGCAGCGTGCCGTCGGCGAGCTTCACGCGCGTCGAGCCCTGGATCTGCGCGAAGAAGACGTCGATCGGATCTTTCACCCAGCAGATTTCGAGGCCCTTGCCGGCGAGCGCGCCCTTCTCGATCCTGGCGCGGTCGTACTGGCCGAACACCGTGCTCTTGCCGCCGGACTTTCCCGGGATGCCGTAGAACGGCACGTTGTAGTCGGCGGTCTTGGTCAGTGAGCCGTCGATCTCGGTCTCGTAATAGCCGGTATAGAAGCCGTTGACGTCGCCGGCCTTGGCGACGCGCATCGGCCTGAAGCCGGTCTCGAAGAAATTGCGCGCCGCCGCCTCGGTCGGCTGCTCGATCTTCTTCGCCTGCTCGCAGGCGATGAACAGGCCGCCGAACATCGGCCGCTTGTGGCGCGTCGCCTTCGAGCCCTGAAGGATGGCGCCGCAGCTCTTCATGAAGCTCTTGAAGGCCGCGAGGTGGTTGTCCTTTGCCCAGCCCTTCATCTCGGCGAAAGTGAGCGGCGCGACATACGCGTTGCGCAATGTCATCGGCACTTCGCCGGCGCATGCAGGCGCCGTCAGCGCCGCCAAAGCCGCGAGAACGAGCCCTCCTTTGCGCATGCCCCTAATGCCCCGCTTCGGTCGCGACCAGTTTCCAGTTCGGATCGCGCGAGGAGACGTCGCGCGCGAAAGTCCATACGTCGGTGATGTCGGTGACGCGCTCGGCGCTGCCGTCGATGACGTTGCCGTCCTTGTCGCGCGTCGCGCTGATGAGCTTGGAGTGGAAGCGCACGGTCACGTGCGCCGTGCGCGCGCGGACTTCCGCCGCGGTAATTTCGGCTGAGTCGATCGACACGAAACGCGATTCCACCGTCTCGCCGCGCTTCTCGCGCTCGCCGATGGCGCCGTCGAAGCCGTCATAGACGTCGCGCGACAACAGGTTCTTGAGCGAGCGCCGGTCGCCCTCGGCGAACGCCGTGACGATCATCTCGTAGGCGGCGCGCGCGCCGGCAACGAAATGCTTGGCATCGAAGCTCGAATCGGCGGCGGCGATAGCGTCCAGCGCGGCGGCGAGCGGCGTCCCCTGTTCGGCGATACCTTTCCAGCGCGCTTCGGGCTCGGCCGCGGGCGCGGCTTCGATCGTCTTCGGCGCGGCAACCGGCTCTGCCGTTCGCGGCGGCAGCGTCACCACTTTCTCGGTCGCCGGCCGCACCGGCTCGCGCGCGGAATACGGATCGTAGGGCGGCCGCTCCCGTCCGGTGCGTTGTCCCAGCACGCTGCGCAGCCGCAGGAAAATGAAGACGGCGAGCGCCAGGAAGATGATGGTGTAGATGTCGAACACGATCTGCATGCTTTCGGCTACCGTGACGGGCCGGTCCGAACCGGTCCTCGGTGGAGCGGCGTGGCAGCCCGATCCACAGGTATTATGTAAGCGAATGGCGGCGCCGATCCATAGGCCGGGGGGCCGCCGGTTCGGCCTCCCCATCCCGGCCGGACATTAGACGATTTGCGGGACAGCCGCCAACAAGCGAGATCCGCCACAATTTGCGGCCCTGCCACGAGGAATACGATGAGGATCGCGCGCTGGACGCTGACCGCCCTGACGATGTTGCCGCTGATGGAACTGGCGGTGTTCGTCGCCGTCGCCATGGCGATCGGGTTCGGGCCGGCCTTCGGCCTCATCCTGCTCGGCTCGCTCGCCGGCATGATGCTGCTGCGGCACGGCGGCGGCAGCCACATTTCCCGGCTCCGCGTCGCCATGGCGGGTGGTAATTTCAGCGCGTTGCAGGCGGACGCGGCCGGCGGCTTCATCCTGCTTGCCGGCGTCCTGCTGCTGATCCCCGGCTTCATCACAGACGTGCTCGGTCTGGCTTTGCTCGTCCCGCCCTTGCGCCGCGCGCTGTTCAATCTCGCCGGCCTGCGGCGAGAGGCCGCGCGGGCGCCCGATGGCGTCGTCGATCTCGAACCGGAGCAATGGCGTCGCGTCCCCGATCCCGAACTGCCCGACCGGCGGAACGAGCGCGACGGGCGTTAATTCCTCGAAGCGGCTGTCCTTGTTCGCTGCGGGGGCCTGTGTTAGCGAACCGCCGCACTGCATCAGGAGAACTCATGTCGACGACCAATGGCGGCCCCGCGGAGGCCCCGGCACCGCAACTCAGCGTGCTCGCGCAGTACGTTAAGGACTTCTCGTTCGAGAATCCGAACGCGCCGCAGTCGCTGATGCCTGGTCAGCAGCCGCAGATCGGCATCCAGATCAACGTCGACGCGCGCCCGCTCGCCGACAGCGACGTCGAAGTGTCGCTGCGCCTGGAAGGCAAGGCGGAGCATCAGGGCAACATCATGTTCGCCTTCGAGCTCACCTTCGCCGGCGTGTTCCGCGTTCAGAACGTGCCGCAAGAGAGCCTCAACGCGATCGTACTGATCGAGTGCCCGCGGCTCCTGTTCCCCTTCGCGCGCGAGATCATCGCCAATGCGGTGCGCAATGGCGGCTTCCCGCCGCTGCTCCTCGATCCGTTCGATTTCGTGGCGCTCTACCGCCAGCGGATGGAGCAGTCGCAGGCCGCGCAGAATTTGGCCTAAGCGTCCGGGTCCCGGCTCTGCGGTGCACCACTGCGTACTGCACCGCGTCGGGACATCGTTTCTCTACTTCTCCGCCGAATAACTCAGCCAGATCGCGCTCTCGCCCAAGGTGGCGATGAAGGCCGCGTGCGCCTCGCGCTCGACATCGGTCAGACGCGTGCCGAGCGGCGCCGGACGCACACGGATCGCCAGCGAACCGTCGCTCCCGTTGACACGCACCTCAACCGTTTCCGCGAGGCCGAGCGTCGCCTGTCGGCCGCCGATCAATTCCAGATAGACCTCGGCGAGGATTTCTGCGTCGAGCAATGCTCCGTGCTTGGTGCGACGCGAATTGTCGATCCCGTAACGGCCGCACAACGCGTCGAGGCTGTAGGGACCGGCGGAATGCCGGCGCCGCGCCAGCATCAGCGTGTCGACAATTCGATCGCGCGAAAGCTCGGCCCGCGCCGCGCGCTTGAGCTCATGACAGATGAAACCGTAGTCGAAGCCGGCATTGTGCGCGACCAGCGGCGCGTCGCCGATGAAGGCGAGGAAATCGTCGGCCACGTCGGCGAAGCGCGGCTTGTCCTTGAGGAACTCGGCCGACAGGCCGTGCACCGCAAAGGCCTCGGCCGGCATGTCGCGGTCGGGATTGAGATAGACGTGGAACGTCGCGCCGGTGGGAATGCGGTTGAGCAGTTCGACGCAGCCGAGCTCCACCACCCGATGCCCCTGGTCGGGGGAGAGGCCGGTCGTTTCAGTGTCGAGGACGATTTCGCGCATGTTCCGTCTTACCGCTGGCGATTCGGCATTTTACTCACTCGCGCAAGAATATCACGCACCTGCGCGCGCGCGGCGTCGAAACCCTGTGATGTGTCCACCACGAAATCGGCGCGGGCACGTTTGTCGGCGTCGGGCATCTGCTTGGCGAGGATCGCCGCGAGTTTCGCGTCCGTCATGCCTGGCCGCGTAAGCACCCGCTCGCGCTGCACCTCGGCCGGCGCCGAAACGACCACCACGGCATCGCATCGCGCATCCCCGCCGGTCTCGTAGAGCAGCGGGATATCGAGCACAGCAACCTTGGCGCCGTCCCGCTCCGCCCTGGCGAGGAACGCGTCGCGCACCCTGGCGACCAGGGGATGCACGATTCGCTCGAGCCTCTTGATCTCATCCGGATGGCCGATCACGCGCTCGCCGAGCTTGCCGCGATCGACCCTGCCGTTCGCAGTGGTGCCCGGAAACGCCGCCTCGATCGCGGCGACAGCCTCGCCCTCATAGAGCGCATGCACGGCTGCGTCGGCGTCGTGCACCGACACGCCTTCGTCGGCGAACATCTTCGCCGTCGCCGACTTGCCCATGCCGACCGATCCGGTGAGGCCGAGAATGAACATGGTCAGCCGTCCAGAAACCCCGCGCTGCGCAGATACGCAAGCAGCGGCAGCAGCGGCAGACCGAGGATGGTGAAGTAGTCGCCGTCGACGCGCTCGAACAGGTGCACGCCGATGCCTTCGAGCTGATAGGCGCCGACGCTTCCGAACGCCAGATCTCCGACCATGTCGAGATAGTCCTCGAGGAAGCGGTCGGAGACGTCGCGCATGGTCAGCCGCGCCGTCTCGGCGCACTGGAACAGCACTTCACCGTCGATCACCAGCGCCAGCGCCGAGTGCAATTCATGCGTCCGGCCGCGCAGGTGTTGCAATTGGTTCAGCGCGTCGGCGCGATCCTTCGGCTTGGTGAAACGCTGTGCGCCGCGCGCCAGCGTCTGGTCGGCGCCGAGCACCGGCCGGCCCGGCATGCTGGTCGAGATGGTTTCCGCCTTGGCGCGGGCGAGCAGCCGCGCCGCAGCGACGGCGTCCGCGGGCTGCGCCGCCGCTTCGACCGCGCGCTCATCGATATTGGCCGCACGGATCTCGAAACGCAGTCCAGCGGCGGCCAGAATCTTGCCGCGAACATCGCTCTTGGATGCGAGCACCAGCGGTTGCGCGGAGAGCCAGAGAGGCATGGGCCTTTCCTTATCCCTCCCCGATCGCTTTTGTCATCACCGTCCCGGCGCGCGGCGGCGCTCGGTGAGGAGCCGCATCACCGCGGCAGCCGTCTCCTCGATCGAGCGGCGCGTCACGTCGATCATCGGCCAGCTGTGCCGCGCGCAAAGCCGGCGCGAAAACGAGATTTCCTCGGCCACTGCCGTCTTGTCGATGTACTGGTCGCCGTCTCGGTGCGCCTTCAGGCCGAGCAGCCGGTTCTCGCGGATCTGCACGATGCGCTCCGGGCTCGCATAGAGTCCCACCACGAGCGGCCGTGTCAGCGCTTCGACCTGCGGCGCCAATGGCACGCCGGGCACCAGCGGCACGTTTCCGGTCTTGACGCCGCGATTGGCGAGATAGATCGAGGTCGGCGTCTTCGAGGTGCGCGACACGCCGATCAACACCACATCGGCCTCCTCCAGCCCTTCCGGATGCTGGCCATCGTCATGCATCATCGTGTAGTTGAGCGCGTCGATGCGCTGGAAGTATTCGGCGTTGAGCACGTGCTGCGCGCCGACGCGATGGATCGTCTCAGCGCCGAGATAGGACTGGAACAGGCGCAGGATCGGTCCCAGCACCGACATGCAGGGCAGGCCGAGCTCGCGGCACTTGTTCTCGAGCAGCGCGATCAGGTCTTCCTCGAGCAGCGTGTAGAGAACGAGGCCGGGCGACTCGGTGATCTCCGCCAGCACGTGGTCGAGCTGCTTCTTCGAGCGCACCATCGGATACAGGTGCTCGACCGGCGACACGTTGGCGTACTGCGCTGCCGCCGCGCGCGCGACGGTAATCAGCGTTTCGCCGGTCGCGTCGGAGACGAGATGGAGATGGAAGTAGCCGGTATCAGCCATGGATAACGAAAGGTGTCGCGTGTGGACAGTTGGGGAGGAGGCCACCTTTACCGGCTCGAAGCAAGCCGCCCTCGCGATTCTGTCCCGAGTCCGTCCACATACCGTCTATGGGGAGTGGCGAAACACCTTGCCGCGCGTCTTACCGCGGCATGTGGACAGGCGCCTGGGGACGCGCGTGGATATCGTCAGAAAGGCCAGAGAAAGCCGCCTTCCGGCTGTGGACCGAACCTGCGGCTGACTACCGGTGAATCTGGATCGTGCGTGCGGTGGCAGTGGACAGACTGTGGGCCGGCAGGCATGAGTCCAATCAACGCCCTAATAACCAAAGCAACTAAGCTTAAGAGATATTGGATGAGGGAAGCCGGGACCGGCCCTGCCGTGGGGATAAAGCCCCTGCTGCGCGTGCTCGCAGGCGAGCGGCAGGCGGTGCCTCCTGTTTGGATGATGCGCCAGGCGGGACGTTACCTGCCGGAGTACCGCGCGGTGCGCGAGAAGGCGGGTGGCTTCCTCGATCTCTGCTTCAATCCAGAACTCGCAGCGGAAGTCACGTTGCAGCCGGTCCGGCGCTTCGGCTTCGATGCGGCGATCCTGTTTTCCGATATCCTGGTCGTGCCGCTGGCGCTCGGCCGCAAGGTCGCGTTCCTCGCCGGCGAGGGACCGAAGCTCGAGCCGCTGACGACACGCGAGGGTATCGAACGGCTCGGCGAGCGCATCGACCCGATGGTTGTCGCGCCGGTCTATGAAACCGTGCGGCGCGTGCGTAAGGCGCTCGACGACAAGACGACCTTGATAGGCTTCTGCGGCGCGCCGTGGACGGTCGCGACCTACATGATCGCCGGCGAAGGCACACCGGACCAGGCGCCGGCGCGGATGTTTGCCTATCGCGAGCCGGAGACGTTCGCGCTGCTGATCGACCGGCTGGTCGAGGCGTCGATCGAATATCTCGTCGGCCAGCTGAAGGCGGGCGCCGAGTGCGTGCAGCTGTTCGACACTTGGGCCGGCGTGCTGTCGCAGGGCGAATTCGAGCGCTGGTCGATTGCGCCAACGAAACGCATCGTCGACGGCGTGCGCGGGCAGGTGCCCGGCGCGAAGATCATCGGGTTTCCGCGCGGCGTCGGCTCGAAGCTGTGGCGTTACGTGAAAGGCACCGGCGTCGACGCCGTCGGCCTCGACTGGATGCAAGGCTTGATCTACGCGCGCGATCACATCCAGACGCTCAAGCCCGTGCAGGGCAACGTCGATCCGCTGGCGCTGCTCGCCGGCGGCGCCGCGCTCGACCGCGAGGTCGACGCGGTGATGGCGGCGCTTGCCGGCGGCCCGTTCATCTTCAACCTCGGCCACGGCATCCTGCCGCCGACGCCGATCGCGCATGTCGAGCAGATGCTCAAACGAGTGCGGGGATAGCGGGTACTCATCATCGCCGGGCTTGTACCCGCTATGCCGCTTGGCTAGGCACGGCGCATGTACCTCTGGCTCAAAGCCCTGCACATCATTGCCGTCATCTCGTGGATGGCGGGGCTGCTCTACCTGCCGCGGCTGTTCGTCTATCACGCGGCCGCCGCGCCCGGCTCCGAGCAGTCGGAGACCTTCAAGACGATGGAGCGGCGGCTTTTGAAGGCGATCATGACGCCGGCGATGATCGCCACCTGGCTGTTCGGGCTGGGCCTCATGTTCACCGGCGGCTGGATGACGGCCGGCTGGCTGCACGCCAAGCTCGCCTTGGTCATCGCGATGACACTGATGCACGGCCTGATGAGCCATTGGCAGGCCGATTTCCAGCACGACCGCAACCGGCGATCTCAGAAATTCTTCCGCATTGCCAATGAGATACCAACGCTGCTGATGATCCTGATCGTCATCCTGGCGGTGGTGAAGCCGTTCTGAGCGGCCGCCGCCCGCGAGCGGGCCCCACGAATATTTCGCTTGCACAGAAACGACCTGCGCACGGCCGCGTTCTCAACCGAACGTTCACCGCCCGCCTCGCGCGCCTCTTGCGCAAAAACACGGCTCACCATATGTTGTTTGCATCCCCCCGAACGCAGGCGGATGCAGTCGCGTTCCGGAACCGATCGAATCGGGACCGGCCGCAGCATCGGGCCCCGGGACCTTCCCCTAAGCGCCCCCAATCAATCCAGACCTGCGACCTCTACGTTTTCTCTCCAAGTCGGCCCCCGTTTTCTCGGTGGGCTGCAGCACCTCAGGACAAATGCCCCCCATGCGGGAAATGAAGCTACAGGACCTCAAGTCCAAGACGCCTCCCGAACTCGTCGCCTTCGCCGAAGAGCACCAGGTCGAAAACGCCTCAACCCTGCGCAAGCAGGAGCTGATGTTCGCGATCCTGAAGCAGCTCGCGAGCCAGGAAGTGGACATCATCGGCGAAGGCGTGGTCGAGGTCCTCTCCGACGGGTTCGGCTTCCTCCGGTCCCCGGAATCGAACTACCTCTCCGGCCCCGACGACATTTACGTCTCGCCCTCGCAGATCCGCCGCTTCGGCCTGCGCACCGGCGACACGGTCGAGGGTCACATCCGCAGCCCCAAGGAAGGCGAGCGCTATTTCGCCCTGCTCAAGGTCAACACGCTCAACTTTGAAGACCCGGAGAAGGCCAAGCACAAGGTCAACTTCGACAACCTGACGCCGCTCTATCCCGAGGAGCGGCTGAAGATGGAGCACGACGATCCGACCAAGAAGGATCTGTCGGCCCGCGTCATCGATATCGTCGCGCCGATCGGCAAGGGCCAGCGCGCGCTCATCGTGTCGCCGCCCCGCACCGGCAAGACCGTGCTGCTGCAGAACATCGCCCACGCCATCACGGCCAATCACCCCGAGGTGTT
>Ga0265342_10000623_pt1 | contig 37175 bp, 26 predicted proteins | sample 4CB327metaG_FD_203125 | JGI IMG/M metagenome (GOLD analysis project Ga0265342, IMG submission 203125) | Rhizosphere microbial communities from Carex aquatilis grown in University of Washington, Seatle, WA, United States - 4-CB3-27 metaG | ecosystem: Host-associated > Plants > Roots >... | reverse complement strand
CGGGCTTTGGGCCGGGACTCCGGGCTCGGCGACCCTCGCTCTCCTTCGGTCTTTGCGACCGGGGTCGGTGGACGATCTGCCGAGCCCGCTCCCGACCCCTGCAGTGAATCACATACAAGGGTCGGGGGGGGCGGGGCCCGACCCAGGAGCACGTGCCCGCCCTGCAACGAGCCTCCTCACCCAACCCTCTCCTCCACGCGGACGTGGAGGAGAGGGCTTCGGACTTGCCTCAGCGGCCCGCAGATCGAAACGCCAGGCCTTGAAGCGAAAACCTCGAGGCCTGAGGCCCAGCACGAACGCGTCAGCTCTAGTAGACGAAGCCTTTTGCCTGCTCGGCCGCCGCGCGCACCGCCGCGATGCCACCCAGGGTCGCGAAGACCGCCGGCTCGGCTCGGACCGAGACCGAGAGCGCCACGCTGCCGCTCAGCTTGTCGCAGACGATCGCGGGCAGGCCGCTCGACTTCTCGATGCCCTCGCCGCAGCTCCAGCCGTCGACACGCGTCGTGGTCGCGCCCGGCATCAGGAACGAGATCAGGTTCGCCTCGGCCACCGGCAGTTGCGCGGTCTCGAGCTCCGACACGCCCGGAAGCGTGTTGATCGAGAACTCGCCCACGCCCGCGCTGGCGTTGAACGACATCGCGTTCGGCGCCGTCGCGGCGGTCTCGACCGTGTGCCAGCCCTTGGGGGCTACCCAGGCGACGTGACCGTCAGCCGCCGCCGTCGCGCTCCACTCCGTCGGGGGCAGGTGACCCGCGGCGTCCGGCTGCGGCAAACCCTTCGGCCACACGCCCTTGAAGAGCGGCGCCACCTGGCGAACCGTCTCGATGCCGCCCATCTCCCAGACCGAGCGGCCGGACTCGCTGCCGAGCTCGACGACCGTCGTCACCAGCGCGCCCGCGCTGGCGCACACGACGGCGGCCCCGGTGGCGACCTCTTCGCCGCAGGTCCAGCCGTCGCGCGTCGTCACGCGCGCGAGCGCGATCGGCCGCTTCGCCAACAGCTCCTCCGGCGAGCGGTTGTCGGTCACCAGCGCCTGCACGCGCAGCCAGCCCTCCGAGCGATCGCGCATCTTGCCCTGGAAAGAGAGCGACGCGGGGAGCGCGCCGTTCGGCAGCTCTCTCGAGAGCCGCCAGCCCTTCGGGGCCACCCATGTCAACGGCCGATCCGGGAGCGTCGTGACCTCCCAGCCCTTGGGCGTCGCCGCCATCGCCGCCGGTGAACCAGTCAACCCAAGCACCGAAGTCAAGAGTGCGATTGACGTCATATCTGTTCCGTTCGGCGTACGCCAGACGACACTTGAGAGAGGGTGAGTCGATTACCTCGCGCCGCGCGAGCGCCTCTTGTGCGCGAAGTGGTCGACGGTAATCACGCAACTCTGGTGAGTGTCTCGAACGCCGATCGTCCCTGAGGTCTGAGGCCAGGCCTGAGGCCCTTGAACGTCAGGCGTGCGCGGTGACCAGAAGGATGGCGGCGTCGCACCAGACGCCGCTCTCGCCCGCGAAGCCGGCCATCGCCTGCGCGATCGCCGCGCGCGCCGTCGGGCGGAGCGCCTTGTCGGCGTCGCCGATGAAACGTGACGCCGGTCCGATCTTCATCAGGTAGTCGGTCGCCTCGTCGAGGGTGCGCGCCCCGCCCAGATTCGTCGCCACGGTACGCGACTCGATGTCGACGGCGCGGAAGCCCGCGCCGGTCAGCACCGCGGTGACGTGGGCCGGGTTGGCGAAGGCGAAAGGGCCGGGCGCGCCGACGAGCGGTGCCGGCATCGGCAGCTGCGGCAGCGCGGCCTGCACGGCCTGCAGCGGGACCAGCGCCCAGGGATTGCGCTCCATAGCTTGCCAGCAGACGAACGAGAGGCGGCCCGATTTCGGCGCCAGCGCCGCGTGCAGGTTGGCGAACGCAGCGCGCGGGTCGTCGAAGAACATCACACCGAAGCGCGAGTAGAGCCCATCGAAGGGAGGCGGCGCAAAGAGGTGCGTTCCTGCGTCGGAACGCAGGAACGTGACGTTCGCCGCACCCGCCGCGGAAGCCCGTTCTTGGGCGCGGGCGAGCAACGCCTCGGAGATATCGACGCCCAAGACCCGCCCCGACGCTCCGACCGCGGCTCCGAGCTCGAGCGATGTCTGGCCGGCGCCGCAGCCGACGTCCAGCACCTTCTCACCCGCCTTGGGCGCGAGGCACGCGATCGCCATCTGTCCGAGAGGATCCAGCTGGCGATCGGTCGCGTCGGACAGCTCAGCCCAGGTACGGCCCGCGCGATCCTGCCACCAGGCGTCGGTACACGCGGGCGCGGGATTCTCGGTGGGCGCGTCGCTCATGGCGTTCAGTTAGCTGTTGGAGTGGAACTTGATGCCGCAGCCCAGGCTCTTGGTCTCGGGCAGGGTCGGGGGCTTGCCGGCGACGACCGCGTCGAGCGCATCGGTCAGGAAGCGCTTTTGCACCTTGCCCGCGTCCTGGTGGTTGTCGTCGACGGTGCCGTGATAGGCGAGCTTGCCGCTCTTATCGAACAGGAACGCCTCGGGCGTGACAGAAGCGCCGAACGCGCGCGCGACCGCCGACGTCTCGTCGACGACGTAGGGAGCTTGAAGCCCGAGCGCCTTGGCGCGTGCCTGCATCTCGGCCCAGCCGTCCTCGCTGTACTTCGCCGGATCGTTGGCGTTGATGAGGATCACGCCGATCCCTTTCTTCGCATACGAGTTGCTGATGTCGGCGATGCGGTGCTCCCATCCCTTGGCGAACGGACAGTGGTTGCAGGTGAAGATCACCAGGGTGCCGGCCCTTCCGGCCACATCGGCGATCGACACCATCTTGCCGTCGACGTTCTTCATCCTGGCCGTTGCCATCGGGGCCTTCGTGCCGAGCGCGAGCGCGCCGCTGCCCTCGGCCGCGAGCGCTGCCGGCGTCCCGAGCGCCACCGCGAGACTGAATCCAATCGAGATCTGCGCGAGATTCATGGATTCCTCCGTCGTGACGTCTGAGGCAGGTCGGCGCCGGGCGCGCCGCCTGCGCCACCCCTCTTCGCGCCGCTGCCCGACTTTGTCAATTGGCGGCGAATTTCCGGATCCAGGTCGGCGAAGGTGATCGGCGCCAGCCACGAGTGAACGCGCCGGCCGGCGGCGTCGAACAAGAACGTCGCCGGCAGCGCGCCGCTCCAGCGTGGATCCAGCCCGTCGATGAACTTCATGTCGTCGTCTTCTTTCAGGTACGACGTCGCGTCGAGATCCCGCCCGATGCCCGCGCGCGCCGCCGCGGTGGCCAGCGCTTCGCCGGCCTGCGCGCGCGCCTCGGCGTCATCCGCGGAGATCATCACCAGCCGCAGCCCTTCTACACGGTGCGCGCGATACACGCGCAGCAGGTCCGGGAGCTCTTCGCGGCACGGATCGCACCACGTCGCCCACACGTTCACCAGCACGAGCGGCGCGTGGCTGGCCTTCGCTTCGGCCAGAATCGCAGCGAGCGGAGCGCTGCGAACCGCGGTCGCAGTCACGCTCGCATCGGGGGCCGCGCGGGCGCCCGACAGGGGCGACAGGGTGCACAGCAGCGCGATTCCCGCCCCACTCGCCGCGCGCGAACGACATCGGCGCCCGTCGTGATGGGGCATGTGAGGCCCTGTCGGCACGGCCATGGTTGGGCCAACCTAGCGCGCGCTTTCATAGCAATCCAGGTGCCGCGAAATGCTTGCCGTGCCGCGGAATGCTTGCCGCAGATCGCTCAAGGTTGGGAACTGGTTTGCCGAAACACATTTCAGAGCCATGTCTGCCCCCGAACCCTCAAAGATCGACAACCTGGTCGGCCAAGTCATCGACGGCCGCTATCGCATCTCGCGGCAGATCGCCGTAGGCGGGATGGGTGTCGTCTACGAGGCGAAGCACGTCAAGATCGGCCGCTCGGTCGCAGTGAAAGTCCTGCACCGCGAGATGGCGGGCGACAGCGAGGTCGTGGGCCGCTTCCTCAATGAAGCGCGCGCGATGGGGACCATCGGTCACCCCAACATCGTCGCCTGCACCGACTTCGGCGAGCTTCCCGGCAACCTGCCCTACCTGGTGCTCGAGTACCTCGAGGGCTCAACGCTCGGCGATGAGATCGCGAAGTCGGGCCCGATGGATGTGCCGCGCGCGCTGCGCCTCGCGGTCCAGGTGGCCTCGGCGCTGGAGGCCGCGCACTCGCGCGGTGTGATCCACCGCGATCTGACGTCGGGCAACGTCTTCCTCACCAAGGCGGAAGGCGACTGGGAGAACGCCAAGGTCCTGGACTTCGGTATCTCGAAGTTCCTGACCGCGACCGAAGCCAGCCCGAAGACGCGGCGCGGGTTCACCATGGGCACGCCGGAGTTCATGGCGCCCGAGCAGATCACCCATCCCGACGTCGTCGACGCGCGCGTCGACGTCTACGCGCTCGGCGTCATCATGTATCACATGCTCTCCGGCAAGACGCCGTTCGGCGGCCCTGGCGTGCAGGTGCAGACGCTGTTCCTGCAGGTCGTCAACGAGCTGCCGCCGCACATCGAGCGCGAGGACATTCCCGCCGAAGTGCTGGCGCTCCTCGACAAGGCGCTGTCCAAGGATCCGTACGATCGCTTCCCCGATATGCGCACGATGGGCGCCGCGCTCGAATTGCTGGCGCCGCCGCCGGTGATGAGCGGCACCTACTCGGGCCGCGTCGAGGCGATGCCGACCGGACCGGGGACCGGATCGCGTCCGATTCCGAAGTTCACCACGCGGCAGGTCGGCCCCAAGTCGGGCGTCTACGCCGCAGCGACCCGCACCTCGCTGGTCGAGATGGCCGCGAGGGCGGGAGGCGCCGAAGGGGCGCCGAAGTCGCGCAAGCCTCTGATCCTGGGCGTGGTCGGTGTCGTCGCCGCGCTGGCTGTGGTCGGCGTGCTCGTCGGGAAAGTCGGAAAGCCGACCCCGCCGGCGACCGCGCCGCTCGCCGCCGCGAAACCGAGCGCCGAGACCGCGCAGTCCACTCCGAGCGGTCCGGTCAAGCTCGAGGTCGCGTCCGCGACGCCCTCGGCGCGTGTGATGTTCCGCGGGCATGCGCACTCGGTTCCGTTCTCGGACACGGTCCCCGCCGATTCCAAGCTGGAGGTCGTCGAGATCACCGCGCCCGGTCGCGAAGGCCGCCGCTACTGGCTGACCATCGATCACCCGATGAAGCTCTCGGTCGATCTGCCGCAGGGCCGGGGCATCATCGAGGCAACCACCGAAGAGGCGCTGGTCGCGCTCGGTGAACGCGAGGCCGAGCCGGTCGCGCCGGGCGCGACGCCGATCGCGGACAGCGTCGGTGGCAAGCACGCGACGCACCGGACGCCGTCGCGGTCGAAGGTAGCCATCGCCGCGCCCAGCCCGAGCTCGAGCGCCGCTGCGTCGCGGAAGGGCGCCCCTAGCGCGAGCGCGCCGGCCACCGAGCCGACACCCGCGCCCGCCGCGGTGAAGTCGCCCGAGCCGGTTGTCGCTCCGCCGCCTCCCCCCGTCGAGACGCCGCCCCCACCGCCGCCGCCCGCGCCGGTCGCGGTCAAACCGCAACCCGCGCCTGCGAAGCCTGCGCCCGCGCCCGCGCATCCCGTGGCGGCAGCGCCCGCCGCTGCGCCGGCGCACCCCGCAGTGGCCGCGCCGACGATCGACAACGCCCGCGCCCAAGCCGTCTTCGGCGAGCACGCCACCGATGTGCAGCGTTGCCACCAGCGCGCGAAGATCGACAACTCGGACATTCGCGGCAAGGTGACCATGAAGATCTCGATCTCGACCAGCGGACAGGTCACCGCGACCAACATTGACGCCTCCACCCTTCACTCGAGCTCGCTCGAAGCCTGCATCGCCGGCGCGGTCAGGACCTGGACCTTTCCGGCGGCGGTCGGCGGCACCGCCACGATCAGCCACGTCTTCGTACTGCGCTAGGACCGGAAAAGGGGGCCTCAGCCCTCGGGCCTCGGGCTTCAGGCTCCGGATTCCGGATCCGAATCCGAACGCCTGAGGCCCGAAGCCCGAGGGCTGAGGCCCATTTTGGGTTCACGCGCGGTCCTACCGGCCGCGCAAACCTGGATATAATCCACGCTCCCCATGGTGTTGCGGAGCGCGCCGCTGGCTGTACACGTGTGCGGCGTCTTTCTGTCGATGGCCGTCGCGGCCGAGGCACGCTCGGCGACCGGCTCGGGAGCGGCATCGGTTGGCCCGAGCGAGACGCTGTTCGAGGCCGAGCTCGCCGCCGAGTCGGCCCGGCTTCTCGCCACGCGCGGGAAGCCCGAAGGGATTGTGCCGTTGCTCGCGGTGGCGGCCTTGTACGAGGAGGTCCCACCCGGTCTGGTCGAACGCGTGCTACGCGAGACCGCCGATGCAAAAGGGACTGATCCTCTGGTGGCTGCGCAGGCCGCGAACTTGGCCGCGCGCATCGACGACGACCAGCTCGTTGATTCAACATCCGGTGAGCGGCGGCGCGAGCCGCTCGGCTTCGTGACCGCTTACACGGTCGTCGGACCGTTTGGCGACGGACGGTCGAGTTTCGGCGAGTCGTTCGCGCCCGAACGCGACGATGGCGCACCCGATCCGACGCGGCGCTATTCGGGCAAGGAGCGCGATGTCTCGTGGCGCTCCGCTGCCGGAGTGGTTCGTCAGGGTGTTCTCTACATCGATGGTCTGCTGCGACCCGACTCCGAGACCGCCGCCTACGCGAGCGCGTTCGTGCATGTCGACCGGACTTCGGCCGCGGCGCTGCGCCTGGGATCGCCGGGCCCGACCAAGGTGTGGGTCGACGGGCTGCTCGTGCATGCGCGCGACGTCGTTCGCACCGCCGAGCTCGACCAGGACGCGATCGGGGTCCAGCTGCGCCGGGGCTGGAACCGCATCCTGATCAAGACTGTGGTCACAGAGGGGCCGTGGCGAATCTTGCTGCGCATCACCGATCCGGCAGGACGGCCGCTGCCTTTCACGCAGGCAGAGCGAGTCCCCGACGGTGTCCGCGTCGGCGCGGCCGCGAGCTCGCGCCGCGCGGCGCCCGTGGCGGTGCGCTCGCTCGACCAGACGCTGCGCCGCCGCGCCGAGCGGGCGCCGTCGGGCGTCGCAGGTGCGGACGCCTGGCTCGACCTCGGCCGCTTCCTGGCGTGGCTGCAGCCCGGTGACCGGGAAGCGCGCGAGGATGCCGCGGCGCTCGAGGCTGCTGTCGCGCGGCGCCCGACGGCGCGCGCGTTGCTGCGGCTGGCGGAGGTCGCGCGCGACGAGGATGAGCGGCGCCGCACGCTCGAGCGTGCGCGCGACGCGAGCGCAGGCGAGGCGGATCCCGGCACGCGCGCGATGGTCCTGGCGCGGCTCGGTGACATCGCGCGCGATCAACATCGCGAGTCGGTCGCGCTCCTCCACTGGCGGGAGGCACTGGCGGCCGACGCCCGGTGCTGGCCCGCGTCGCTGGCGATCGCCGAGGAGCAGCAATCGGCCGGGATGCCTTACCTGGCGCTGGCCGAGATCGAGACCTTGCCGCCCGCTGCGCGCGCAATCCCGCGCGTCGAGCGGCAGCTGGCGTCGCTCCTCGACAGCGTGGATCGACACGCCGAGGCCGAACGCTTGATGAACGAGCTAGGGGGAATTCGCCGCCGCGATGTCGAGATCGCACACGATCTCGCGCGGCGGGCCCGGGCGCGCAACGAGTCGAGCGGTATTTCGCGGCTCGCGGAGGCCGCCAACGTCCGCCCCGATTTGCCGGGGCTGACCGTGGATCTCGCGCGCTCTCTCGAAGGCGCGGGGCGGACCGCCGACGCGCGCCAGGCGCTCGAGGCGCTGGCGGCGCGGCTGCCCGACGAGCCGTCTGCGCACGCGCAGCTCGGCAAGCTGCTACACCGTCTGGGCGAGCGTGAGGCGGCGCTGGTCGAGCTGCGCCGCGCTCTCGCGCTGCGCCCGCAAGATCCCGAGCTGCGCCGCTACACCGAACGGGCGGCGGTCGCGCGCGAGCAGGACGCCGACGCGCCGCGCGAGGACCTGGCGCGCCGCTACGCCGCCGACGTCGCGGCGATGGTCGCGGCCAAGGCGCTCCCGAAGTCCCAGTCAACGTCGGTGCGCGCGGCGGTATCGTCTGCGCCGGCACCGGTGGCTGCGGATCCGGCGATCGTCTGGCTGGATCGGCGCGTCGTGCGGGTGCACCGCAACGGCCTTGCCGAGACGTTCGCGCAGCGCGTGGTCGAGGTCGAGACCGACCGCGGCGCCGAGGACAACAAGCAGTTCTATGTGCGCTACACGCCCGGCGTCGAGGAGGTCGAGATCCGCCAGGCGCGCATCTTCCGCCGTGGCGCCGACGGGCAGGTACAGGTCCTCGACGCCAGCGAACGCGACGACGAGGATCTCTCGGAACCGTGGTACGGCCTCTATTACGACAACCGCGCCGAGGTGGTGCGCTTCGAGGGGCTACACGCGGGCGATGTGCTCGAGGTGCAGTACTTGATCGACGACGTCTCCGCCAAGAACCAGCTGGCCGACTACTTCGGCGATCTGCAGTTCATCGCCGAGGAGGTTCCCAAGAAGCAATGGGACTACACGCTGATCGGCCCCGCCGATCGCGCCTTCTATACCAACACGCCGCATCTTCCGCGCCTCGAGCAGCAGACCACCGAGGAGGCGGGCGACCAGGTGCGACGGTTCGCGGCGCGCGACATCGACAAGATCAGCTCGGAGCCGGCGCAGCCCGGTTACACCGAGGTCGCGCCCTATCTGCATATCAGCACCTACGCCAGCTGGCGCGACGTCGGCGCCTGGTACTGGCGGCTGGTCGACGAGCAGATGGTCCCTGACGATACGGTTCGCAAGGCGGCGCGCTCGGTGCTGGAGCCGGGCATGACCGACATCGAGAAAGTGCGGGCGATCCACGGCCTGGTCGTGACCGGCACGCGCTATGTCGGGCTGGAGTTCGGCATTCACGGCTTCCAGCCCTACAAGGTCACGCAGGTGCTGGCGCGCAAGTTCGGCGACTGCAAGGACAAGGCGACGTTGATGATCGCGCTCTTGCGCGAAGCCGGCATCGACGCGGAGCTGGTGTTGCTGCGCACGCGGCGCGGCGGCCGCATCGAGCCGGCGCCGGCGTCGCTCGCCGTGTTCGATCACGCGATCGCGTATGTACCCAAGCTGGATGTTTACCTCGACGGCACGGCGGAGTTCTCGGGCGTCGCGGAGCTGCCGAGCCAGGACCAGGGCGTCACCGTGCTGCGGGTGGGGCCGCACGGCTCGACCCTGACCGAGACGCCGGTGCTGCCGTCGTCGCAGAACCGCGCGGTACGCCGCTGGACCGCGGTCTTGCAGGCCAGCGGCGAGGCGCGCGTCACCGAGCGTCTCACGATCACGGGGCAGGCCGCGCCCGAGTGGCGCGAGCACTATCAGACGCCGGGCGAGCGCCTCGACCGCTACGCCAAGGTCTGGAACGGCCGCTACCCGGGCGCAACGCTCGTCAGCGTCGAAATGCCGGCGATCGAGGACCGCAACCAGCCGGTCACCGTCGACGCGGTCGCGTCGGTACCGCGGCTGGGGCAGGCGGGGGCGCGCGCCGCCGACGGTGCACCGACGGAGATCGAGCTCGCCGTCACCGTGCGCGACGCCGACTTCTCGCGCACGTACGCGCGGCTCTCCGAGCGCAAGGAGGACCTGATCATCGCCTATCCCTGGCAGCACGACGAGGAGCTGGTGTTCCGGCTGCCGGCCGGATGGGAGATCGCCAGCCTGCCGCCGTCACGGTCGGCGGAGTCGCCGTTCGGCAAGTTCCAGCTCGAGATCTTGGCGGAGCGCCCGGGTGAGGTGCGGGTGCGTTCGTTTCTCGACGTGACCCGGCACCGGATCGCGCCCGCCGACTACCCGCAGTTCCGCGCGTTCCTGGGCGAGATCGACGCTGCGCTCGCGGGGCGCATCGCGATCCGCAAGGCGGCGCGATGAGGGCGGCGCTGGCAGGATGGGGGGGCTGGCGCGCCGGCCTCGGCGCGAGGCTGGCGGCATGTGCGGTCGCCCTCGGCGCTGGCGCCGGATGCGCGGCGCCCGCCGTGCTGCCGGCAGCCCGTGTCGCGCCTGCGGCGGCCGGCGCGGCGGAGCAGGGCTGGCGCGATCTCGTCGCCGGTCGGATCGCCGAGGCGCAGGGGCGCTTCGAAGCCGAGCTCGTGCGCTCGCCCCAGGACCCGTGGGCGGCTTTCGGCGGGGCGACGCTCGCTTTCGAGCACGGCGACAGCGCTCGCGCCCTCGAGGACTACCTGGTCACGCTCGAGGACATCGGCGCCGGCGCGGCGCCGCCCGCGTCGGCGCTGGCGCCGGTCGCGGCGGCACGCGCGGGCGAGCTGCTGGACGAGGTGCCCGGCGCGGCCCTCGCGCGCGAACGGGTCGAAGCGCGCCTGCTGGCGCTGCCCCGCGAGCGCTTCGCGTGGCAGGCGCGCGTCGAGCTGGCGCGCATCGGCGACCGCATCGCGCGCCGGCGCGGTGATCCGGCGCTGCTCGAGGAGCTGGCGCGCGCATCGGGCTGCGCGCGCGAGGTCTTTCAGATCGGCAGCGCCGGCGGCCTGCCGCACCTCGACCTCGAGAATCCGTTGCCCCGTGCCACGACCGCGTCCCCGCGCGGGTGGCGCGCGCTGCTGACGCCGGGGTGCCGGGTCTCCGTTCCGTCCTGGAACGCTCGCCCGGGTGTGCAGGTGTTGCGCATGTCGGTCGGCGTGCCGCGCGGCCGGTACAGCGTCGTGCTCGACTTCGGGGGCGAAGCACGGGTGCGGGTCGACGAAGGCGCCTTCCGCCGTCATGGTGATGATCGTGCGTACGGCCCCCGCGTCTCGCGGTTCGAGGTCGAGCTCGGCGCGGGCCGCCACGAGATCGAGCTGCGGCTGGCGACGCCGTCCGGGCGCACCGACGTCGGGTTGTGGGTCCTTCCGGAGCCGGCGACCGCGGCGCCTGACCTCGCGCTCGCGCCCGACGAGATCGGCCTCCGCGCGACGCTCGACTACGCCCGCGCATTCACCGCCGAGCGATCGGGTGAGAGCGATCGGGCGCTGGCCGCGGAGGACTCGCTCTCGGCGCGCAAGACCTTCGCCGCCGGCCTCGCGCTCGCGGCGGCGATCGCGCGTGACGACGTGACGCGGCCATCGGCTTTCGCGCGCGACGCCGCGCGCTCGCTGTTGCGCGCGGCCCTCGAGCGGGATCCCGGTGCGGCGCGGGTCGCGTACGTGCTCGCGGAGCTGGAGCTCGACGCTGATCACCCGCGCGACGCCATCGAGTTGGCGCAGCGAGCGGCCCGCACCGCGCCCGCGTGGTGGGTGCCCGAGGTCCTGCTCGCGACCGCTCTGCGCTCGCGCGGCCTCGATTGGGATGCCGATCGCGCGCTCGATCGGGCGGCCGCCAAATCCGGGCCGATCGCGGAGACCCCCTGCTCGGTGGTGGCGGCGCTGTTTCACCGCGCCGAGGACCGGCGCGATCTCGGCGCGCAACCGCCGCTCGTCGACCGGCTCACGACCTGCGACGCCGACGCGGGCGTGCCGATCGATCGGATGCGCACCCGCGGCGAGCTCGACGGTGCGGCGGCGCTCATGCGCAGGCGGCTCGCTCTCGACCCGGATCGCGAGGATCTGCGCACCGATCTGGCGGGCGTGCTGCTGGCCAAGCGCGACTTCGCGGGCGCGCGCGTCGAGCTTCGCCGGTTGGTCACCGAGGATCCGTCCGATGCTCAGCTGCGCGTGCGGCTGGCCGACGCCGACGTTGCGGCCGGGGATATTCCCGCCGCGCGCCGCACACTGGCCGCGGCGCTGGCGAGCCGGCCGGATCTCGGCGACGTGCGCCGGGCGGCGCGCGCGATCGGCCTGCCGCTGCCGCTCGACGAGCTGCGCATCGACGGCAAGCAGGTGATCCGCGAGTTCCGAGCCTCGGGACGCCGGTACGCCGCGCCCGCGGTGATGATCCTGGACCGCACCGTGCACGGCGTATTCAACGACGGCGCGGAGCTGATCCTCACGCACAACATCGTTGCGGTCGAGACCAAGGACGGCATCGAACGCTGGGGCGAGGTCACGGTCCCGTCGGGCGGCGAGATCCTGATGCTGCGCACACACAAGAAGGACGGCACGACGCGCGAGCCGGAGGAGATCGCGGGCAAGGAGGCGGTCTCGGCGCCGGACCTCGCGGTCGGCGACTGCGTCGAGTGGGAAACGCTCGAGTCGAAGGCGGCGTCGGACGCCTTCGCGCCCGGCTTCCTCGGCGAGCGCTTCTTCTTCCAGTCGTTTGATTCGCCCCTCGACCGCAGCGAGTACCTGTTGCTGACGCCCGAGGCGCTGCCGCTGGACGTCGACCGCCGTGCCGGCGCGCCGGCGCCAGTGACCACCGTGCGGCGAAGTGCGGCCGGCGAGATGTTCCGCCTCACGACCTTCGCGGCCCACGAGGTCACGCAGCTGTTCGCCGAGCGTTCGGCGGTCCCGGCGATCGAGTACGTACCATCGGTGCGTGTGTCGAGCGGCGTGAGCTGGTCGGGCTGGGCGCGGTTCCTCGATGAGCAGCTCTACGGCACTTGGCGATCGTCGCCGGCGATCCGCGAGCTGGCGGCGACAATCGCCTCCGCGGCCCGCTCCGTGGCCGAGGGCGCGACCGTGCCCTCGGGAACGGCCGCGCCAGCGACGCCGCCCGCGACCCGCACGCGCCTCGCGGCGGCGATCGTCCGCTGGGTTACCGACAACATCGAGGCCGGCGACGACCTCCGCGATCCGGCGTCGGCGACACTCGCGCGCGGTCGCGGCAACCGCCTGGCGCTGGTGCTGGCGCTCGCGCGCGAGCTCGATGTCCCCGCCGTGCCGGAGCTCGTGCGCTCGCGCCTGGTCGCCGACGCCGACGGGGTGCTCGCGCCCCAAGAGGTCGACGACTTCAGCGACACCGTCGTTCGGTTCGACGTGGGCCCGACGCCCGCGTACACCGATCTGCGCCTGCGGCACGCCTCGTTCGGATACCTACCGCCCAGTCTCGACGGCGCGAAGACGCTGTCCATCGACGGTGGCCACTTCGGCGTGGCGCACGCAACGGGCTCGCCCGACCAGCGGACGATTGACGTGACCATCCGGCTCGACGACAAGGGCGGCGGCAAGGCGCTGGCGACCGAGGAGCTGACCGGCTGGCCGGCGCTGGAGTGGGCCGAGCTCATGGATCGCTTCGGCTCCGACAAGGTGAAGCTGCGCCAAGATTTCGAGCAGCGCTGGCTGGGCGTGCAGTTCCCGGGCGCGCGCCTCGATGACCTGCAGGTCGATGTGTCGCCGCCCCCGGCGACCGCGCCGGCCGGCGCGACGCCATCCGATTCGTCGGCGTCGTCGCCGTCGCCGGTTCCGGCGGCGGGCGCCGGGGAGCCGCCGCCCGCGCGCGGGTCGGAAGGCCGGGTGCGCGTGCGCTATTCGTTCATGAGCCCGCAGCTGGGCGTGCGCAGCGATCAGGAGATCAAGCTCTCGCCGACGTTCTTTCGCTCTCAGCCCGGCCGGCGCTTCGCCGCCGAGCCACGCCGATCGACGACGTTGATGCTCGGCTTCGACGTGCCGGTGCGCTTGAACGCCACGGTGGTGCTGCCGCCCGCGGCGCGCGTGATCGGCCCGGCGACGCCGCCCGCGGGCCTCGTCGCGCGCAAGGGCGCCTATCGTTTTCTCGAGGAGCGCACCGCGCGCGCCGGCTCGCCCGAGGTGCTGCTGCTGCACCGGGAGTCGGCCCTGCCGCTGACGCGCGTGCTGCCGTCGGAGTATGCCGGGGTCGCCGCCGATCTGCGCCGCGTCGACGGCCTCGAGCAGCAGGAGATTCGCATTCGCCTGCCGGGCGCGGTGGTGGGCGGCGGGGCCGGCGCGCGATGAAGGTGCGCGCCGCGATCGCGCTCGGCGCGCTGGCGACGGCGGCGGCCGGCTGCCAGGGAACGCCGCCCGCGGTGCAAGCGGCGGATCGTCTGGTCGTCGCGCGTTCCAGCGACGCGGTCAACCTGGATCCCGCGCGCGCCAATGACATCGAGTCGCTGGAGGTGGCCGAGCAAGTCTACGGCCGCCTGGTGCGGTTCGCGCCGGGGCGCCTCGAGCCCGAGCCGGATCTCGCGACCAGCTGGTCGGTCAGCTCGGACGGCACGGTCTGGACGTTCGAGCTGCGCCCCGACGTCACCTTTCACGACGGCACGGCCTTCGACGCCGACGCGGTGGTGTTCTCGTTCGAGCGCCAGCTGCGCGCCGACCACCCCGCGCACGAGCCCGACTTCGTCTGGTCGCGCGCGTTTCACAACATCCGGCGCGTCACCGCGCTCGGTCGGCTGCGCGTGCAGTTCGAGATCGATCGGCCCTATGCGCCGTTCCTGGCCAATCTCGCGATGGGGCCGGCGGCGATCGTGTCGCCGGCGGCGGTCAAGCGTCTGGGCAGCAAGTTCGGCAGCAACCCGGTGGGCACCGGGCCGTATCGTTTCGTGGAGTGGATCCCGGGCGAGCGCATCACGCTCGAGCGGAACGACCGGTACTGGGACCACCCGCCGCGCATCCGCTATCTGGTGTTGCTGACGCTGCCCGATTCGCGCGAGCGGCTGCAGGCGCTGGAGTCGGGCGCCGCCGACGTGATCCAGCAGCTTGCGCCCGACGATCTCTCGCTGGTGAGCCTGCACCCGGATCTCAAGCTGGCGACGGCGCCAGCGTCGCTGGTGTCGTATCTGGCGATGAACACCCAGCGCCGCCCGCTCAACGACCCGCGCATCCGGCGCGCGATCGCCCACGGGATCCGGCGTGACGCGCTGGTGAAGCTGATCTACCAGGGGTTGGGCATCCCGGCGATCGGGCCGCTGCCGCCCAACGTGTGGGGGGCGCGCTCCGACGTCGTCACCTATCCCTATGATCTGTCCAAGGCGCGGGCACTGCTGGCCGAGGCGGGATGGAAGGCCGGGACCGGTCCGCGGCTCAAGCTGCTGGCGCCCAATGTGCCGCGCCAGTACATGCCGGCGCCGGATCGGGTCGCGAACACCATCAAGATGAGCCTGGCGGAGATCGGCATCGCCGTCGATGTGGTCCTCAACGATCCCGAGGAGCACCAGCGCGCGCTCTGGGCCGGCGAGCACGACCTGGCGCTCCACGGCTGGTTCAACGACAACGGCGACCCCGACAACTTCCTCTACACGCTGCTCGACTCCGATAACGCCATGGGCGGGCGGCCGTCGAACGTCGCGTTCTACGCCAACAGCTGGTTTCACGACGTCATTGGCATGGCTCAGCGCACGACCGATCGCACCGAGCGCGAACGGCTCTATTCGCAGGCGCAAGCGATCCTCGCGACCGACGTTCCCTGGGTGCCGCTGGCGCACTCCAAGGTCGTGTTCGCGGTGCGCGCGAACTTGAAGGGGCTGGTCGTGCAGCCGTCGGCGATGGGACTCTATCGCTGGGTGGAGCGCGTGCCGTGAGGAAGCCGCCTCCCGGCGATAGTCATCGGTCGTCGGTGGCGGACGAGCCCGAGGCCGCCGACGACGATGCGATCGAGCCGCCGACCCCCGTGCGGCCCGGCAACGACCTGCGCGCGTCGGGGTTCTATCGCCTGTCGGGGATGTTTCCGATCGGCAGCACGGTGCGCTCGTCGTTCACGCAGACGCTCGCCTCGCTGGCGCCGCTGCGCCGCCGCGGCCTGCGCCGCCGGCTGTCGGCGATCTTGATCGCGTCGACGCTGGGCCCGGTGATCGCGGTCTCGGTGGTCGCCGTCGTGCTGATCTTCTCCAGCGTCGAGCAGGGGATCGAGTTCGAGACCGTGCGCGGGTTGCAGGTCGCGCGCAGCCTCTTCTTGCAAGAAGTGCAGGAGGTGTCATCGCGCGCGGCAACAATCGGCGACGACCCGGAGCTCTTACGCGCGGTGGGCACGGCGCCGGCCAAGGTCGGCGAGCGGCTGGGCGAGATGTCGCTGAACGGATCGCCCGCGCTCCTGGAGGTGACCGACGCCGCCGGCGACGTGATCGCCCGCTGTGCGCGCGGCGCCTGCGACGATCTGGTCGCCGGTCGCCGGGTCGGCGCTCTGCAACCCGCCGACCGCTCGCCGGTCATCTTGCGCGCGCTCGCCTACGAGCGCACGGTCAGCATCGAGAGCGCGGGCGATCGCCTGGTGGTGCGCGCCGCGCTGCCCCTCGCCGATCCGGCGCTGCGCCTGCTCGGCGCGCTGGTGGTCTCGGTTCCGGTCGACGGCCTGGTCGCCGATCGCTTGAAGGCCGCGCTGGGCGCGGGGCGCGACGTGATCATCTATCGCAACGGCGAGCCGAGCACTTCGACGTTCATGGCGGCGACCGGCGCGCGCCTGGTCGGTCCGCGTGTGCCGCGCGAGGTGCTCAAAAAGAACCTGGCCAACGTCACGCCGGTCTACCCGCTCGAGGTCGCGGGTCACGCCTACTCGGTGGCGTTCGGACAGCTTCAGGACGTGAACGCCCAGCGCGTCGGGTTGCTGGGGGTCGCCGTCGATCGCGGGCCGCTCGCGGCGGCGCGGCGCCGCGCCAGCACCGCGCTCGTGCTCGGCGCGCTGCTGGCTCTGTTGCTGGCGATAGGCCTTGCCAACCTGCTCACGCGGCGGCTCACGCGGCCACTCCAAGATTTGCACGCGGGCGCGCTCTCGATCGCGCGCGGCGATCTCGACACCAAGATCACCGTCGACAGCGACGACGAGCTTGGCGACGTCGCGCAGGCATTTCGCGTGATGACCCGCAGCTTGAAAGAGAACCAGGAGGGCCTGGCGGCGCGCGTGCGCGAGCTGGTCACCGTGCATCAGGTGGGACGCGCGGTGAGCTCGGTCGTCGATCTCGATCAGGTCTTGCGCTCGGTCGTCGGCGAGGCGCTGACCGTGCTCAACGGAAAGACCGCGGCGATCGCTCTGACCGTCGATCCGGCGGCAGGCGATGGCGCGGGGCGGCCAGACGAGCGCGGCAGCGCGAAGCGTTTCGCCGTGCGCGCGGTGGCCGGCGAGCCGGTCGGCCGCCGCCTGGCGCCGATGGCCGAGGCGGTCGCGGCGCTTGGCTGGCCGCGTCGCACCTCGGCCGTCGAGGCCGATCCGCAGCTGACCGGGGCCGCCGCCGCGTCGGGGCTGGTGGGGCCGATGATCGCCGCGCCGCTGTCATTGAAGGAGCGCGTCGTCGGCGTGATCCTGGTCGGGCGCCTCGGCGAGTCGCGCTTCGATGAGGCCGACCTGCGGCTGCTGGTCACGTTCGCCGATCAAACCGCGACGGCGATCGAGAACGCGCGCCTCTACTCCGAGGTGCGCGCCTTCTCCGAGAACCTGGAGCTCAAGGTCCGCGAGCGCACCGCCGAGTTGGAGCACGCCAAGGGCGAGATCGAGTATGCGTTGCGCGAGCTCGGTGCGGCGCAGGGCGCGCTCATCCACTCCGAGCGCATGGCGGCGCTCGGAATGCTCGTCGCCGGCATCGCCCACGAGGTGAACTCGCCCGCCGCCGCGGTGCAGGGCCTGGTCGATGCGCTGCAAGACACGGTGAGGCGCATCGGGCAGTGCGCGCATGACCTCTACGCGTCGGAGTTTCCGGCACGGTCGGTGCACCGCTACTTCGAGTACATCGACGGCCTCCTGCCCGAGATGACGACGGCGTCGCTGTCGTCGTCGCTCGAGTCCCGCGCACGCCAGCGGCGGCTGAAGGCCGAGTTCGCGGGGCTCCCGGGCGGCGAGGTTGCCGCGGCGCTGCTGGCAGAGATCGGCGAGCTCGGCGAGCGGTCGGCGGGCGAGCTGCGCTCGATCGCGGCCGGGAAGAGCCTGGAGCCGCTCGCCGGGTACCTGCGCGAGATATCCTTCCTCGCGCGCTCGGCGGGGACGATCCGCACCGCGATCGGATCGATCCGGCGCATCGTCGGCGCGCTCAAGCGCTACTCGCGGCTCGATGAAGCGCCGCTGGAGCGCGTCGACGTACACGCGGGGATCGAAGACACGCTCGTCATTCTCGCCCATCAGTTGAAGTCCGACGACAACGGGGTTAATGTGAAACGGTCTTACGGAAAGCTTCCGCCCATTACTGCATATGTAGGAGAGTTGAATCAGGTGTGGACAAATCTCATCCACAACGCGGTTCAAGCGACCGGACGAAGGGGTGAGATACTGATCGAGACCACGGTGGAGGACGGGGACGTTCAAGTCGCCATTCAGGACGCCGGACCGGGCATACCAGCTGATGTACTGCCGAGAATCTTCGAACCGTTTTTTACGACCAAGGGAAAAGGTGAGGGGACGGGGCTCGGCCTCAGCATCTCTCACCGAATTGTGGAGAAGCACGGGGGAACAATTCGAGTGAAGAGCGAGCCTGGCTGTACCCGCTTCGAAGTTCGCATACCGATCGAGGGTCCACTGTACGCGCGCGGGATCGCGGCGCGTCGTGGCGCCGCCGTGGATGCGAAGTTGGGGCCCGCGTGAACGCATCTCCGCTGCCCGTGCGTGAGCACATTCTGTGTGTCGACGACGAGGAGGGGATCCTCGCGGCGCTCCGGCAACAGCTGTCGGCGCGCTTCGGCGGTGAATGCGACATCGCGGTCGCGAAGAACGCCCGCGAGGCGCTGGAGCTGATCGACGATCTGCAGCAGGACGGCGAGGAGCTGGCGGTCGTGATCGCCGACCAGATCATGCCCGGGATGAAGGGCGTCGAGCTGCTCGAGGAGGTCCACAGGCGCAGCCCGCGCACGGTGAAGATCCTGCTCACCGGCCAGGCCGGTCTCGACGCAGTCGTCTATGCGATCAACCGCGCGGGGCTCGACCAGTACATCCCCAAGCCGTGGGATGAGCCGGACCTGCGCCTCACGATCCAGAACTTCCTGTCGCGGTTCCGGCTCGAGCGCGAACGGCAAGAGCTGCTCTCCGAGCTCAAGAGCAAGAACGCCGAGCTGGCGACCTTGAACTCGTCGCTCGAGGAAAAGGTTCAAGCGCGCACGCGCGAGCTGGAGATGCTGAACGCGCGGCTCGCCGAGCTGGCGATCACCGACGGGCTCACGGGGCTTCACAACCACCGGCACTTCCGCGAGCGGCTGTCACTGGAGATGGAGCGCAGCAACCGGACCGGGCTGCCGCTGTCGGTGCTGATGATCGACGTCGATCATTTCAAGATCTACAACGACCGGCACGGTCACCTGGCCGGCGACAACGCGCTCCGGGGCGTGTCGAAGATCCTCGAGCACGGGCGGCGCGCCAATGACGTGGTCGCGCGCTACGGCGGCGAGGAGTTCGCGATCATCTTGCTCGACGTGGGCAAGGCGGCGGCGCGCGACGTCGGCGAGCGCATCGCCGCGCAGGTCGCCGAGTTCCCGTTCGAGTTCAGCAGCACGCAGCCCTCGGGGCGACTCACGATCTCGGTCGGTGTCGCGTCCTTCCCCGACGACGGCGCCGAGCCGGCGATGGTCCTGGCCGCGGCCGACCGCGCGTTGTTCGCGGCCAAGAACGCGGGCCGAAACACCGTGCGCGTCGCCGGGCAGTAGGCTCGCTCGCGTTGCAATTGCCACCGCCATCGCCACGGCCACGGCAATGAAGGTCGCGATCCTCGGCGCCGGTGCCTGGGGTACGGTGCTCGCGTTGTTGGAGGCCGAGGCGGGCCATCCGGTGACCTTGTGGGCGCGTTCGGAATCGGCCGCCGCCGAGATCGAAGCGCAGCGCGAGAACCGGCGTTACCTGCCAGGACGCAAGCTCGCGCCGGGGTTGACGGTGACCGCCGACATCGAACGGGCGGTGCGCGGCGCCGACATGATTGTGGTCGCCGTACCGTCGTGGGCGGTGCGCGAGACGCTGTCGCTGGCGCGCGGCGCGATCGCGGCCGGCGCGATCGTCTGCTGCGCGTCGAAAGGGCTGGAGCCGAACACGCGGCTCACGATGGACGCCGTGATCGCCGAGGAGTCGCCGGGCGCGCGCGTGGCGCTGCTGTCGGGTCCGAGCTTCGCGGTCGAGATCGCAGCCGGCTTGCCGGCGGCGGTCGTGGCGGCGTCGCGGCAGGTGGCCACCGCCGAGGAGGTGCAGGAGGCGTTTTCGCGCGAGCGCTTCCGGGTCTACACGTCAGACGACGCGACCGGGGTCGCGATCGGCGGCGCGCTCAAGAACGTGATGGCGATCGCGGTCGGCTTCTCCGACGGGCTCGGCTTCGGCAGCAACGCGCGCGCCGCCCTGATCACGCGTGGGCTGCACGAGCTGGGGCGGCTGGCCTCGAAGCTCGGCGGGCACCCGCTGACGCTCGCGGGGCTGGCGGGCCTCGGCGATCTGGTGCTGACCTGCACCGGCGAGCTGTCGCGTAACCGGCAGGTCGGCCTCGCGCTCGCGCGCGGTGAGACGTTGCCGGCGATCCTGGCCCGCCTCGGCCACGTGGCCGAGGGTATCGGGACTGCGCGAACCGCTCGCGATCTGGCGGTGGCGCTGGGCATCGACATGCCGATCACCCACCTCGTGGCTGCGGTCCTGCACGAAGGCAAGCCGGCGCGCGAGGGCGTCGCCGAATTGCTGGGGCGCGAGTCGAAGGCGGAGCGAGGGTAACGTCGTTTCAGGGCCAGCGCCCGGCAACCATCAGACCTCCCGCCGGACCGAAGCCGGCGCAAGTGCAGCACCGGAACGACGACACCGACCGCCACCGCAACGGTGCGTGGGATCCCGTTGTCAGAAACGGCGCAGGGGCGCTATGGTGCGCGCCGCGCTTCTTTCATCGCGGAAGGAGCGGTGGACGGAGATTCGCGGATGGTGTTCTCGAGCGTCGAGTTCCTGTTTCTCTTCTTGCCGGCGTTCCTGGTCGTCCAGATCGCGTTGCCGTGGAGGAACCTCACCTTCGTCCTCTTCAGCCTGATCTTCTATTTCATCGGCGAAGGCTGGTACACGGCGGTGGTTCTGGTGTCCGTCGCGATGAACTTCGGATTCGGGCTGGCCATCGACTCGAGCCCCACCGGATCGCGGCGCCGCAAGGGATCGCTGGGCCTGGGCGTCGCCGCGAACCTGTCCCTGCTGGTCTTCTTCAAATACGCCGGGTTTCTCGCAGCTCAGTTTCACGTGGCCGAAAAGAGCTGGATCCGATCCATTCATCTGCCGGTGGGCGTTTCGTTCTTCACGTTTCACGCCCTCTCGTATCTGGTCGACGTCTATCGCGACGAGGCCAGGGCAGACCGATCGCCCTTGCGCCTGTCGCTCTACATCCTGATGTTCCCCCAGCTCATCGCGGGGCCCATTCTCCGCTATGCCAAGATCGCACCGCAACTCCGGAACCGCACGGTCACGGCACAGCACGTCTACTACGGCGTGACCTATTTCCTCCTCGGTCTCGGCCAGAAGATCCTGATTGCAGACACGGTCGCAGGCATCGCCGATCCGTTGTTCGCGCACTGGCGGGACCTGTCGACCGCGACCGCGTGGATCGCGGTGATCTCGTATTCGATCCAGATCTACTTCGACTTTGGCGGGTACTCGAACATGGCCATCGGGTTGGCCCTGCTCTGCGGCTTTGATTTTCCCAAGAACTTCGACTACCCGTACATTTCGCAGTCGATCACCGAGTTCTGGCGGCGCTGGCACATCAGCCTGTCGTCCTGGTTTCGCGACTATCTCTACATCCCGCTCGGCGGCAATCAGAATGGGAAGTGGAAGACCGCGCGCAACCTCTTCACGGTGTTCATCCTGTGCGGTCTGTGGCACGGCGCCGCCTGGACCTTCGTCATCTGGGGGCTCTACCACGGTCTGTTGCTGGTCATCGAGAGGATCGGCCTCCGTCGCGGGCTGGAGAAGGTGCCCGCCATCTTTCGCCATGCGTACGCCCTGGTGGCGATCTCCGTCGGGTGGGTCATTTTTCGCGCCGACAGTGTGGCGCAGGCCCGGGGAATTCTCGCGAGGATGTTCTCGTCGGCTCCCGTTGCCGGTGTTCCGATCGAGCAGTTGCTGACCGGCGAGCAGCGCGCCGCTCTCCTGGCGGGGGTGGTCTTCTCCGCGCCCGTCGCGCGCAATCTGATGAGATCCTGGGTCGCGCTGCCCGAACAGCGGCCCTGGCAACCCAGCCCACGGCCCGCCTCTTACGCTGTGGCCCTGGTCTGCGCGGCCGGCATCTTTGGTGCCAGCGCGCTCAAGGTTCTGACGGGAGCGTACAGCCCCTTCATCTACTTCAGATTCTAGGGAAGCCCACGTGACTACCATTTCCCCCACGGCGCGGATCCTCATCGCCGTCTTCGCGTTGCTCCTGGCGATTCCGGTCCTGACCATTCCGTCAAACGACGAGGAGAAGCTTCGTCTGTTTCACAACCGCACGCTCGAGCGGTGGCCCCCCGCCAAGCAGTTCGTCCCGGATCCGGTCGGGGCGTTCAGACAAGCGAGCCGCTGGATGGCGGATCGGGCCGGTCCGATCATGAAGGCCGCGACCCTCGAGAAGGAGCTTCTCATCTTCGTGCTAGGGACGCCGCCCCAGCGCCGAATCACGCTTGGCAAGGACGGTTATATCTTCGTCAATGGCGTCTCCGACGGTGGCGTCAATGGTCTCTTCGAAGCCCAATGTCAGGCAAGCCAGAGCGAAGGGACGTACCGGGCGCTGCTGCAGAGCCTGCCCAAATTGAAGGAGATTGGCCAGATCCTCGGCGTCAGCGTGCACGCCATCGCCGTGCCGATGACGTCGACGTTGTACGCCGATCATTTGCCGCGTTCGGTTCCGCCCAACTTGCGGTCGGCGTGCCTCGAGGTGCTGACCGGTGAGACTCGCCTTTCGAAGCTCGATCAACGAGCCGATTTGAATTTCATCTACCCGTTTGAGGAGATGAAGGCGTCGCGCGACACCGAGGGCTTCTTTCCCAAGGCGAATTACCATCCGATGGGCATGAGCCTGAAGACGATCCGGGACGTTTACCTGAGGAGGGCGGGGATCGACGCGAAGATCAACGAGACCCTGGAGCTGAAGAGCTTACCCTCCGAGATCCTGAACACCTATGGCGTGACCGTCACCTACCCGGAGTACGAGATCCGAAACGATCGGATCACGGAGGACGGGGCGGCCGCGACCAGGGTCGCCGCCACAATTGCCGAGCTCTTTTATCGTCCGCCCGTGACCAAGGTCTACGCCAACAGCGGCGGCTCATCACGAACCGCCTTGCTGCTGACCGACTCCGTTGGAATCGCCGGCGCGCCGGTCTTTGCCGCTGGTTTCAAACGTCTGGTCTGGGTCTATCGAGTGGGGATGAAGTCGGCCGCCGATGCGGGCACGTTGCTCGAGCGCTTGAGGGCCGTCGAGCCCATCGATACGATGATCCTGCTGCTTCAGGTCGGGTCAGCGTCGGAATTCGTCCCCTGGGTGGACTCACTGGCCGCCGGTGCGACACCCTGAGACGCTACCCTCGCGTCGACGAGAGCACCAATCGCTTGCCCAGAATCTGACGGAACAACGGCGCCTCGCGCTGCGCGTCCCACAGCTCGAGGTCGACGGCGGTGCGCGAGCCGAGGCGAACGTTCACCGCACCGTCCTTGACCACCGCACGCACGCGGTGGACCGGTTGGTGGTGACTGCGGTCGAACGAGTCGGCGATGCGCAGCAGCGTCGACAGCTTGCGGATCAGCTGCGCCTCCGACGTCGACAGATCGGTCATCAGCGGGTGGGCACCTTCGGGCGCGCTGCCGCGGTGGAAACGCGCGATGCGCGCGACCAGCTCGCGCTGCCTGTCCGCGAGGCCGGGGATGTCGGCGTTCTGCACCAGGTAGTACGTGTGTTTGTGGTGGCGCTGGTAGCTGACGGCGTTGCCGACGTCGTGGAGCAGGCTCGCCGCTTCCAGCAGCGGCCGCGCCGCCGCCGGCAGGCGATGCAGCTCGGCGAGCTCGTCGAATAGCGCCAGCGCCAGCCGCGCGACCTGGCGCGCATGTCGTTCGTCGAAGTAGAAACGCCGGCCGAGCGCGATCGCCGCCTCGGCGAGGGGTGGATCCTCGTCGCCGCCGCGCCGCCGCCGCATCAGATCGACGAGCACGCCGTCGCGCAGGCCGGCGTCGACGGCGATCACCGACTTCAGCCCCAGCCGATGCGCCAGCGCCTCGAGGACCACCGCGCCGGCGACGATGATGTCGGCGCGCCGCGGGTCGAACCGCTCGCGCCGCCCATCGACGCCCATGCCCACCAGGTCGTCGACCGCCGCGGTCAGCTGGCGGCGCGTCGCGTGTCCCGTGCCCTCGGCTGCGGCGAAGCCGACCACCGCACGGATCGTCCCCGAGCTGCCGATCGCCGTCAGCGGCGCACCCGGGATCCGCCTCGGCAAGGTCTCGGCGACGGTCTCGGCGGCGTACTGCCGCATCATGCGCAGGTGCTTGGGCTTGACCACGCCGCTCGCGTCGAAGATCTCGGACAGGCGCACCGCGCCCAGCGACAGGCTCCAGAGCGCGACCGGCCGCTCGCCGCGCGCGCTGGCGATCTCGGTCGAGCCGCCGCCGATGTCGACCACCAGCGACGAGGTGTTTGGCAACTTGCCCCGCAACACGCCGAGGCAAGTCAGGCGCGCCTCCTCGCGGCCGGAGATCACCTCGAGCTCGAGCCCGGCCTCCCGGCGTACCCGCGCCAGGATCTCGTCCTTGTTATGAGCCTCGCGCACCGCGCTGGTCCCGACCGCGCGGACGCGGGCCCTGTAACGCCGGCACAGGGCGGCGTAGCGGCGCAGCGTCGACAGCACCCGGTCGCCGACCTCCCGCGAGATCATGCGGGTCTTGAAGACGCCTTCGCCGGGGCGAACCGGATCACGCTCTTCGTGCAGCGCTTCCAGTGAGCCGTCCGGCAAAGGCCGCGCCAGCTTGAGTCGGACTGCATTGGTGCCGACATCTATGGCCGCCAGAACGTGGCCATCAAGGTCCGGAGTGGTCTTGTCTTTACGCCGACTTAGGTTGCGACTCACGAGTGCTCTGGAGGCCTATCGGGGAGGTTAAACCTCGACCGTACCGCGTTCGCGCGCCAAAATCTCGAGTCGGTGCATGAAGTTACTCAAGTTTTGCAGTATTGTAACTATCGGATGTCAGGGCCTGTGGGACAACGGCAGCTAGTTATGAGTGAGATGGCGGTAGAGTCGATGTCGAGTCCCCCGACGGAGCCGCCGGCCGCAACGCCCGCCGCCCCCGACCCCTCGAAACTCTTCGAGAACTGCGAGCTCTTCATCAACCGTGAGCTCTCCTGGCTGCGCTTCAACCAGCGCGTTCTGGGTGAGGTTCACGATTCCACGCTCCCGGTCTACGAGCGGCTGAAATTTCTCACAATCGTCACATCCAACCTCGACGAGTTCTTCATGGTCCGGGTCGCCGGGCTGAAGCAGCAGCTGGCGCTCGGGGTGGTCGAGACCCCGGCCGACGATATGCTGCCGGCCGAGCAGCTGTCGGCGATCTCGGCCGAGGGGCACGCCATGGTCGGCGAGGTCTATCGGGCCTGGCAGGATGAGATCCTGGCCGGGCTGTCGGCCATCGGCGTCCAGATCGTGCAGCCCGACGCGATGACGGCCGAGCAGCGGGCCGCGGGGCGCGCCCACTATTCGTCCGTGGTGTTCCCGGCGCTCACGCCGCTGGCGGTTGACCCGGGGCATCCGTTCCCGCACCTGCGCAGCAAGTCGCTGAACATTGCGGTCACCGTCCGGAAGCAAGGCGGTCGCCGTCGAGCCGGCCTCAATGGCGCGGCGCTCGCGGTCGTGCAGGTACCGAGCGTGCTCGGCCGGCTGGTACCGCTGCCGTCAGCGACCGGGCGCTCCTACGTTTTCCTCGAGACGCTGATCGCGATGCACCTCGCCGATCTGTTCCCCGGCTACACCGTCAGCAAGACGGCGGTGTTTCGCGTGACGCGCAACTGGGACTTGCTGCTCGACGAGGAGGACTCCGAAGACCTGCTGTCGACGATCCAGGACGAGCTGCGGCGCCGCGATCGCGGCGCGGCTGTGCGCCTCGAGATTGATTCGGGCGCGCCCGCCGATCTGGTCAAGACGCTGACCTCGTATCTCAAGCTCGGCGCGCAGGACGTCTATCCGATCCCGGGACCCTTGCAGTTGAACGATGCCGCGGTGCTGATCGAGCAGGACCCGCGGCCGGAGACGCGCTACGAGCCGCTGACGCCCGCGGTGCCTCACGCGCTCAAGGACGCGGAGACGATCGTCGAGGTGATCGCGAAGCGTGACGTGTTCCTGCACCACCCCTATGAGTCGTTCGATCCCGTGGTGCGCTTCATTCAGGAAGCCGCCGAGGATCCCGGCGTGCTCGCGATCAAGCAGACGCTCTACCGGACCAGCGGTGACAGCCCGATCGTACGCGCGCTCTACCGTGCGGCCGAGAACGGCAAGCAGGTGACGGTGCTGGTCGAGATCAAGGCGCGCTTCGACGAGGCGAACAACATCAACTGGGCGCGCCGGCTCGAGGAAAACGGCGTCCACGTGGTGTTCGGGCTCATCGGGCTCAAGACCCATTGCAAGGCGGCGCTGGTCGTGCGGCGCGAAGGGGCGGGTATCCGTCGTTACGTGCACCTCGGCACTGGCAATTACAACCCGACCACCGCGCGGCAGTACACCGATATGTCGCTCTTCACCGCCCGACCCGAGGTCGCCGACGACGTGACCGCGCTCTTCAACCTGCTCACCGGCTACGCCGAGGCGCCGGTGTGGAAGAAGCTGGCGGTGGCGCCGTTCACGCTGCAAAACCGCGTGTGCGAGCTCATCGATCGCGAGGCGGCGCGTGCGCTCGCGGGCGAGCCGGCGCGCATCGTCGCCAAGATGAACGCGCTGGTCGACCCGGTGGTCATTCGCCGCCTCTACGCCGCCAGCCAGGCCGGCGTCGACATCGACCTCCTCGTGCGCGGGATCTGCTGCCTGCGTCCCGGGGTGCCCGGCGTCTCCGAGCGGATCCGCGTCACGAGCATCGTGGGCCGCTTTCTCGAGCACAGCCGCGTGTTCGCGTTCGGCGCCGGCGATCGCGCCGAGGTCTACCTGTCGTCGGCCGACTGGATGCCGCGCAACTTCATCCGGCGCATCGAGGCGATGTTCCCCGTCGAGGCGCCCGAGCTGCGCGCGCGCCTGCTCAACGAGATCCTCGCGATCCAGCTGCAGGACAACGTCAAGGCGCACCGCCTGACCGCAGATGGCAGCTACGTGCGCGTTCCCACGACCGACCCACCCGTGCGCAGCCAGATCGTGTTGCTCGAAGCGGCGCGGCGCGCGGCGCAGATCCGTGTCGTCGAGCCGGTGATCCGCCACGCCGCGGCGCCCGAGATCGGCGGCGACCCGATGCGGGCGGCGGCGATCGCCTGACGCGGGTAGGACCGACGCGAGACGTCCCGCGGCGCAAACTTGCCTCGGGCGCGCGCGCCCGCTATTCGATAGGGGTGGGGCGCCGTCGCAGTAGCGGGCGCTGGCGGCTCGACTCCGAGCGCCTGCGTCTCATCGGGCTCGCCGCCGTGCTGGCGGTGATCACGACCCTGGTCGTGCGCGAGGCGATGCGCCCGGGGCCCTGGCAGCGCGTGTTCGCGACGCGCGAGGGGCTGACCGGGCATAAGCTGGCGTGCGGCGATGTGATCCGCGACGGCGCGATGTTCGTGGCGCTGCCGCACCGATCGGCGTTGCACCGCGACGTCGAGATCCGGTACCGCGATCGCGTCACGGTCGTCCCTGTGCTGGACGTCGGCCCGTGGAACACCGACGACGCCTACTGGGAGACCGGCACGCGGCCGGCGGCGGAGCGCGGGCAGGGCTCCTATCGCAAGCCGGTGAACCATGCCGGGATCGATCTTTCCGACGGTGTCTTCTTTGCGCTAGGGTTGCGCGACAACGACGTCCTGGAATGGCGCTTCGTGCATCGCGGATACATCCCGCTGCCGCGGATGTGATTCCGGCCGTCGCCGAACAATCATGAGATCTATTTTGTTGGGAATCTTGGCGCTGGCGCTCGTCGCCGGCGGTTGCGTCACGGCCCGATCGAGCAACGGCACCGGCGGGTCGCCTGGTGGTCAAGGGGGACAGCCCGCCGGCCAGGATGGCTCTGCGGCCGGCGGGCACGGCGCCGGTGGGTCGACCGGGAGCGGCGGGGCGATGGTCGATGCGGGCACCGGCGGCACCGGCGCTGGCGGCGCGGTCGGCAATCCCTGTTCGGCGCAGGCGGGCCTGCTGTTCTGCGACGATTTTGAGGCGTGGCCGACCGGCAGCGCGCCTGCGGGTGCGCGCTGGACAACCCAGGCCGCTACCGGTGCAATCACTGTCGACAGCACGACGGCGTCGGCTCCTGCGCACAGCGGCTCGCGGTCGGTGCACTTCGTGCCGACCAGCAACTCGTTCCAGACGTTCCTGGTTTTTCACGATCCGGCGACGCTGCCCGTATCCGGCGGCAGGTTCTTCGTCCGCTTCTTCGTCCGCCTCGCGAGCGGGATGACCGGCGGGCACAACACGTTCATGACCGCGGACCTCTTCGCGAACCCCGGTCAAGGCAACGCAGTCCGTGTCGGCGAACAGCAGCACATGCTGATGATGACCGTGGCCGGCGATTCGCACGCCTATCTGTCGAACCAGAACTTCTACAACGACGGCAAGGCCGGCGTGGTGTTCCCGGCCGGCGCCTGGACCTGCTTCGAGATGTCGTTTGATCCGGCGTCAACGACGCTCGACGTCTGGGTCAACGGCACGGAGGTGCCCGACATGCACCCGACCAACATCACGCTCGATATCTACGATGCGCTCCGCTTCGGCTTCGAGAAGTACGCCGGCCTCGACGCCGACGCCGGCGCTGCGACGCTGGATCTCTGGTACGACGACGTGGCGATCGGCACGCAGCGCATCGGGTGTCAGTAGGGCTCTCGTTCAGCCGAGCCACGCCGGCAAGGGCTCGCTGCCGTAGAACGCGCGCAACCTCTGCTGGTTGCGGTTCGTGACCGCCAGGCGATCGTCGTCATCGAGGAAGCCGAGGAAGCGGAGCGCGTTGCGACCCATGATCGCGTCGCGCGCTGGCCCGAGACAGTCGCCGAGGAATCGCTGGAACGCGCCGACGGCGGTCTCACCGCGCGGGTCGAAGCGGTTGAGCCACCAGTCGCTGCCGTACATCAGGCGCGAGGGCAAGCGCCGGAAGCGCGCGCACAGCGCGCTGAGGTGGGCGCCGAAGCGCGCCGCGTAGGCGGCGTCGTAGACCAGCGGGGAGCTCGACAGGTCCGCGTAGACGTGCGGGTGCGTCTCGATGAGCTCGGCGGCCTGGCGCATCCAGGCGTCGCGCGCCTCGATGCCCTCGGCGCCGCCGGTCCCGGTCTCGTGGCCGAAGTGGCCGAAGTTGAGACGCAGGTTGGGAAACTCGCTCAGCACCCGGGCCCAGCGCGCCGGTGCCGCCATCTCGCCGTAGCCGAGCGCGAACTCGTTGCCGGGGCTGGCGTGCGCGGTGATCGGGATCTCCTCGGCCTCGCAGAACGAGTAAAGCCCGCGCAAGGCAGCATCCAGCGCTTGCCCGCGCGCGCGATCGCCGCCAAGGTCCGCGTTTCCGATCGGGAGGAAGCCGACCGGTGGATATATCTTCACGCCGATGAACCCCGCGCGCAGCACCGCCTGCTGCACGATCGCCAGGCCCCCGTTGCGCAGCGGATCGAACGCGATGAACGGATGCAGGCGCGCGCCGGGGCGCCCGATGCAGCCGCGTATCGACAACCGGGCGCAGAGCTCATTGGCCGCCACCTGCGACGCGAGCGAGCTCGCCGCGTGATCGCCGGTCCAGGCGTCGTAGTCGACCATCAACGGCGCGAACAGCGACACCGTCGGGTAGATCGTCGCCAGGGTCGCGGCGATACGTGCGCGCGGGTGGCTCACCAGGTGCAGCGTCTCGGCCAGCTGGAAGAAGCCCTCGCCCAGCGCCGCCGGATCGATTCCGAGCAGGCTCCCGATCTGCGCCGCCAGCCGGTCGAACACCTCGCGCGGCAACGGTAGCGGCGTCGCCGGGCCGATCAGGCCACCGCGCGCGAGCGCCGCGCGCAGCTCGGGCACCTCGGCGTCGGCGCTGGGCGCCTCCGCGTTGAGCCAGCCGTGGATCGTGCCGACCACCCGCCGCAAGATCTGCTCGGGAATCGGGGTCAACCCACTCGTGATCTCGGAGAGGCCGGGAATCGTGCGCGCGATGAAGCCCGTGATCGGCAGATCGGACGCGTTGAAGTCGTGGCAGTGGACGTCGACGACGATTGGCTCGTCGAAGCGGCGCGCCGGCGCGCGTACCGGACGCGTGCAGGCCCCGAGCGCGAGCGCGCCGCCGAGGATCTCGCGCCGGCTGGGGCCGCGCGGAGCGGGCGGGGGTCGGGTCAATCCTTCACGCACACCATCGTTCACGAGGCGAACGCGAGCGTACCCGATCCGCGCCGCGTCGGTTAGAGTCGCGTCGACGAGGAGGTAACGATGCGCATCGGATTCATCGGTCTTGGAATCATGGGCAGCCGCATGGCCGCGAACTTTCGCGCCAAGGGCCACGAGCTGTGGGTTCACAATCGCACGCGCGATCGCGCCAAGGCACTGCTCGACGCGGGCGCGCAGTGGTCACCGTCGCCGCGCGCGATGGCCGAGGTGCCGGGCATCGAGGTCATCTGCACCTGCGTCGCCGATCCGCCGGCGATGGAGGAGACCGCGTACGGCGCGCAAGGCTTCGTGCCCGCGCTGGCCAAGGGCACGCGCGTGGTCGATTTCTCGACGATGTTCCCCGACCTGATCCGCAGTCTGGGCGCCGCGATCGCCGCGCGCGGCGGCGCGCTGCTCGAGTCGCCGATGACCGGTTCGAAGAATGGCGCGGCGGCCGGGACGCTGCTCCTGATGTGCGGCGGCGACCGCGCGCTCTTCGACGAGCTGCAGCCGGTCTTGAAAGCAGTGGCCGCGAAAGCGATCTACGTCGGGCCGCTCGGGCAGGCGACGCAGGTCAAGCTGGTCGGCAACGTGATCATCGCGCACATGCTCGAGGCGTTGTCCGAGGGCGCGGCGCTGCTCGCGAAGTCGGACATCCCCCTGTCGAAGATGCTCGAGGTGATCCAGGCCTCGGGCTACGCGTCGCCGTACTGGGACTTCAAGGTCAAGGCACTCGTCGAGCGCGATTTCTCTACTCATTTCAGCGTCGATCTCATGCACAAGGACCTGACGCTGGCCCTGGCCACGGCTCATGAGAAAAAGGTGCCCATGCCGGCTACCGCCGCGATCCGAGAGGTCTATCAGACCGCGCGCGCGCAAGGCCTCGGCAACGACGACATCTCGGCGACGGCGATCGTGCTCGATCCGGGGCTCGGCCGGAAAACCTGAGGTCTCAGCCGGCCCGCCGGCCGAGCTCTTCTATCGCCGGGAATGACGTGACCGCCAGGACGACCTGGGTGGGCGGCCGTTCGCTACCGGTGCGCGCGCGGTGCAGCCAGTCGAGCGCGGGCCCCGACGACGATGACACGGCCACGGTGCAGGCGAGGCGCCGCTCGCGCACCAGGCGCTGGCCGAAGCGCGGCGAGCCGTCGCAGCCGATGATCGGCACCGCACCGAGCGGCAGCGACCAGCGCGCGATCGCATCCCGCAGTGCCTGGCGCGTTCCCAGCGCCATGTCGTCGTTCTGCGCGACGAAGGCGCCGATGGATCCCTTGCGCCCCTCGACTTCCAGCCATTCGTCGACGGCGCGGCGCGCTCCTTCGCTGGTCCAGCTGCCGTCGATGTCTGTGATCGGGTTGACGCTGGCGGCGATCTCCTTGAGCCCCGCGAGCCGCAGTCCGGCCGACCAGGTCTCGGCGCGGCCGGTGATGCACAGGACGCGCTCGCCCGGCGGAGCGAGCGCGCGCACCTGATAGCCCTGGATGCGCCCGATCTCCATCTGGTCGGGGAGTACGGTGAAGATCACCTGGCGCGGAAACTCCTGACGTAGTGCCTCGAGGTAGTCCGCGGAGCGATTCAGCAGCACCCAGTCGAGCCCGGCGACCACCGCCGAGCGTCCCGCGGCGCTGAGCGCGTTCTCGCTGACCGGGCAGACCATGATCGCCGTGGTTCGCGTGGCAGCGCGCCGCTCGATCGCGGTCTTGATCTGGTTGATCTGGCGTTGGGCGTCGTTGTCGGCCAGCTGGACATCCAGCTCGAAGCCGAGGTGCTTCGCGCGCTTGAGGGCGTCCTCCTTCAGGCGCTCCTGGTAGTCGTTGAGCCCAGTCAGAAATAATCCGACGGTCTCCCCCATACGAAAATTGTCGCATGACTAGCGGCCAGCCCGGAATGGTTTCCTGCGCCATGCCGACGCACCGGGTCGGATGGCTGCTGCCGAGATGTGGGTTAGAATGGGGGAACATGCGGAATGGGGTGCTGTTGCCGGTGTTACTCGCATTGACCGCGATCGCGAGCGCTCTGGGAGTGTCCGGCGGCTGCGCGCGCGTGCTGGCGCGGCGGCAGCATCTGTCGCCGGGCGACCGCGTCCCCGAGGTCGCGGCGCGCAAGCAGAACGGCAACTCGGTCGCGCTCTCTCAGTATCGCGGCCACCCGCTGGTGGTCTATTTCTATCCCAAGGATCGGACGTCGGGCTGCACCATCGAGGCGCACGAGTTCCGCGTTGGTTATCCGGAATTCAAGGAGCTTGGCGTCGAGGTCCTGGGTGTCTCCAATGACGACGTTGCGTCACACGAGGACTTCTGCACGAAGGAGGGGCTGCCATTTCCGCTCCTCGCCGATCCCGATCAGACGATGGCGCGCGCGTTCGGAGTGAAGGCGACGCTGGGCTTCTACCAGCGCATCACGTTCTTGCTCGATGGTGACGGGGTCGTGCGCCAGGTGTTCGATCCGGTGCACCCGGCCGGGCACGCGCGAGAGGTGCTGGCTGCCGTGAAGGGGCTGGCCGGCGGAACACCGCAGTCGCCGCTCGCGGGAGATCAGACCCGTCCATAGAGCTCACGCTCGCGCCGGTAGTCGGTCGAGCCGGCGGCGACCAGGCTCGCGACGAAGATCGACGCGCCCATGATCAGGTTGTGGATGATGGTGATGTGGGTGGCAGTGCCGAAGCGCAGCGTGGTCAGGATCAGCCACACGCCCGCCACCGCGCTCACGTAGCGTGCCCAATCACGCGCGGTCGAGAGCCAGCTGAACAGCGGCGCGAGCACACCGACGAGAATCAGGTTCGAGATCTCGACGCGCGAATGCGGCCAGGCAAAGCCCGAGACCAGCAGCCAGGCGCCGATCATCGTGACGAAGATCCGCGGGGTCATTGGCGGAACCTCCTTTCCCGCGAGAGACGAGAGGCGGCAGGGCACCGGGTGGAGCGCCGCCTCGATCAGAACCTAACCACTCTTCTCGGGGCGAATACCTACGTAGACGACGTGGGTGCGGCCGCCGCGGCCTCCACCCTGGTGCACCTCGACCGCGAATCCGGCGTCGCGGAGGCGGAGGGGATAGGACTGATCCGCCTCCTCGGCCCAGACCGCGAGCACGCCTCCCGCGCGCAACGCCGTGTAGGCGCTGGCGATGGCGGGCGCGCCGTAGAGCGGATCGCGCGCGTGCGCGGGCAGGGGCCGCGGACCCTCGTAGAGATCGAGGAGGATCGCATCCTGCTCGCCGCGGCGCGCGCCGGCGATCGCGCCCGCGACGTCGCCGATCTCGATGCGCACGCGTCGGTCGGCGACCGCGTTGTCGGTGAGCGGCGCCAGCGGACCGCGGCACCATTCGACGACGGCCGGATTCAGATCGACGACGGTGATCTCGGCGCCCGGCGGAAGCCGGTCGAGCGCGGCGCGCAAGGTGTAGCCCATGCCGAGTCCGCCGAGCAGCACGCGCGGCCGGGGGCGGCGCACCATCGCGGCGCACGCCAGCTTCGCCAGGTCGTCCTCCGAGCGGTGCGCGGCGCTGGTCATGAGCACGCGCCCGCCGATGGTGATCAGGAAGTCGCGCTCGCCGCGCCGGCGCAGCTCCAGCCGCCCCTCGGGGGTCTCGACGCGTTCGAGCGTCTGCCAGGGTTTCATCGGGTGGTCTTATATCCCGCCCGCCCTCACGTCGGTCCACCGCCTTTCCCCGCAAATTCCGCAGGGCCCGAGCAGGATTTGCGCGCCTTGCGCTCCACCGCTGCCTGGTCGACGCCTTGACACCTTGGCACGGTCCCAGCATCCTGACATTGCGATGAATCTCGACGGCAGGCGACGGCTGTTAGCCCTGGCGGTGCTTTTGCCGCTGGTGCTGATGAGCGTCTCCGGTGGCCGGGCGAGCTGGTTTCGCTGCCAGCTGACCGGCGCCGTGTCCGCCGATCCGTGCTGTCCCGGCGAGGCCGCCGCGCAAGGCGATGCTGGCGCGTCGCTGGCAACCATCGCCGCTACCGACTGCTGCCTGCGCGAGACCGTCTCGTTCGCGTATCCGCCCGCCGAGGCGCCGCTCGCGCCTGCGCATGAGGGCGGCGCAACCGTCACCGTCGCCGCCAGTGATCTGGATCCGGCTCCGGCGCTGCCGCCGCTCGTGAATTTCGTACGTGCGGCGCAGCCCGACATCGTTCCACTCGCGCCCCTCCGGCTCGTCAAGCGCTCGCTCCTCATCTGATTCGCGTCTGGCCCGAGACGTGAATGGATGAGCCCGGGGACCGCTGGTCGGTTCCCAGCACCCTGACGACCACTGGAGCGAGACGTGATGGATCGATTGAACGTGATTGGATTGATGGCCGGCGCCGCCGTTTTCGCGCTGGCCAGCGTTCGGCTGGCCGCCGGTGCCGAGCCCGGCGGGGATGATCGCGCCGGGGCCGCGGCCGACGAAGCGTCCCTGGCGCACGAGGCGCGGCTCGGGCCGATGGTGCGTCTCGCACGTGCACGTAACCCGGAGCTGCAGGCGTCGCGCGAGCGGGCGCTGGCAGCGCAGGCCCGGGCCGCGGCCGAGGTGCATCTCCCCGACACGGAGCTGAAGTACGAGCAGTGGCAGGTGCCGCTCACGGCGCCGCTGTCGCTCGACCGTGCCGGGATGTTGATGGTGGGGCTGCGCCAGACTTTTCCTCCGCTCGGCACGCGCGCGGCGCGCGGGCGGATGGCCGATCAGGATACGGCGGTGCTCGGTGAGGTCCTTCACGCTCGTGACCGCGACATCGCGGTGGACGTGCGCCGCGCCTACGGCCAGTACTGGCGCGCCGAGACCGAGTACCGCGTGCATCAGGAGCACGTCGGCCTGCTGGCTCACATCGTCGACATGGCGCGCGCTCATTACCAGACCGGGCACGTCTCGCAGCAGGATCTGCTGCGCCTGACCGTGGAGCTGTCTCAGTTGCACAACGACGTCGCCACGCTGGAGCAGGAGCGCCACTCGAGCCGCGCCCAGCTGAACTTGTTGATGGGCCGGCCGCCCGAGGCGCCGCTCGGGCCGCCGCCGGAAGACGCGATCCGTTTGGACGCACCGGAGGCCAGCTCTGGCGCAGCTCCCACTGAGGTTGACGAGCGGCGCCCGGAGATCGCCAGCGCCGCGCGCATGATCCAGCGCCAGGAGGCGGCGCTCGAGGTGGCGCAGCGCTCGGCACGGTGGCCGTCGGTCACGGTCGGGGCCGACTACTGGTATCTGCCGCAGACCGAGTCCAGCGCCTACGGCGCGATGGTGATGATCGATCTGCCTTGGCTGAACGGGCGCCACCGCGACGAGATCAACGAGGCCGAGCATGCGCTGGCGGCCGAGCACTTCGCGCTGGAGGCCCAACGCAACCAGGCCCGCTTCGAGGTGCGCGATGCGCGTGTGCGCGTCGAGGCGGCGGCGCAGGCCGTGCGCATCATCGACGGCGACCTGCTGCCGCTCGCGCGCCGTAGCTTCGAGTCGGCCGAAGCCGCGTACGAGGCGGGGCAGGGGAGCGCACTTGCGCTGCTGGACGCCATGCGGTCGTACTTGCAGGTGCGTCTGGAACGCACGCGCGCGCTGTCGCGGCTGGACGCGAGCCGCGCCGACTACCAGCGCGCGGCCGGCATCGACCCGGGGGATGCGTCGTGAGCGGCGCGGAACGAACCGGTGCGCCGGCGGGCACGGTGGCGGCTTCTGTCGTTCGCTGGGGGCTGGTTGCGCTGATGGCGGGGGTCGCGGTCGCGTCCGTCATGTACGTGTATGGCCGATCCGGCGGCGCCGTACCGGGTGCGAGCGCGTCCGCCGCGCACGAGGCCGAGCATCGGACGCGCTATCGCTGTCCCATGCATTCGCAGATCATCCGGGATCGACCGGGCGAATGTCCGATCTGTGGCATGACCCTGGTGCCCTTCGAGGTCGCGAGCGGCGACGACGGCGGACGTCAGGCCCGCGCGTCCTCGTCCCCCGCCGGGTTGACGCCCATTCAGCTTTCGCCCGAACGCGTCCAGCTGGCCGGAATCAGGACCGCGCCGGTCGTGCGGCGCCGCCTGGGTGACGAGCTGGCCGCGGCGGGCGTGGTCGCCGAGAACGAGCGCGGGCTGGCGGCGATCACCACGCGTTTCGCCGGCTGGATCCAGGACCTGCTGGTCGCCGAGACCGGGCGTCGCGTGACCAAAGGCCAACCGCTGGCGACGGTCTACAGCCCTGACGTGCTCAGCGCCGAGCAGGAGTTCCTGACGGCGCGCCGCTGGTCGGCGAGCGCGCCGCCCGCCGGGAGCGCGGCCTCGCCCGTGCACGCGCACGAGAGCCTGACCGGCGGCATGGCGGACGACGCGCGCAAGCGCCTCGAACTGCTGGGCGTGGCGCCGCAGGAGATCGACGAGATCGCGCGCACGGGCCAGGCGCAGCGCGCGGTGACGATCCGTTCGCCGGCGAACGGCACCGTGATCCGGCGCGGCGCGGTCGCGGGCGGCTACGTGCAACCCGGCAGTGAGCTGTTCGCGATCGCCGATCTGTCGACGGTCTGGTTCATCGCCGAGGTCTACGAGCGTGACATGGCGCGGGTACACGTCGGCCAGGCAGCGCGCATCGAGCTCACCGGGCTGCCCGGACGCGTCGTCACCGGGCGCGTGCAGTTCCTTTACCCCTCGGTGAGCGCCGACACCCGCACCATGCGCGTGCGTGTGGAGGTCGCCAACCGGGGCGGTGACCTGCGGCCCGGCATGTTCGGGACCATGCACCTGGATATGGCGGGCGGGTCGGCGCTCGCGGTTCCGGCCGAGGCGGTCGTCGACACCGGCGACGCGCAGTATCTGTTCGTGGCGAAGGCGGGCGGCCGCTTCGAGCCGCGCCACGTGAAGACCGGCGCGCGGGGCGGCGGCTACGTCGAGATCTCGGGCGGCGTCGCCGAAGGCGAAGTGGTGGTCACCACAGCCAACTTCCTCATCGACTCGGAGAGCCGGCTGCGCGCGGCGATCGAAGGCGCGCCATGAGCGAGGTGGAGGCCAGAGGC
>Ga0265342_10000622_pt1 | contig 37211 bp, 34 predicted proteins | sample 4CB327metaG_FD_203125 | JGI IMG/M metagenome (GOLD analysis project Ga0265342, IMG submission 203125) | Rhizosphere microbial communities from Carex aquatilis grown in University of Washington, Seatle, WA, United States - 4-CB3-27 metaG | ecosystem: Host-associated > Plants > Roots >... | reverse complement strand
GCGGGCGAGGTGATACGGCCGCTGCCGCGGCCGGGGGAAAAAGCAGCATTCACGCAGCCCAAAACAAAACAGTTGCTCACCCCTGGTAGCACTTTTCAGACACGCTCTTAGGGGTCGTCCTTGGGGAGCTAATCCCGATGGCACCGGTGGAGCGGACGATGCTCGTCGACAAGAGCATCGAACGATTTACCCTTGCATCTGATTGGTGCATTCTGCGTGGACATGTTCGGTTTGCCCCATCACCTTGCTCGCGCGGCGAGGAGCCTTTTCGAACCGCCGCGCCGGGAGCAGACCATCGCTGTCGCCGTCGTCGCGGGGCTGGCCGCGCTGCTGGGGTGGCAGGCCACGTCGCCTTCGTGGTCCATGGGCATCAACTGGGACACGGCGGGATACGCCACTGACATCGGGCAAGCGTCGCCTTGGGCGAGCCCGCCGTGGAACTCGCACTACGGCGTTGGCCAGGTGTATTGGCTTGCCATGCATCTGGCCCCGCGCCTAGGCCTCACGGCGCTGGATGGGCTTCGCCTGCTCAACGCGCTGGCGCTCGCCGCTTCAGCAGTGGTGCTTACCATCTGCGCCCTCCACTTGCGGCTGCGGCCGGTCCTGGCCGCGCTAACAGGGGGACTGTACTTGGCGAGCTGGGGAACGCTGATCCTGGCCTTCACATGGGAAGACAATGTGCTGGTTCATCCAGCCGGGCTGGCGGCTTTGGCGATTTGCCTCTTTCACCTGAATTCCTGGCGGGGACGCACCAGCCTCTACGCAGGCTTGTGTGTCGGGCTGTCGAGTCTGATGTCCTGGCAGGGAGCGGCCTATGCCCTTCCGGTGATGTACGTGGCTTTGCTGCTGGCAGGACGAGACCGTCGCTGGTGGAAGCGTGCGCGCGATGTGGGTCTGGTGCCCTTGGGGCTGGCGCTGGCCCGATGGCTGTGGCTGTCTGTTTATTGGCTGACGGCCCATTCACTGTCCTACACAGGCTTGCTGCGGACTGCGTTCGAGAGCCCGGCGCCGAATTTCTTGCCCCAGCGACTGTCGCAATGGCTGGCGCTCTTGGCGAATCCGCGGGCCATCCTCACTCACATGGGCATTGGCGTTTGCCACGAACTGGGACCGAGTGCGCGCGATTCCATTGTCCTTGTTCCCTATTGGCCCTACCTCGGAGCAGGCCTGCTTTGCCTTGCGCTTCTGCCATGGGTGGTTGCGGTGGTCAGGTCTGGCAAAGACAATGAAGGTTGCTTTCACTTCATCACAGCCGCCTTCTTGTTGATGACTGCCACAGCAGCCATCTACCTCGATCTGCCGGTCGACAAGTACAAGCGCTACGACTATGTGCCGGCGTTCGTGAGCCTAGCCTTCGCTGTCGTGGCTCACTACGCAATCAGGAACAGATCGCTGAAGAGAGTGCGCATTCTCATCTGCCTTGCTGTGGCCCTCCTAGTCGGGCAAGGCGCGGCAGCCTACCAATGGAATCGGCACTGGTACGCCAAGCTGCCAGCCACGGCGCCCAAGGACTATGTTGGACACGGCAGTCAGACCTGGTTCGCCTATATGCGGGAGCTGAGTCACAAAGCGCCCGACGCATGCTCGTTCGTATTCTCTTTCGACGAAGTGTTGCAGGCGCGCTACCAGCTCGAAATCACGGCCTCGTTGCTCTCCGAATTGCGCCAACCCAAGGTGGTCGGCGCGCCGCCCAGTGCGCGCGAGTGGCCGCGTCGCCTGCCTTTGGCCGAAACCAAGACAGTGGCGGCCAGTCTGCGCGGGTGCGAGTGGCTTTCGCCAGGAGCGAGAAGAGTTCTCGCTGCCAAGTAGAGCTGCGCTAAAATGCGACCAACGGATTGACCAATGACGAGAAACTCCGTCATTCACAGCGGGCTGGCGTTGGTTGCATCCGCGCTGTGCGCGTGCGGCGGGCACGGATCGGCCGGGAAGACAGTCGAGACCGAGGACGGCGGCACTGCGGTCGGCGGCACGTTCGTTCCCCAGGTCGGCGGCGTGCCTGACGCGGCCCCCGCCCTTCGGCATCCCGTGCCCTGTGGCAGCCTGGGCCTGGGTTCGGTATTGGCTACGGCATTTTCACCTGACGGCACACTGTGATGCGGCTGAACTTAACCAGTTGGGTTTGGGCGGGGGGGGCCCCATGATCAGCGGGCTGCAGGAGAATCCGCAGGGGCTCAGACAGGGGCAAGTCAACCGCGAGGTCTTGGGGCGCGAATCCAGGACACTGAACGTGAAGGCGATGTTTCCCGGGCGTGACAATCGCATCAAAGAATCCGTCGGGCCTGGTCTCTGCAACGGGCCGGCGGTCCACGGCTACGCTCGCACCTTCGACAGGATCACGAGTCCCTTTCCCCACCACTCGACCGTGCAGGAGTGTGGTCGACGCGGGCGCCAGCCACGTCCCAGCGTCGGGCGAGGGGGATGTCTCAGCGGCTGACCCCGCATCAAGCGCATCCCGAATGCCGCCGTCGGGATGGGCCGGCGACGTCAGCGTCCCCGAGTCACCATCTTTCCCGGCGTCCAGAAATGGGCCAGTGAGCACCGTCGAGAAAACGACCGAGGACGCGAAAGCGCAAGTGCCTGCAAGGATCAAGATAGGATCACAACCCGGCTGAATCGTGGCAGCGGTGGAAAGAAATTGTCAAGCAGCGGAATAGCCGCGCAGTTCCACGGGCCCGGCCCGGTTTCTCCGTTGCGGTTGGGCAGCCGCGCGCGCAAGAGTATGATTCGGTAGGAGTTGCATGATGCAGATCGAGAAAGGCGTCGACAAGATCGTCAAGACCATCCGGCTTATGATCCTGGACCAGCCGGGCTACCTGGGTCGCGTGGCCACCGCGGTCGGCAATGCCGGCGGCAACATCACGGATTTGCACCTGGTCTCGTACGGGGTCGAGTACAACACCCGCGACCTGACCCTGTTCATCGACGACGAGGCGCAGCTGCAGGAGGTGCTGGCCGAGATCGGCAAGGTCGAGGGCGTGATCATCTCCGAGATCATCGACCCGGTCTTGGAAATGCACCGGGGCGGCAAGATCCAGGTCAAGAGCCGGGTTCCGCTCGACGGCCTGGCAACCCTGCGCAAGATCTACACGCCCGGCGTGGCCAAGGTGTGCAAGCTGATCGAGCAGACGCCCGAGCTGAAGTACGAATACACCGCGATCGGAAACACGGTGGCCATCGTCACCAATGGCACGGCCATCCTGGGACTGGGCGATATCGGGCCAGTGGCCGGCATGCCAGTGATGGAGGGCAAGGCAGTCCTGTTCGATGCGCTGGTCGGTATCAACGGCGTGCCCATCCTACTGGCCACCAAGGACGTCGAGGAGATCATCCGCACCGTCGCGATCATCGCGCCCACCTTCGGCGCCATCAAGCTAGAGGACATCAAGGCGCCCGAGTGCTTCGAGATCGAGACCCGCCTCGATGCCATGCTGGACATCCCGGTCATGCACGACGACCAGCACGGCACCGCCACGGTGGCCCTGGCTGCACTGCTCAACGCCACCAAGTACGTGGGCAAGCCCTTCCGCAACGACTGCGTGGGCGTGGTGGGCCTGGGCGCGGCCGGCATCGGCATTTCCAAGTTGCTGATTGCCTACGGCGTGAAGCACATGGTGGGAACCGACATCAACCCGCAGGCCATGGAGATCTTCGAGAAGGCCGGCGGCTCGCCCATGTCGCTCGACGAGCTGATGAAGACCGCCGACATCGTGATCGGCGTGACCGGGGTGGCCGGTCTGCTCAAGCCCGCCATGATTCGCAAGGGGCAGATCATTTTGGCGCTCTCCAATCCGCGGCCCGAGATCTCGCCCGAGGACGCGCGCGCGGCCGGTGCCGCCTTTGCCGCCGACGGACGCAGCGTGAACAACGGGCTGGCTTTCCCTGGGATTTTTCGCGGCGCCCTCGATGCCCGAGCCCACTCGATCTGCAACCGCATGAAGATCGCGGCTGCGCGCACCATCGCGTCCTTCGCCGCCACCGGCGAGCTGGTGCCGTCGATGCTCAATCTGGACATGCACAAGGCGGTGGCCCAGGCCGTGGAGCGCGCCGCCTTCGAGGCCGGTGTGGCCCAAGCCCGCAGCCCCGATGTGCCCGAGTAGTTTCATCAATTCGCAGAAAAACTCGCCCAATATCACCGTGCTCGACTACACGCTGAAATAGCCTCACTACTTTTTCTGGTAGGTGCCAACCAACTCGGCCTGCGCCAGCACATGCCCTTGCATGGCTTTCTCCACTTGCGCCTTGGTCGGCCGTTTGAGATCCGGCAGCATGGCATCGAGTGCGTAGAGTTTGAAAAAGTAGCGGTGGCGGCCGACGGGCGGACAAGGACCGCGCCAACCCGTGCCCTTCCAGTCGTTGAGGCCTTCGAGCGCGCCGGCCGGCAATGTTTCTCCCGCCGCCAGTCCACGCGTCGAAGCGGGCAGGTTGTAGACCACCCAGTGTACCCACGTCATTTTCGGTGCGGCGGGATCAGGCGCGTCCGGATCGTCGACAATCAGGACGAAGCTCTTGCTCGCCGCCGGCACGTCGGTCCACGCGAGCCCGGGGGCCCGGTCAGCTCCCTGGCAAGTGTGAACCGAGGGGATTCCCCCATTGGCCGAGAAATCAGGCGAAGTCAGATGCATGGTACGACCTCCCGCAGCGGCACCAGCCGCAAACACCAAGAACATCGAAGCGAAAATGGAGAACCACAGCTTCATTGTCAATCAACCCCCCAAACAAGAATACCGCAACCACGGTCAGAATCATCGCCTACTTGCCCCGCAGTTTCTCCAACCCCGCGAACGGGTTGTTGAACGGCTTCTTGGGCTGGGGCGGCGGCACAGGGGCGCGCGGGGCCTGCGGCCGGCCGCCACCGCGGCGATCGTCTCGCGAGCCGCTGGCCTGCTCGCCTTGCCCGCGCGCCACCTCGGTGCCCGATTTCATCGACAGCGCGATCTGCTGCTTGTCCAGCTTCACTTCGATCACGCGCACACTCACGTGGTCGCCGGCGCTCACCACCTCGCGCGGGTCTTTCACGAAGCGGTCGGCGAGCTGCGAGATGTGGACCAAGCCGTCCTGGTGCACGCCGATGTCGACGAAGGCGCCGAAGTTGGTGACGTTGGTCACGATGCCAGGACAGACCATGCCGGGCTGTAGATCGTCGAGGGTGTGGATGTCCTGGCGGTAGGAGAACGGGGCGAAGCTTTCGCGCGGGTCGCGGCCCGGCTTTTCCAGTTCGGCGATGACGTCGGCGAAGGTGAAGGCGCCCAGCTCCTTTTCCAGCTCGCGTGCTTGCTTGACCAACTTGACCCCTGCGCCCAGCAGGCCGGCCACCGGAACGTGCAGCTGGCCTGCCAGCTTTTCCAGCACCGCATAGCGCTCGGGGTGCACGCCGGTGTTGTCGAGCGGGTTCTCGCCTTCGGGAATGCGCAGAAAGCCCGCCGCCTGCTCAAAGACCTTTGCGGAAAAGCGCGGCACCTCCAGCAAGGCGGTGCGCGAACGAAATAGGCCCTTTTTCCCTCGGTGCTCGACCATGGCTTTGGCCAGGCCCGGGCCGATTCCCGACACATGGCCGAGCAAATGATACGAGGCGGTGTTCAGGTTCACGCCCACCTGGTTCACGCAGGAATCCACCACCACGTCCAGGCTCTTCTTGAGGGCGGCGGGCGAAACATCGTGCTGGTACTGGCCCACGCCGATGCTCTTGGGATCGACCTTCACCAGCTCGGCCAGGGGATCCTGCAGGCGGCGCGCGATGGAGATGGCGCCGCGGACCGTGAGGTCGAGATCGGGGAATTCCTCACGGGCCACGTCGCTGGCGCTGTACACGCTGGCGCCCGATTCGCTGACCATGACCACGGGCGCGCGCAGGCCCGCCTCGTCCAGCACCTTGCGCACGAAGGCCTCGGTTTCGCGGCCCGCGGTGCCATTGCCCACCGCCACCGCGCGGATGCCGCCCTCCTTGACCAGCTTGGCCAGGATGGCGCCGGCCGCGACCAAGCCCGACGGAGTCTCCAGGTGCATGACCGTGCTGCCCAGGTATTTGCCTGAATTGTCTACCACAGCCAGTTTGCAGCCGGTGCGCAGGCCCGGGTCCACGCCCAGCACCGCCTTGGGCCCAAAAGGCGCCGACAAGAGCAGCTTGCGCACGTTCTCGGCGAACACTTTGATGGCTGCCTCGTCAGCGATCTCGCGCAGGGCTTTGTGCACCTCGTTCTCGATGGCCGGGACTACGTGCACGCGCAGGGCAAAGCGCGCCGCCTTCTTCAGTAAAGGCGCGCCCGCGAAATCGGGCCTGCTGCACGCGGCGGCTTCAAAGCCGTGCAGCAGTTCTTCAACCAGTGGATCGGCCGGGCCGCCGGCCCGCGGTTTGCTCGGCTCAGCAGGCTCGGCTGGCGTGGGCCCGCCCAGGGTCATGACCAGCTCCTCTTCCATCCAGCCCCGCCGCATGGCCAGGTAGCGGTGCGAGTTCTCCGGTCTGAGCAGGTTGCGCACCGGCTCTTCGAAGCTGAAGTAGTTCTCGAACTTGCTGGCAGGCTTGGCCTTGTCGCCCTGGCGAGTCTTGGCAAACCCGTCGTCGAAATAGCGCGTGCGCACGGTGCTGCGCAGACCCGTGTCTTCCGACAGGCGCTCGACCAGGATCTCGACCGCGCCGTTCAAGGCCGCGTCTACGTCGGGCACGCCCTTTTCTGGATCGCAAAACGCACTGGCGTGGCCGTCGGGCGTTTCCCCATGCGCCGGCGCGATGACGCCGTGGCCGCAATCCCACAGCCAGTCAGCCAGCGGCTGCAGCCCCGCCTCGCGTGCGATCACCGCCTTGGTCTTGCGCTTCTGCTTGTACGGCAGATACAGATCCTCCAGCGCCGTCATGTCGAAGGTGCCCAGGATCTTGTCGCGCAACTCAGGCGTCAGCTTGCCCTGGCGCCCGATTTCCTCGACGATATACGCCTGCCGCTTGACGATGCCGTCCCACGACTCCTTGCCGTCGATGACCGCGCGGATGGCCACCTCGTCGAGAGCGCCGGTCTGTTCCTTGCGATAGCGCGCGATGAACGGCACCGTGGCCCCACCCTCGGTCAGACGGAGCACCGCCGTGGCGCCCGCAATGGGGATTTGTGGATTGCGCGCAGTGAACCAGGCCTCGAAGGTCATTTGCACGATCCGACGATAACCAAAACCGCGTTTCAAGAAAGGCTTGATCTTCGCAAAGGGGCAAGTTGTACCCTTTCTCATCAAGCCCCAACCGGGTGTACTGTGAATTGCGTGAAGCGGCGGCCACGGAACATCCTCTGCACAAGCGTCGTGCTGGCGCTGGCCACGCTTGGAAATGCACGTCTGGTTCACGCCGACCAGGCCGGGACACTCACATTCTCGTGGCAGGCGCCTGCGGGCTGTCCTTCACGTGGCCAAGTGAGCGGCGAGATTGCGCGCCTTTTGGGTGGCGAGATCCGCGTTCCTCAGGGTGGCGACATCACGGCGCGCGCGGCGGTGGAACATGGGCTGACCTGGTCGTTGGCCATGGACACCGAATTGGCAGGACGGCTAGGCCGGCGGTCGCTTGAGGCCGCCTCTTGCCAGGATCTTGCCAATGCCGCGGCTCTCATCATCGCACTGATGATCGATCCAGACGCAGTGGCTGCCCATGCGACGCCGCCTCAGCCAGTGGCTGCTCCGCCGCAGCCGATGGATGAGTCGCCTGCGACGGATTCCGCGCTCGAGAGAAAGCCGCGCGTCGTGGAGTACCTGGTGGGCATTCTTGCGGCGGGCAGCTATGGGACCCTGCCTTCCATTGACGCGGGTTTGGGTGGCGGCATCGGCCTGCAAGGACGACGCTGGCGCGCGGAACTGCGCGCCAGCTACGGCTTGCGCCGCGATCAGAAGGCCTGGGCCGCGGCGCCCGCTGGTGCCTATGGCCAGTTCAACTTCTGGGCCGCTGAATTCGCGGCATGTATCAACTTCGGGCCACAGGCCTTCGCCTTCGGCCCCTGCGCCGATGCCGAGGTCGGCCTCACCTCGGCCCAGGGTTTTGGCGTGAGCCAAAGCCTCCCGGCCGACACCCTCTGGTCGGCCCTGGGCGCAGGCGGCTATGCGGCAATCTCGCTTGGTCGCCACCTCGGTCTTCCCCTGCACCTGGACGTATTGGCGCCCCTGCGGCGTTCCGAGTTTGTGTTCAAGAATGAGCCAAAGCGAGTTTTTCAGGCCCCGGCTGTCGGGGTTCGCATGAGTGCCGGCATCGAGCTGCATTTTTAGTAACGGATTCGCGGCGGCCCGGGAACCAAACTACCAGCATGAGATCCCCTGCCGGGAACGTCCTTGAAACCGCGGCCTTATCAGGGTGCGCGTGCGTCCCCGACTTCGATACGGTGTACGAGGCTCAGTTAGATTTCGTGTGGCGCACGGTGCGCCGCATGGGGGTCCGGCCAGCCGATACAGATGATGTGGTGCAAGAGGTATTCTTCGTGGTGCACCGCCGGCTGGCCGAGTTCGAGGGCCGAGCCCAACTCAAGACCTGGGTGTTCAAGATCCTGGTGCATGTGGTGAGGCACTACTGGCGCACCCACCAGCGCAAGCCCGGAGACCAAGCAGCAGAAGATCCGGCCGAGATTCAAACCCTGGCGTCCGATCACGAAAACAGCCCCAGCGCGATGCTGGAACGGGTCGAGGCCCTGCGCGTCCTGGACGGTCTTCTGGCCCGACTCGACCAGGACAAGCGCGAGGTCTTCGTCTTGGCGGAGATCGAGCAGATGAGCGCGGCCGAGATTGCGGAGATCGTCGAGGCGAACGTGAACACGGTGTCCTCGCGTTTGCGCGCGGCCCGGCAAGAATTCGAGAAGGCTCTGTTGCGCTTTCGGGCGCAGGAACTTCGGAGGCAGCCATGAACGACCTCGGACCTGAAGCACGATCGATTTTGGAAGCGGCCCGAGGTGCCGAGGCGCCCACCCGCGCCGATCGGCAGCGAATCAAGCACGCTGTGCTCTTGCGCGTGGCCACCCTGGGGGCTGTGTCCACTACCGCGGGCGGGGCGGTCGCCATGTCCCTGGCCACCAAGGTGACCGTGGCTGCGCTGACTGTGGCGGTGCTGGGCGGCGGCTCGGTTACTCTGCTGGTGAGGAAGGAGCGCGCGGCGCCACCAGTCCCCGTGGCGTCGGCGCGCGTGGCGTCCCGGACTGCGCATGTGTCGCCATCCCGGCCTGTGGCCGTGCCCGAAGCACCGGCGGTCGTGGAAGAACCGAGTGCCAAACCGGTCCAGCCCGAGGTGCGGCGTCGTGAAGTGGCGCGGCCCGAGGTGCGACCCGCGGAGCCCGTGAGCGCGCCAGTGACCGAGGTCACACCAGCGCCCGTGCCCGCACTCAATTCTCTGGATCCGGAACTGACCGTGCTCCGCCAGGCCCAGGAAGACCTGCGCGCAGGACTACCTGCCCAGGCCTTGCGCCGGCTGTCGGAATACGATCGCCGTTTCGGCAAGGGAGCACTGGAGCAAGAACGCCAAGCCCTCGCGGCCATCGCCTTGTGCCGGGTTCACCCCGGCCCGGCAGCGCAGGCCCAGGCCGAGGATTTTCTGCGCGCTGCCCCCGAATCGCCGCTGGCCGAGCGCGTGCGTTCGGCGTGCAAGCGATCTGGCGAGATTTCAAGAAAATCCAACGGGATTGCGCCCGGCCGGGAACCATAGCGACGTAGCACTGTAGAGACTCAACTAGGGAGGCCTGTGATGACGAGACTAACGACGACCCCAGCGATTCTTGGAATTCTTGTGGGCAGCATAGCGGCCGCGCTTGCCGGCTGCGGCAGCAACACCGTGGCGATCGGCCTGCAGAATGTGGACGCGGCGGTGAACCACGACGCCCCGTTGGCCGGGAGCGGGGGCAGCCCAACAGGTGGCGCCACCGGCGGCGTGACCGGAGCTGGAGGCGTCGCCTCCACCGGCGGAACCGTGGGAGCAGGTGGAACCACGGGATTTGGAGGCTCCCTGGGAACTGGCGGCGCCAGCAGCACCGGCAAGATCTGTGGCGGCCTTGCCGGATTGGCTTGCGCGGCGGGTGAGATCTGCGAGACACCGCCAGGGCATTGTTGTTGCGACTTCAATGGCAACTGCGCGCCTCAGCCTCAGGTTTGCCCCATGATTTACCTGCCGGTGTGTGGCTGCGACGGGAAAACCTACTCCAACGACTGCGAGCGCCAGGTGGCCGGCGTGTCCAAGGACGTCGACGGCGCTTGCGGCACGGCAGACGCAGGGGCTGGCGGCAGCACGGGAACTGGTGGGACCACCGCAGGTGGCGGCAGCAAGGGAAGCGGCGGCGTCACAGGGGTCGGGGGCAGCAAAGCAACCGGCGGCGTCACAGGGGTCGGGGGCAGCAAAGCAACCGGCGGCGCCACGGGAAGTGGAGGCAGCAAGGCAACCGGCGGCGCCACGGCGACAGGAGGCGCAGGAGGCAGCACGGGCAAGACCTGCGGCGGCATCGCGGGACTGCTCTGCGCGACCGGCGAAGTTTGCGACATGGACCCAGGTACCTGCAACTTCGGCGATCCAGGGGGAACCTGCGTGGTCAAGCCTGAGGGTTGCACCACGGACTACCGGCCTGTGTGCGGCTGCGACGGGAAGACCTACAGCAACGACTGCACGCGGCTTGCCAGCAGCTCTACCGGCAAGAACTACGACGGCGCGTGCGCCACGGATGCGGGTGTCTGCCCGGCGGGGCAGAGATGGTGTTCAGGGTGCACGCCCGGAACCGGTTCCTGCGGTGATGTTTGCCCTGCCATCGCTTGTTTGGCTCCGGACGCAGGAACCTCGGCAAGCTGCAGCCAGGTTACCACGCAGACGGAATGCGACGTCCGCAGCGACTGCCACTCGGTCTTCCTTCCCGGAACAACATGCGGGTGCTCCGCTGTTGGTTGCTGCATGCCATTCAATCGCTGCGCCGACGGCGGCCGCGCCAATTGCAGCGGCCCGGTTGCGTGTATGGCGCCGCAGCCCATCTGCGGGTTGCTCTATTCCCTGTCGTACACCAGCGTTTGCTACGAGGGCTGTGTTCGCCCAAGCGAATGCGCCAGTGTTGATGGCGGCCAGGATGCAGCGCCCAATGGCGACGCATCCTCGCCCGCCGCGCTCTGCACCGCGACCGGCGGCCAGGTCAGTAGCGCTCTCTGTTGCAACAGCGCCACCGACTTCCCGAATTCCTGTGCGACCGGGGCCTGCGGGTGTGCCACCTCCAACAGCCACACGGTCAGCACCTGCACCTGCGCCGCTGGCTGCTTCATGCCGGGCGTCGGCTGCGTTGTCCAGTGAACACACGCATAGTTGGAAAGTGCCAGCAATCCAAGGCGCCTTGCTTGCAACGCCCGTCCTCAAGGAGGCCGCCCGTAGCTCAGAAAACAGTGGAGCCTTGAGGCGGGCCGGCAACGGTAGCAAAATAGAACCGTAAAGCCTAAACGAAGGAGCCCAGCAATGACTAGACTAGCGACGACAGCCGCGATTCTTGGGATGATTGTGAGTGGCATGGTCCTGGGAACTGCTGCCTGCAGCAGCGATCACGCGGGGCTCGGCATTCCGAATCTGGATGCGCAGGCCCCTCGTCGGGATGCGGCTGCGGGCAACGGTGGTGCCGGCGGAGCGGGCCACGATGCTCCGGCCGCTGGGAGCGGAGGCAACGGGGGCGTCACCGAGAGCGGCGGCGTCACGGTCATGGGTGGGTCGTCGCAAGCTGAGGCCGGAGCCGGCGGTTCCACGCCAAGCGGGGGCGCAGTTGGCGGTGTCACGCAAGTCGGCGGTTCCGCGCCGAAAGGTGGCACTACGGGAGCTGCCGGTGCTACGCAGACCGGCGGTTCCACGCCAAAGGGTGGCACCACGGCCGTGGGAGGCAGCGGGGGAAGTGCCGGCGTCACGGTGTCTGGCGGTACACGAATCGGAGGCACGACCGCAGCCAGCGGTACCCCGCGAACCGGAGGCACCACTGGCGCTAGCGGCGGCACGCGAACCGGGGGCACCGCGGGATCTGGCGGTGGCACGCGAACCGGGGGCACCGCGGGATCTGGCGGTAGCACGCCAAGCGGGGGCACCTCGGGAATGGGTGGCACCAGCGGCCGGATGTGTGGCGCCGGCCTCAAGAGCTGCATGGCCAACGAATTCTGCGACATGCCGACTGGGGTCTGCGATTCTGCTAATGCGACTGGGACCTGCGTGGCCGTTAGCTCAGGGATCTGTGGCGATGTCTACAATCCTGTGTGCGGCTGCGACGGGAGGACCTATTCCAACGACTGCGAGCGCCAGGTTGCCCGCACAAGCAAGCGATCCGACGGAGCGTGCCCGGACGCGGGGGTTGGAGGCAGCGGCGGCAGCGCAGGAACGGGCGGCAGCACCGCAACCGGTGGCCGAACGGCAACCGGCGGCACGTCGACCGGCGGCACCAGCACGGGCGGCGTCGGCGGATCGTTGGGCGGACACCCGGAGTGCGTGACCGCCGATGATTGTCAGCTCTTCTCGGACTGCTGCAGCTGCGTACCCATCCCGGTGGGCACCAGCATGGTTTCTTGCATGATTGCGTGCCCTCAGTTCAGTTGTGCCCAGCGCGGCCTCGCCGCCAGCGATGTCGCGTGCATCGCCGGTCGCTGCACATTCAGTCGGGCTTGCAAACCAGCTGGGGGCATTTGCCCAATCGCTACTCCTACTCCCCTGTGTTCGGCTGGGCAGGCTCCCCTGTTCGTCGGAAACTGCCCTGCCGGGGGTTGTGCGAAGTTGGAGGATTGCTCGGAGGTTAGTTCGTGTGATGCGTGCAGCGGAACGTCTGCAGCGCCTATAGGGCTGCTTTGCGCGACCTTCCAGACCCTGCCGCCCTCATACCACTGCGTGTCCACGCCGCAAGACTGCGTCGGGAACCCGACCTGCTCCTGCATGGGGATCTGCAGTGGGGACCTGTCGTGCGTGGTGCCGGACACCACGTTGACGTGCCAGTGCCCGAACTGCTGACGGCTGGGCGACCGCAGGTCGCCGCTACGGATCTTTCACCGGCCAGGCGCGCAAGCGCACCTTGCCGTCGTCGACGGCGATCTCCAAGCGCACGCGCGAGCAGTTGTTGGCCGAGAGGATCTGGGGAAGCTGTTTGGCCAGGCGTTGGCGCAGCTTGCTCAGGCTGGGCGGCGGTTCCGCCGTTCCCACCTGCTTGTGTGCCTCGGAATAGCGGCGGTAGGCGTCCTGCATGTCAGCCTCTGAAAGCCCGGGAAGAGGCAGGGGCGGTGGCTCGGTCGTCGCCTGCGGGGTGGATCCTTCTGCCTGGGCCGGGGATCCGGGGTCTTGAGCCGGGGCTGCACCCTTTGCCCCGGCCTTGAGCTGGGCCGCGGCGGCGCGCCTTTCTTGCGTGGCCTGCTGATGGGCCACGAAGGCCTTGGCTCGTGAGGCCGGGATGCCCATGGCCAGGGCCTCTTCCAAGGTGACGGCCGAAGTGCCCTTGCTGGCCATGTGGCGCTTCGCCTTGGCCAGATCGCGGCTGAAGGTTCCCGCCTCGATTTCGCGCATGGTGCGGTTCCAGTAGGTGATGAGCAGCACCCAGCGCTGGGTCAGGGCCTGATAGCGAAAACGCAGCGAGGAGTTGCTGATGGTCACCTGCTGCATCTCGAGGATCTGGCGGTTGATGTCGCGACGGAGGACCTCGGGCGGCGAGCGTTCGATCCCCATGAAGAAGGACTCGTACAGCCCGCGCATGCGCTCCAGCTTCCGCTCCATCTCCTCAATCCGCGCTTCGATCCCCTCGCGGGACGTGTCGAAGGTGGCAACGGGGGCCTTTTTCACAGAAGAAGCTTATCCCCGCGGCCCGGCGGGATCTACATCGGCGCGCATGCGTGCTAAGAGACAGTTGTTCTAGGCCGTCAGCACGGCCGGGCGCAACACAGCAATGACTACCGGGAAGACAAGCGAATGACACTCGCGCTGTGGACGGCAGCTGTGGTGGCGTTGCTCGGCGTGCTGGTTCTGGCCCATGAGCTGGGCCACTTTCTGGTGGCCAAGCTGTTCGGGGTCAAGGTGCTGCGTTTCTCGCTGGGCTTCGGGCCCAAGCTGTTTAGCTTCACCGCCGGCGCCACGGAGTATCGTCTCTCGCTTTTTCCCTTGGGCGGCTACGTGCGCCTGGTCGGTGAAGAAGCAGGCGAGCCGGTGGCTGACAAGGATCGCGAGCGCGCGATGTGCAGCAAGCCGCTGTGGCAACGCTTCGCCATCGTGATGGCCGGGCCGCTGTTCAATTTGATCCTGCCCATCGGCATCTACTTCGTGCACTACCTCGGTCAGCGCACGCTGCTGCCGCCCACCCTGGGCACGGTCATCGCAGGACTGCCGGCCTCCAACGCCGGGTTAATGCCTGGCGATCGCGTGGAGACAGTAGACGGACGATACCTCCGTTACTGGGAGGAGTTGGACGAGGCGATCAGCGCCGCGCCGGGCAGGACCCTGCGCTTCGGCATCCGCCGCGGCATCGAGGCCGAGGAGCGCGACGTGACGCCGGCACGCTGGGAGCGGCGGGGTCCGCTCAATATGAAGGAGACCGTGGGCTGGATCGGGGTGTCGCCACGTTTCCAGCTTCCCGAGGTGGGCATCATTGACCTGACCTCGCCGGCGGCCCAGGCCGGGCTGCGAACCTTCGACTACATCACGTCGGTCAATGGCACGCCGGTGGCGCACTGGAGCGAGTTCGAGCACGCGGTGGCACGCGCGGGTGCCTCGCCCCTGCGCATCTCGTACCTGCGCGGAACGCACTCGGCGTTGCCATTCGTGCACGTGGAGATTCAGGAGCCCGGCACCGCGGTGATCATTCCCCAACCTGTGATCGATCCCGTGCGCGGGCGGCGTTACGACACCGGCATCCAGGCCTCGGAGCTGTTCGTCTATTCGGTCGAGCCAGGCAGCCCCGCGGATCGCATCGGGCTGCGGCGCGGGGATCAGGCGTTGGAGCTTGATGGCGAGCCGCTGTTGCACTGGAACCTCTTGCGCCAGCGGCTGGCGCAAGAACCGCAACGCGAGTTCAAGCTGACCTGGGTTTCGCCCGGGGGTGCGCGCCACCAGGCCACCTTCAAGCAGGAGGCGCGCTCAGAACTGGACGCCTATCACCAGGAAGAACAGCGCCTGGTTTTCGGCGCCACCAACCGTTCTGCGTGGAAGACCGCGGACCCGGTGCCCATTCGCAATCGCTTCTTCTATGCCGTGGGACACGCCTTCGCGCGCACCGGTGAGATCGTGGTCTTCACCGCCAAGGGTTTTTTCCAAATCATTCGCGGCGAGATGTCTCCCGAGGCGTTGGGCGGACCTCTGGCCATCGGCTACGCGGCGGGCGTGGCAGCTGAACAGGGGCTGGCCCAATACCTGTGGCTGATGGCTCTTCTCTCCATCAACATCGGCCTGCTCAACTTCTTGCCCATCCCCATTCTCGACGGCGGTCGATTGATGTTCATCACCATCGAACTGTTCAAGCGGCGACCGCCCTCGGTGCGCGCGCGCGCGGTGGCTTCCTACGTGGGCATCGTGTTGGTGGTGGGGCTGGTGGCTCTTGCGCTCAAGAACGACGTGGTTCGCTTTCTGCTGCCGCGCTGACAACCCATGCGCCCGATGCTCGCCTTCGACACCTCGACCCCCTGCGCGCGGGTGGCGGTGCTTTCGTCCGAGGGAGACTGCCTGGCCACGGCCGAAAAAGTGGCGGCCCGGCATTCGTCGCATCTATTGCGCCTGTGCGACGAGGTTTTGCGCGCGACGGGCACGACCGTGGCCGGCCTGGCCGCCATCGCGTGCGGGGCCGGCCCGGGCAGCTTCACCGGACTGCGCGTGGGCCTGGCCGTGGCCAAGGGCTTGGCCCTGGCCGACAGGATCCCGCTGGTGCTGGTCTCGTCACTCGATGCCCTGGCTGAGGACTTGGCGCGCTCGGAGGGTGGTGAGAGTTTCGTCCTGCCCTGCATCGATGCGGGCAAGGGACAGGTGTATGGCCGTCTCTATCGCGTAGCCGGTGGAGCGCCAGAGCCCATCGGCACCGACGAGCTTGTGCTGCTGCCCGAAGATCTCTGCCGATTGGTGCAGGAGCAGGCCGCGGGCGGCGCGGTCGCGGCCGGCGGCAACGGGGTGGATCGCTACCAGGAAATCTTTCGCGCGCAGCTGGGCGTGACGGCGGTGCGCTTCCAGGTCGCAGGTCCCAGCGCTCTGGCCGTGGGCCGGCTGGCTCGCGCGCGCCTGGCCCGCGGCGAGCACGATGATCTAGCAACCAGCGTGCCCCGCTACGGCCGCCCGCCCGACATCACCAAGCCTCGCGACCGCAACCCAGGCGCGTGAGGTGATTCATCTCGTCAGCCACTCGCCGCCGAGAACACAAAGGTGAGAGGGAGGCCACAGAGTCGGAGAAAGCGCAGCGATGTTCCGGCGTTCCGAAGGAATCTTCGCGGCTTGCGAAGAAACGCGACGTTGGTAGCAAAGGGGGCGGCTCCGTGGAGAAACAGCTAACCACTCACGCCTTCCACCAATGGAAGGTGTACACAGCGTGGTCGATCTCGAGGCCGGCGCGGGTCCAGACTTTCTGAGGGGCGAGGTTTGCCAGCTGGGTGGAAACCAACAGCTCGCTGGCGCCTTGCCTACGGGCAAGGTATCCGATCTCGCGGAACAAGGCCGCGTAGATGCCCCTGCGTTGGAATTCGGGCGCCACGCCGTTGAGCACGATCTCCCAGGTTTTCGCGTCGAGCTTCTTGGCGGTAAGAAAGCCCGACAGACTTCCATCGGTCTCGGATACCAGCACGACCGACGCAGCGTCGGCCAAGGCTGAACTGGCCCACTCGACGTATCCTTCGGTGGCAGCGATCGGATCCAGACGAGGATCGGCGTGGTAGTGCCCGAAGAAACCGGCAAACGAGGCGCGCGCAATGGCTTGCAAGGATGCGCGGTCCGCTTCCTGACAAAGGCGAACGGAAGGGGAGGGAGCCGCCGACAGCACGAATCCGCTGGTCGGGCCGCGATAGTACACCAGCGTGTCGGTGAGGAAGGCCCCGGAGCGTTCCAGCGCCTGCGCGGCCGCAACGGCCTCGACCGGACAGCGGACGATGAGCAGATCGAGATCGGTCGAACGCGCGAACTGCAGCAGGTCCGCGGTGGCCTCGACATTGTCTGCGCGCCCGCGAAAAACCCGGATTGCGAAACGCGCGCTGTCGAGCGCAGAGTACACGGCCGACTCAGTCATCGAAGGTGGTCTTTCGCACGACGTAGAGCGGCCGGTGTTTGACCTCGGTGAAGATGCGATCGATGTAGAGGCCCAGGATCCCCAGGGCCAAAATGATGGCACCGGTGCTGAACCAGACCGACACGATGAGGCTGGTCCACCCCATCACGGGAGAGCCGTGCGCCACCACGCGCACGATGTGAACCAGGCCGCCCACAAAGGCCAGCGCCGAGAGCAGCAGCCCTGCATACACGCACAGGCGCAGCGGCTTGTTCGAATGCGCCAGGATGATGTTGGTGGCGAGCTTCATCAGCTTGAGGAAGGTGTAGCCCGACTCACCCCCGGGGCGGCGCACGTGGGTGACGTCGACGTAGGCCTTGGCGAATCCCGTCCAGGTGAGAAACCCACCATAGAAGCGGACGGCCTCGCCCATGCCGTTGATCGCGTCGGCCACTCGCCTTGAGATGATGCTGAAGTTCGCCACCGTACCGTCGTAGCGGTAGTTGAGGTCGGCCAGGTAGTTGAAGACCCGGTAGAACAGCCACGACGACAGGCGCTTGCCGGAGCCGTCGCTCCGCCGCACCCGGCGCGCCAGCACGCAGTCGTGACCCTCCTGCGCCTTGGCCCACAATTTGGCGATCTCCTCGGGGGGATCTTGAAGGTCGCCATCCATGACCACGATCCACTGTCCACGCGCGTGGCGCAGGCCCGCGGTGATGGCGTGGTGCTGGCCGAAGTTGCGACTCAAGCCGACGCCGCGCACACGCGCGTCCTTTCGCGCGAGGTCCTCGATGATGCTCCACGATTCGTCAGGGCCGCCGTCTTCGACCAGGACGATTTCGAAGCGCGCGACCAGAGGTTCAAGCGTGGCAACCAGCCTGCGGTAAAGCTCGCGCAAGAAAGGCGCGCCCCGGTACACGGGCACCACCACCGAGAGGTCGATGTGTTGTTTAGAATCTAAAGTCGCGGATGGCATCGATGACTCGTCCCTGAGACGCCGGATCAAGTGAATTGAAGAATGGCAGGCGCAACAAACGATCGCTCACGGTTTCGCTCACCGGGCAGTCCCCAGGCCGGCCCCCCAGTTTCTGGCCCATGGGCGACAGGTGCAGCGGTAGGTAGTGGAAAACCGCCATGATCCCGCGCGCCTTGAGAAAAGCAATCAAGGCCTGGCGAATTGCCAGCGAGGGAAGAAGCAAATAGTACATGTGGTACGCCTGCTCGCAGCCCTCGGGCACGATGGGGCAACGGATGTCCCGGGCCGCAGCCCAGTCTGCAAGCTCGGCGTGGTAGAGCTGCCAGATTCTCTTGCGCTTGTCCTGGATTTGCCGCCACACCTCCAGCTGACCGTAGAGGAACGCGGCCAACACGTCGCTCATCACGTAGCTGGAACCAAGGTCCACCCAGGAGTATTTGTCGACCTGGCCGCGGAAGAATCGGCTGCGGTTGGTGCCCTTCTCGCGCATGACCTCGGCCCGCTCGACGAAAGCCGGATCGTTGACCACCAGGGCTCCGCCTTCGCCGCAAGTGATGTTCTTGGTCTCGTGAAAACTCTGTGTGGCTAGCGTTCCCAGGGTTCCCAGCCAGCGCTGTTTGTACTTGCCGAAGAGGCCGTGGGCGTTGTCTTCGACGATGGCGATGCGGTGGGCGCGCGCAATGGCGGAAAGCGTGTCCATCTCGCAGCCGACACCGGCATAGTGAACCGGCACCATGGCCCGCGTGCGCGGGGTGACGAGCCGCTCGATCTGGTTCTCGTCAATGTTGAGCGTGTCCGGGCGAATGTCGGCGAAACGAATGCGGGCGCCGCGCAGGACGAAGGCGTTGGCGGTAGAGACGAAGGTGAAGGATGGCACGATGACCTCGTCCTCGGGCCCGATGTCGAGGAGAAGCGCGGCCAATTCCAGCGCGTGGGTGCAGGATGTGGTGAGAAGAACCTTGGGCGCGCCCAGCACCTCTTCCAACAGCGCCTGGCACTTGCGCGAGTAGCTCTGGTCGCCCGCAATCTGACCGATGGAAACCGACTCCCTCATGTGGTCGATTTCCTGGCCCTGCAGGCTCGAACGGTTGAACGGAATAGCGCTCGTCGCTGTTCCCAGCGAAGTCGGTTCGGCCAAGCTTCCGTCTGCTGTCGGGAATATCTCAGTCATGCCGGCTCTTCCCCCCGCTCCGGCTCTGTGTCCTCGGTGCTCTCTGTGGTGAAAGACTAGCTAGCCTTCTTCTCCCGCGCTGCTGGCGGGCTCGTCTTCGCCCGTCTCGCTTTCAGCGCTGGCCGCCATCTTGGGGTACCAGCTCTCGAACACCTCGGTGATCTGGCGCGCCTGTTTCTCACTCGACACGTTGAACGAGGATTGCTTGCGATAGGAGCCGTGGAACTTCTTGAAGCGCACGATGGCCATCTTGGGCGCGCGGAACTTGCCGCTCGCCTTGTCCAGCTCTTGGTAGAGGAACATCAGCGTGGCCCACGCGCCCTTGGTCAGGACGACTTTCTCCAGTTGCTTGCGCACCAGCACACCCTCGTCTTCGTAATCGTAGGTCAGTTCATCCAAGGTCTCGGCCATAGTGGGTCTCCTCGTTTCAGGCGGACTTGCGGCCGGCCGGCTGGGCCAGCCGCCGCAGGCTTTGGGTGAGACGGCGGCGATCCTGCGGTGACAGTTTTTCGAACTCGATTCCCATACCCGCGGGGGTCTCGCCGGCCCCGCCTCGGGTGACCCACGCCACTCGGCCACGGGCGGCCAGCGTCTCGCCCGCCGCCAGCGGAATCTCCAGACTCAAGCTTTCGCCCACCTCGAAGAGGAGGTCGGAGCGCAAGAAGACCCCGCCTTCGGACAGATCGGCCGTGTTCAGCCGGAGCCCAGCCTCGACGCGGTTGCCGGCAGCGCGAACGACCACGGGCAGGAGCGCATCTCGGCGGGAGAACCGCCGCGTGTCGCAGCGCCCGGGCGAAGTCACGGACGCAGGTCCACCATTGTGGAGGAGCGCACCTCCACGGATACGCGCGTGAGGGGGACTGCGGCCACGACCATGCGGCTCTCGCGCCACACGGCTTCCAGCGAAACCGGAACCCCTCCTGCCGCAGCCGCCATGCGCACAAGTAGGTCGTGCGACACCACGACCAGTCCTCCTGCACCGACGGAACAGGCCACCGCCACCGGCGCGCCATATGGGCGGATTTCCAAGAAAGTCCGCTCCGGCCCGGTCACCTGCAAGACCAGGTCGCCCGATGCATCGAGACGACTTCCCGTGGCCAGCGGCGCCTGGTTTCGATCAAATACTCGCGGCGCGCCTGGCACAGTCAGGATCACCTTGGTCGGCCGCTCCGCGGGGCCGGGAAGTTCCAGGGCGAGCGACTGGGGCACCTCGGCGATGTCCACCGGGCCAGCCTCGGCAATCACACCCGCCACGACCTCAGCCAGGGGTGGATAGACACGCGGAGCGGGGCGTAGCCCCGGCCCAGTCGGGCCAGAGGTCACGGACACGCCACTCAGCTCCTCCAGATTGACCGCACCGCCCTGGGCTCGAAGAGCGCGGGCCTGGCCGGCTACGTCTCGCAGCTCACACGGACCATCAGGCGCGGGCGCCACCAGGGGGTCCACCACGCCCAGCACGTCGACGCCAGACCGGTCAGTCACATCGGCGCGGAAGGCCAGCGCCGACAGGGCGGGCGCACCAGTCGTGGGCACGTCCAAGCGAAGCGAAACCTCGGCAACCCGCTGGGTGAGCGGAACCGCCCCGTCTCTCATGTGCGGCCCGGCTTCGCAGCCCAAGAGCAGGGGCCCAAATAGGAATGCCACCACGCAGGGCGCGGGCAGGGAGAAGCAGGTGGGTCTATGTGCGAAGGAAGACATGCTCTGACCGGACTAGGATGGGATTATAGACAGAACCACTGCGTCACGCTAGTCAGGACCGCGAAACCGCTGGTGGAGCCAGTTTACATCACCGAAAGGATGGACCATGCTTGGTCCAAGTTGTTTCGATCGCAGGAGAAGCAGATGACCTGTGCATTTTGGAAGACGACACGGTCACGGGTTCTATGCGCGGCCGCCTATGTGGCAACCGCGAGCGCTTGCGTTGGCCAGGCCACCGTCAGCCCGGTCCAGCCACCGGGGCCAGATGGCGGCCAGATAGACGGCCCAATTGGCCAGGGCGACTCGGGACTCGCGGAACACTTCTTCCTCGCTGCTCTCGAGGCGGGGCAGGTGCCGATCTACAAGTACGATGCGGATCCGAATTCTGTCGGCGTGCCACAGGACATCGCGACCATGCGCATCGAACCTGCGGATTCGGTTTTGGTGGTGCAGCGTGGACAGAGCGCGACGGTCTCCTTCCAAGCCTTCGCCACCATGCAGGTGGGCGGCGGCGAGGTCGAAATCACGAACCGAACGGTATTCTACGTTCCCGACAACTACTTGGTGGGCGAATTTCCGTCGGATGGCAGCTCCCTGTTCACGACCCGCCTGCCGACCAGCTCAGCTGACCCACCCCAGCGCGGGGGCAAGCTGACGATCCAGGCTATGGCGGCCAGCACCGACAATCCCATCACCACCGTCACGACAACCTTGACGGTGAAGATCATCGACTCGGGCTCTGCCGCGGCCGGCACTCCTGGTGCTACGCCAGCCATCCCCAGCGATCCAGGGCCGGAGTTCACGGGCACGGACAGCGCAACCCTCGCCCCCAAGCTGGTCTATCCCAACGACGGCGTGCTGCTTCCGCCCAACATGCAGCAAATGGAAGTCCACTTTCAGCCGGGAAGCAAGACTGGCGAGCTCTACGAGATCTCGCTCTTGAGCGCCTATTCGGAGTACCGCTACTACACGCGCTGCTACGCCGATCCGGCCAAGTTCCTGCTGGGGGCCTGCGCCTTCGAGATCGATGCCGACACGGTGAACGTGATCGCGGAGAGCAACCGCGGGAGCGATCCGCTCACGCTGGCGGTGCGCGGAACCGACGAAAACGGCAATGTGGGCAGCTCGGCGAGCATCAGCGTCCAGTTCGCCGCTGACCGCGTGGACGGCGCTATCTACTACTGGACCACAAGCCCACCCACAAGCTCGACAATCCAGCTGCCGAGGATCATGCGTTTCGATTTTGCTTCCCAGTCCGCCCTCGATGTTGCTCTGCAGCCGAGCGATTTGCCCGACGATGGGGGAAACCCGCACGCGAATACGACCTGTGTGGGCTGTCACGCCCTGTCCCGCGATGGAAAGCACATGGTGGCCTCGAAGGGTGCCTCATGGGCCGGCTATCTCGTCTACATAGAAGATCTTTCCCTGCCCAAGACCGCGGCGAATTGGCTGACAGTCGACGGGCGTGCTACCGGAGTCGCCGCCGCGAACCGAGTGATGACCGCGTCGTTCAATCCCGACGGCACGCAGTTCGTTGCTGACGCACCTGTGGGCGACTCCCTGGGGAGCACCAAATTGGCTTTCCACGATGGCGTCACTGGCGTGCGGCAGAGTTCGCTTGATGTGGGCTTCCAGGTGAGCTACCCCGATTGGTCGCCCGACGGCAATACCATCGCCGTCACGCATATCTATGGCAACAATGGTTCGACCATCCAGTTTCAGGAGGGCGGCATCTCCGTCATTCGCCAATCGGCCACGGTATGGAGCCCCACCGAGGAGGTCGTCGTGCCTCACATGGCCCTCAAGAGTCGCTACACCCCGAATTTCGTGCCTGACTCGTCTTTCCTTTTGTACAGCGAGGCGACTCTGCAAGCGAGTGACTCGAATTCCCTGGGTGACAGCTACTCGGATCCTTCTGCCACGGTCTGGGCCGTCCAGCCCCAAGCCAATGCAACGCCTGTGCTGCTGGCCCGCGCGAACACGCCCGGCGTGGCCGACAAGCTCACCCTGACCGATGGCCGTAGTGCCCTGGTGACCAGCCGAATTGCCAGCGGAATGTTGATGAACACCTTCCCGCGCTCCGCACCCTTTGAAAACCACGAGAACGGACACAAGCTGTTCTGGTTCACGGTGGCATCCCAGCGCCGGGCCGGCCTGCGACTCTTCAAAGCCAACCCCAGTGTTGTTGGTGACGAGCCCACGCAGCTGCTGCTTTGGATGTTTGCCGTCGACGCCGACCAGGTGCTCGCTGGGAAAGATGGAAGCTATCCCGGCTTCTTCCTCCCGTTCCAGGACATGTTGACTTCAAATCACATGGCAGCCTGGACGCAGAAGTACGTCTCGGACAACCCGCCTCCTGAGCCCCCAACGCCGCCGCCACTGCCGCCGCTCACGGCCATCCCACCGGTTCCGCCGCCGGAGCAGAAGTAGAGCCGCTACCCGATCCGGCTGGCCACGCGGGCTGGTAGATCCGCGACCAGGCGCTCGACCAGGGCGTTGTCCACGGACAGCAGTTCCTGGCCCTGGGCCACTCGTTGCTCGATTTCTTCGGCGTTGAGGGGCCCTACAAAGAGCCCTTCGCGCTTGGCCAGGGTATCGGCCAGCATCACCACGTTTCCCGTCGAGAAGCGATCGCCGGTGTCGTAGTCGGCCGAGTCGCGGATGGCATGGGTCACCGGGTCGGGCAGACCCCACTTGCGCGCGATGGCGACGCCCACACTGCGGTGCTTGCCCGAGATGATGGCCAACCAGGCCGACGGCATGATCCAACGCTGCGTGCGCGAGCCCAGCAGGCGCTGTTCAGCGTCGAGAAGGGTTGCCGCCAGCACGGGACGACCCACGTCATGCAACAGGCCGCCCAGATAGGCTGAATCAGGATGCAAGGCATGAACGACGCTGGCCAGATCGCGCGACACGATGGCCACGGCCAATGAATGCTGCCAGAGATCGCGGCACATTTGGGCGATGCAGGGATCGCGTGACTCCAACACGTGGTGAACCGCGACCTCCACCAAGAAGAGGCGCAACTCCTCGGCTCCCAAGCGCGTGACGCAGGTGAGGACGGAATCGAAACGCGACAAGCCGGCAAAGGCGGCGCTGTGGGCGAGACGGACCAGGCGTGCCGCCACAATGGGATCGGTTTCGATGAGCGTCGCGATTTGGGGGAAGGAATAGTCATCACGTCCCAGCATGGCCAAGGCGCGCGCCGCAACCAGGGGCAGGGTGGGCAGTTCCAGTTCGTTGCGTTCGATGGCGCCGAGAACGCTTTCTTCTACCCGCGTAGCCATCTCGCGGGTGAGCGCGGCCTCGCCTTGCAGGGCCATCAGGGCGGAGGGACGAAGGAGAGGGATGGTCTTCGGCATGGGTGTCCTTTGCTTGGGCGGCCTTCTAGTCAGGCGGATCGGTACCCACGCGCTTGAGTTTGTCGATGAGAGTGGTCCGGTTAAGACCAAGGGCCTCGGCCGCGCGTGTCTTGTTGCCGTTGGCCGCTTTCATGGCGCGTGCGATGAGCGTCGCTTCGATGCGCGACAGGGTGCCGGCGAGATCGATGTGATCGCCCGGCGTGCCGGTGGCCGCCGCTGCCACTGCAGCCAGGCGCGCCGATGGCGTGCGCACTTGGTCTGGCAGATGGGCGACTGCGACGGTGTCGCTCGCGCTGAGGATCACCAGACGCTCGACCATGTTCTCCAGCTCGCGCACGTTACCAGGCCAGTCGTAGAGCTGCAGCGTCACCAGGGCAGCCTCGGAGAACTTGACGTTCTTGCCCGTGTGCCGGCAGGCCTGCGCCAGAAAATGCTCGGCCAGGCGTGGAACGTCCTCGGTTCTCTCGCGCAGTGCGGGCAGGGTGATGGGCACCACGTTGAGCCGGAAGAAGAGATCGGCGCGAAACTTTCCCTCGCGCACCAGCGCCTCGGGATCCTGGTTGCTGGCGGCCAGCACACGTGTGTTCACCTGGCGGATGCGGGCGTCGCCCATGGGCTTGACCGCCCGATCTTGAAGCACGCGTAGCAACTTGCCTTGCACCGCGAAGGGCAGTGCGGTCACATCGTCGAGCAGCAGGGTGCCGCCGTCAGCTTCCACGAAGCGGCCGGGCTGGCCCTCGCTGGAGCCGGCCCTGGCTTGGCCGAACAACTCACTCTCGGCCAGAGTTTCGGGCAAAGCCGCGCAGTCCACGGCCACGAAAGGACCTGCCGCGCGCGACGAGAAGGCGTGAATGAGACGCGCGACCACTTCCTTGCCCGTGCCACTTTCGCCGAGCAACAGCACGGTCGCATCGGTGGGCGCCACGTTGTCAACGATGTCGAGACAGTGCCGCAAGAGTGGCGACTCGCCGATGAGAGCCGCTTGTGGCTGGCCGGCGCGCGCGGGCGACTCCTCGGCAGAGAGGACCTGGGGTCGCGCGGCGGAAAGCGCGCTCGACACCACCTTGCGCAGCTCATCGCGGTTGAGGGGCTTGACCAAAAAGTTGAACGCGCCCGCCTGCATGGCCTCCACGCAGTCAGCGATGGAAGCGCTGGCGGTGAGCACGACCGCGGGGGTGCGTGCAGGGAGTTCCCGCGCGCGGCGCACCACCGCGAACCCGTCTTGGTTGGGCATGCGCAGATCCGTGACCACCAGATCGAAGGTTTCCGATTCCAGCGCCGCAATGGCCTGCGCCCCGTCGTTGGCCTCGCGGATCTGATGACCCATCTGCTCGATCACCCCGCGCACGGCCTGCAGCACGGGCGGCTCGTCGTCAACAATGAGAATTCGTGCTGCGACTTCGGCCAGCGGCGGCGTGTGCCTTTCAACGTCAGGACCCATCCTACATAGCCTCCCCTGCGCCATTGGGCTGGCCTGCATCCGAGGGCAAGGTCAGCCGAGAGATCTCACAAGCAAACATGTCTGCAGAAAACTCCATGCAACCAGTGGTCCACTCTTTTGGCGTGACAGAACCTGGGTCATTGGGTGGGGGGGTGTCGAGCGGCCGACACCCGCGCGGCCCCTGTCATGTCAGAAAAGCGGTGCAAGTGAAAAAAGCTAGATCAAGCCCTCGCGGCGTTCTTGGTCGCACTGAAGAGATACCTCAGCGCAGCGAAGGAGATTGCTGCCGCTGGTTTCCCCATCGGGGGTGGTGGCGCTGCCCATACTCAGGCCCAAGGGCAGTCCCCAACGGCCGTTGGCATCGTTGGTCAACCGGCGTATGCGCGCCATCACGTGGGTCGCACCGCGGGCGTCGGTGTCGGGAAGCAATATGGCGAACTCATCGCTGCCCAGGCGGGCCACCACGTCGTATTCACGCACGGACTCTCGCAGCAGGCAGGCGACTCCCTTGAGACAGCGATCCCCGGCATCGCGCCCATGGATCTCATTGATGGCTGTCATGCCCAGCACATCCACCACGACAATGGAGAGACAGCAGACCGGGCGGAAGCGCGCACGACAGAGCTCTTCGAGAAGGCGGCTCTCAAAGACATGTCGGTTCCACAGGTCCGTGAGCGGATCGCGGTAGGCGAGATTGCGCATCTGGCTGCTGGCAGCCAGAGCGGACCGCAAGCTGGCGTTCTCGCGCACGAGCTGGTCGAGGGTGGGCCTCAGCGATTCGACCTCAGGGGTCAATTCGGGGAGTACAGGGAATTCGTCGACGGAGATGGTTGCAGTTGCTGACTTCACGGGAGCCTCCTTGTGGAGGAACGCTTTCGCAAACCACGTGCCGACCGCCGTCGAAGCCTGGGCAGCGACGGTTTCCCGAACGATCGCCGGGTCTTGCCCGCACGATTTCGTGTTCGGCGATACCAACCTTCTCGCCCGTCACGATCCTGACCAGGCAAGCTTCGCTGTCACGTTTCTGGCCTGGAGCTAGTCTCCGAAGGCCAAAGCGGGCAGGGTGCGCTCCGTCTCCGCCACCACTGCTCGCACCAAGTCGGGCGTGAGCTTGAGGTCGGCGAAGAGGGGATCCTCGCCGTCCAGAGGCTGGGGTTCTCCGTTCAGGCCCATGTGGTCGGTGATGCGGTCGGCCGCAGCCACCAACGCTGTGGTGAGATAGCGATTCTCACCCCTGCGGCAGTTGTGGTGGAACAAGACTGAATCCACCACGCTGGGTGGCAGCTTCCAGATGCGGCAGACCGCTGCGCCCAGCTCGGTGTGCAGTCGGGCGATGGTCGCCCGAATCACCGGCCCTTCGTTTTCGTCGGCCATCATTTCAGGCGTGACTTTGCCCAGGGTCGCGCAACGTTCCAGCAGGACCAACTCGCCGATGTCGTGCATGAGCCCAGCCAGAAAGGCGTAGTCCGCCGGATCGGAGCGCATCAGGCGCGACATGGCCCGAGCCGCAAGGGCAGCCGCCAGGCCTCGTTTTCGCAGCCTCTCGACCTCCGCCTCGAACCCCTTGACCCGGTACATGGTCGAGTTGCTCACGATCATCATCACGATGTCGCACACGTTGTCGAGGCCCAGGCGAACCACGGCATCGCGTACGCCGACGATGGGAACCCGGGGGGCGAACATGGCGGAGTTGGCCACTGACACCAACTGACCGCTGATGAAGGGATCCTTGCCCACGGCGTTTTCCACCCGGGCTGCGTCGGTGTAGTTGAGCTGGCACAGCTCGATCACATGAGCCGCCACGTCAGGCAGGCTGCGCTGGATTGCCTTGCTGTCGGTGACGGCGCGCAGGGCGATCTCCTCGATTCTGTGGGTGAGGATACCGGGTTCGAAGGTCTCGATGGACGGTTCCTCAGAATGGTCCTGGCGAGATTGAGTCATGTGCATAGACGCACCCGCTCCGTCCTCATGACGTGTATGTCGGCGCAATGACGGTCGGTCTTTAGCCAGAGTATCGAACGGGTTGCTTCGCGTTTTTCGTAGGCACAGTGGCCGTGATTCGTTCCCGCCACCATCCTGACGCCCGGCCGCAGCTGCGTCAGTGGCCTGACGCGCAGAACTCCGCGGGATCATTGTCATCAACCAGGCACGCGGCTTGCTGAACCATGCGCTGGAGAATCGCCATGGCACAGAACGAAGAGGCACCCCCGGTCGCAGCAGCAGCCCCCAAGGCAAGCGCAAACAAGTTGGTTCCCATCATTCTCGGCGTGAACGTCCTGATGATGGGCGCGGTGCTATTTATGGTAATGAGGAAGCCGGCTGCGGCCGCGGTTCCTGCCCCGGTCAGCGTAGAGGCGTCAGCGCCCAGCGGACACGGCGAAGGCGCAGGGGCTGGGGCTGGAACTGGGCCTGGACATGCCCCGGCACCCGGGCCGGTGCTCAAGCTCGAGAATTTCGTCATCCAGCTTCGCGGGGTCGACCAAGACCGCTACGTGCGCGTGGCCTTCGACGTGGAGGTCACCAGCGACGCCGACAAGGACGTGGTACAGGCGCGCCTGCCGCAGATCCGCGACTCGGTCATTACTTACTTTTCTGATCGCACGCTCGATGAGCTGCGCGGAAGCGAGGGCATCGAGCGGACCAAGGTCGCCCTCATGAAACGCCTGGACGAGATCGTGCCGAACCGTCGCGTTCACGCGTTGTACGTCACGGATTTCATCATTCAGTAACCCAAGGGGTCTCTTCATGGCATCTCCTCTCGATCCCACAGAAGTTGAAGCCCTCATGCAGGCGATCCAGGAGGGCCAGCTTCCTCCCGACGCCGCTGCGTCTGACGCCAAGGGGCCGGTGGTGCCCTACGACCTGACCAGCCAAGACCGCATCATTCGCGGTCAGATGCCCACCCTGGATTCCATCAACGATCGCATCGCCTCGCTCTTTGGCCGCACCCTGTCGGGCCGTACCCGCCTGGAATTGCGGGTGACGGCCGCGCCCGCCAGCCTGATGAAGTTTGCCGACATCAACAGCTTCCTCAACGGGAAGAATGCGGTCGGCGTGATGAGCTTGGGTGCCGGACATGGTCTGGCGTTGGTCATTGTCGAAGGACCGCTGACCCAGTCGCTGCTGGCTGCGTCGCTCGGGGATCGCAAGGCCAAGTCCGAGCCCAGCGATGCGCGTTCCGAGCTGACCCATGTGGAAAAGGTGGTGCTTCGCCAAGTGCTCAACATGTTGTCCGAGGCCATGGCCACCTCGTGGGAGGGCGTGCTGTCGTTCAAGCCGCAGGCCATTCGCTTCGAGTCCGACCCGCGCATGGCCGCCATTGCCACGCCCAGTGACGTGGCCATTCTGTGTGCCTTTGAAGTCACGGGTCCCATCGACGGCCGCCTGATGCTGGCCATTCCCTACGCCGCGGTAGAGGCGGCTAAGAAGCTGTTGAGCTCGCCGCCCCGTCTGGGCGGGCAGCGCGACGCCCGCTTCGGACAGGCGCTGGCGCGTGAGTTGGAACTGGTGGAGGTCGAGCTGCGGGTCGAAATGGGACGCTACCACCTGCGCCTGTCTGACTTGCTGGGCCTCAAGGTCGGCGATGTGGTCACGCTCAACACCAGCGAGGGCTCGCCTCTGCCAGTGATGGTGCAGGAGCGACCCAAGATGACCGCCCTGCCCAAAGTGGTCGGGGGCGGAATGGCCGTCGAAGTATTGAAGTCAATCGTGCAGGCCGCTGCGCCCGGCCGCCCCGCCCGTGCGGGCGCGCACACGTTCACCCAGGCAGCCGCCTAGCGACTCAAAGCGAGAGGAAACCATGGCCGAGGAAACCCCAAACACTTCTGATTCCGCAACCCAAGGAAGACGCCTGGAGTTGCTGCTCGACGTCCCGCTCGATCTCTCGGTGGAGCTGGGGCGCGCGCGCATGTCGATCCAGGACCTGCTCAACCTGAGCCCGGGCTCAGTCATCGAGCTGGACAAGATCGCGGGCGAGGCGCTCGACATCCTCATCAATGGTCGTCTGGTGGCGCGCGGCGAGGCCGTGGTGGTCAATGACAAGTTCGGCATTCGCATCAGCGACATCGTCAGCCCATCAGAACGAATTGCCCGTCTACGCTGAGGAGGACTCGTGATGTTGACCCAACTGGCCTTGCTTCCCCTTCTCGCGGTCACCGTCACGGGTGTCACCAGCGAAACCCACGACAGCGACGTGGTCATCGATGTCGCGACCTCGGAGCCGGTCCCGGCCCGCGCGGTCCGGCCCATGACCGGCACCAGCCTGCTCTACGTTTTCGTCGACGGCGCCACCCCGGATCGTGCGGTGTTCGAGAATGGCGACCACCCCGTCGCGGCTCGCACACGCGCGCGCTACACCAAGCTGGAAATTCCCCTGGATCCGGGCATGCGCTGCCGCGAGCCCGCCAGCGTCGCGACCCTGGACTCGGGACTTCGCGTGCAGTTCTCCTGCGGCGCGAAGGCTGGTGAAATGGCGACGGCCGAAGCCCCGGGCAGGCTGCCGGTTGACCGACGCCAAACCAGCAAGCCCGCAGCTCGCGCTGCCTCGCAGGAGTTGCTGGCCGCCGCGCTGGCTCTGCCCGCCGGGACGCCCTTTGCTGCCAAGACGGAGACTGAGGACGACGAGAATCAAGCAATCAAGCCTTTGGCCGAAACCAAGCCCAGCGTCGAAGCCAAGGCGTTGCCTGCCCAAGTGGCCCAGCCGGCGGCGCCTGCCGTCCCCGCAGCAGCGCCTGCGCCTGCCAAGCCGGCCAAGCCTCTTCCACAAGAAGCCAAGGCGGTGGTGCCCGCGCCTGCGACGCCCGCTGCCGCGCCTGCGATGCCTGCTGCCGCGCCCGCGACGCCTGCTGCCGCGCCCGCGACCCCTGCCAGCGCCCTGGCGCCGGCTCACAGTTCCTCCGCTCCGATGGCCGCAGTCGCCGGTGCCACCCACTCCGGTTCGTCGTTGGTCCTCGCCGTCGTTCTGCTGGTGGCAGTGGGCGGCGGTGTGCTGGTACTCACCCGTCGGCGCACGCGACGCCCGGGTTTGATCCAGATCTTGGAGACGGCGGCTATCGGGCCCAAGCGCGCGCTGCTGGTAGCGCGGGTGAACGGCCAGACTATGGTGCTGGGGGCCAGCGAGGCGGGAATCGCTCTCCTGGGTTCGCTGGAAGGCAAGACCGAGCCGCAGGTCGCGGCTGTGATGGGCAACCTGCCTGCGGTGAAGGAACAGCCCGACGATTCTGGACCGGAGGTGACGATCGACGCCCCATCTGAGCCGGAAGGCGAGATGGGCGTGCTCAGTCGATTGTTTGGGCACCGGCCCAAGGATTCCTCGGAGCGAGATGCCGCCGCCTTCCGTGAGCTGTTGGAAGAAAGCTACGAGGATCAGGAACTGCGCAACAAGCTGGCCCAGGGACTTTCGGGCAAGGTCTCATGAACGGCCCGACCACGACCCAGCTTCTTTCCAAAGCCGTGGGCGCCAGCAACGAGCTGGCCTTGGCCAGTGGTGGTGGTTCCTCGGCCGTCAAGATCTTCCTGATTCTGACCGCGCTGTCGTTCGGCACCGCTCTGGTCCTGTCCGTCACCTCATTCACGCGCATCGTGATCGTGCTCTCGTTCCTGCGCCAGGCGCTGGGCACCCCCCAGTTGCCCCCCAATCAGGTGTTGATCGGGTTGTCGCTCTTTCTCACACTTTTCATCATGGCACCCACCGCCCGGCGGGTGCAGGAGCAGGCCTTCCAGCCGCTCATGGACGACAAGATTTCATTGGGCGAGGCTTTGCAACGGGCTCAGGGACCGCTGTCCGATTGGATGCTGAAGCAGACGCACGAGGAAGACCTGCGCCTGTTCTTCGAAGTTTCAGCCTCGGCGCGTCCCGCGCGCGGTGAGGCGGTGCCCTTCACCGTGCTGGTGCCGGCCTTCATGGTGTCCGAGCTGGGCACCGCTTTTCGCATGGGCCTTTTTCTCTTCGTTCCCATGCTGCTCATCGATCTCTTGGTGGCGGTCGTGCTCATGTCTCTGGGCATGATGATGGTGCCGCCGACCATGGTGGCGCTGCCGCTCAAGCTGGGGGTGTTTCTCCTCGCTGGCGGTTGGCATCTGGTGGTCTCTTCCTTGATTCGGAGCTTTTGATGTCGCTCGACCTACCGGCCAGCTTGATGCGTGAGGGGTTCGCCATGATCGCCACGGTGGGTGGGCCTTTCGTGGGCGCGCTGCTGGCAGTGGGTCTGGTGGTCGGGTTCCTGCAGGCCGCGACCCAGATCAACGATCCGGCGGTGGGCTTCTTGCCGCGCGTGCTGGCCGCGGCTCTGGTCGCCTGGTTCGCGGGTGGCTGGGCGGTCGAGCGCATGGCCCAATTCTTGGCCGGCGCCATGGAGCGCATGTCGCAGCACTTGTGAGGCCGCTATGGCGCTCAGCCTTACGCCCCTGGCCGCTGCTTTCATCCTGGTCGTGATCCGCTGCGCCGGGCTGTTCGCCGTGGTGCCGCTGTTTGGCCTGCCCGCCATTCCCAGCCGGGTGCGCATGGGCGCGGCTCTGGCGGTGTCAGTGGCCGCGTTCTTGGGCGCAGGCGCGCCGGCCTTTACCGCCTGGGACCATGCCGACCGTTTCATCATCGCTGCTTTCGCCGAGGCCATGTTGGGCCTGACCGCCGGTCTGGCCGCGCGGCTGGTTCTCGACGGCGCGGCCGCGGCCGGATCGGCCATCGGCATGTCGATGGGTCTCAGTGTCGCCGCAACCTACGATCCGGTGCACGGCGCCGAGTCTCCTTCGGTGTCGCAAGTTCTCTCCCTGCTGGCGCTGGGCTTTGCCGTGGCCGGCGGCATCCACCGCGAAGCCGTGGCTTGGCTGTGCCGGTCGGTCATCGAGATCCCGCCTGGCTCGCCCATCTCGGTGAGCGAGCTGGCGGCGCGCGTGGTGGGCCAGTCGGCGAGCGCCATCGCCTTGGCCATACGCATCGCTTTTCCGGTTCTCGCCGCGGTGACCATCGGACATCTGTCGCTCGGCCTGCTCAACCGCACCACGCCGCAACTCGGCCTTTCCAACATCGGTTTTTCGGTGGCTCTGCTGGCGGGTGCCGGGGCGCTCTACCTGGTCGCGCCGCCCGCCGCTTTGATGGCGGCCGAGGCCGCGCGCGCGGCCCTCATCGGTCATTGAGGGCGCCATGGCCGAAACCCAGAGAGAAGACCAAACCGAACAAGCGAGTCAGCGCCGGCTGCAGCAGGCTCGCGAAGAAGGCAACCTTCCCGTCAGCCGCGATACCGCCATGTGGGCGGCGCTGACGGCCGGGCTGGCCGCGCTGACCGCAGTGGGGCCTGCGCTGCGTGACTCGCTGGTGAATATGGTGTGGGCCGCGGCTGACGGCCTGCCCCAGGCCACGCCCGGACGCCTTCTTCCCTTGTTGTCGCGCCCCCTGTTCATTGTCTTGGCTGTGGCCACTTCCGTCGCCCTGGGCGCCGCGGTCCCTCTGGCTGTGCAGACCCGCTTGGGCACCTGGGCTCAGCTCGCCATGCCGGATTTCTCGCGGGTGTTTAGCGGCTCGCGTTTGGGCCGGCTCTTCCGCAAAGAGATGTTGGTCGATCTCTTCTTCACCGCCGTCAAGACCATGACCCTGGGGTACGCGGTGTGGAGCGCGTTCCATGACGACTTCCTGACGCTGCCTCGCATGCTGCAGCAGTCACCGGCCGCGCAACTCCAGTCCACCTATGCCCCTTTGGCCCACGGCTTCGTCAGGATTCTGGCGGCACTGGGGCTGCTGGCCGGCCTGGACCTTGCACTGACCCGTTATCGCTATTACCAGCGCATGAAGATGACTAAGGAAGAGGCCAAGCGTGACTATCGCGACGAAGAGGGCGATCCCATGATCCGCTCGCGTCGCCGTCGGCGCCACCGCGAGCTGGCCAAGGGTCACGCCCGGGTCGAGGTCCCGCGCGCCGATGCCCTGGTGGTCAATCCGACCCACGTGGCAGTGGCCATCCGCTATCGGCCCGGTGAGGATGCAGCGCCGCGCGTGACCGCCAAGGGCAAGGGCCGCTTGGCCGAGATCATGCGTGAGCTGGCCCGCGAGAACGGCATCCCCATCATCGAGGACATTGCGCTGGCCCGTCTGCTCTATCGCCGGGTGAAGGTGGGTCGCTCGGTGCCGGCGGAAACCTATCGCGCAGTCGCCGCCATTCTCGCCTTCGTCTACCGCGTGCTGAATCGTAACGGGGCTGCTCAGGTTCGGGCTGCGCGAGGTGCCGCATGAGACCTGCCGCCCCGGCCGCTGCTCCCGCTCCCGCCCCCGGATCTGTCCCGCGCAGCGACCTTCTGCTCGCGGTGGCCGTGCTGGGCGTGGTCGCCCTCTTGATTCTGCCCTTGCCGGCGCTCGCGCTTGACGGTCTGCTGGCTGTCAGCATCGGCGTGGCGTTGCTCATCCTGCTGGTCGCGCTGGGCGTGGCTCGTCCCCTCGACTTCTCGGTCTTCCCGACTTTGCTGCTGGTGGTGACCCTGTTCCGGCTGGGCCTCAACGTGGCCACTACCCGCCTCATCCTTCTGCAAGGTTCGGAAGGCACCGGCGCCGCGGGCCACATCATCCAGGCCTTCGGTCAGTTCACCGTGGGCGGCAGTCTCATCGTGGGCTCGGTGGTCTTTCTCATCCTGCTGGTGGTGAACTTCGTGGTCATCACCCGCGGTTCTGGCCGCGTGGCCGAGGTCGCAGCCCGCTTCACCTTGGACGCCTTGCCTGGCAAGCAGATGTCCATCGATGCCGATCTGGCCGCCGGAATCATCGATGACCGCGAGGCGCGCGCCCGCCGGGCCAACCTGGAACGTGAGATCGAGTTCTTCGGCGCCATGGATGGCGCCAGCAAGTTCGTGCGCGGCGATGCCATCGCCGGCCTCATCATTACTCTCATCAACATCGTGGGCGGCCTGGTGGCCGGCCTGGCGCGTGACCACATGTCGCTTTCCGCCGCCGTCGAGACCTACACCATCCTGACCATCGGCGACGGCCTGGTCAGCCAGATGCCGGCGCTGCTGGTGTCAACCGCTGCCGGCATCACGGTCACCCGTGCCAGCTCGGGCTCGCACCTGGGAACCGAAATGGGTTTGCAGATTTTCGGTCAGCGCCGCACGATGATGCACGCCTCTGGCGTGCTCTTGGTGCTGGGGTTGTTGCCCGGTATGCCGTTTTTGGTCTTCGGCGCGCTGGCCGGCGCGGCCTTTCTGATCTCGCGCCGTCGCGTGGCCCCGCCCGTTCCTACGGCGCAGGCGCAGCAGGAAGCGGCGCAGGCTCAGAGTGGTACGGGCGAGAAGCTGGGCGACCTCATCGGGCTCGACACACTGGAACTGGAAGTGGGACATGGGTTGCTGCGGCTCATCGATCTGGACAAGGGTGGCGAGCTGCCGGGTCGGGTCACCAACCTGCGTCGGCAGATTGCCGGGGACATGGGCGTGATCATTCCCGCGGTTCACTTGCGGGACAACCTGCGTCTCGATGGCAACGAATACCATATCAAGTTGCGCGGCGTGGATCTGGCCAACGGGGTGGCCTACCTCGACCGACTCATGGTTCTGGACCAGTCAGGCAAGACGCCGAACTTGCCCGGTCTCGACGGGATTCCCGCCAAGGAACCCGCCTTTGGTCTGCCGGCCTTGTGGGTGCTGCCTGGCGATCGCGCGCGCGCCGAGGCTGCCGGCCTGACCGTGGTGGACGCGGCGTCGGTCATCACCACCCACCTGTCCGAGGTGCTGCGCCACAACGCGCACGAGCTGGTGGGCCGGCAAGAGATCCAAGAACTGCTCGCTCATTGTGGGAAGGAAGCGCCCAAGCTGGTCGAGGACGTGGTGCCCAACACCATCACTCTGGGTGAAGTGGTGCGCGTGGTGCGCGGTGTGCTGCGTGAGGGGCTGTCGATTCGCGACTTCCGCAGCGTGCTCGAAGCGATTGGCGATTCAGCCCCGCGTAGCAAGGACACGGCCTTCCTGGTGGAGCAGGTGCGTCGGCGTTTCGCCCGTCAGATCACCTCACGCCTGTCCGACGGCAAGGGCACGGTGCACGCCCTGACCTTGGATCGCGCGGCCGAAGATGTTCTGCGTAAGGCCCTGGGCCAAACCGACGGCGAAGCGTCGCTGGCGCTGGAACTGGCTGTCGCCAAACGTTTCATCAGTACTCTAGAGGCTCATGCCTCGGGTCTGGCCGCCGGCGGCCACCCCACCGTGCTCATCGCCCCGCCCGACTTGCGCCGGCCGCTGTACGAGTTCGCATCGCGCTTCGTGCCCGACCTCTGGGTCATCACGGCTCGCGAATTGGTGCCGGGCACGCAGGTCGAGCCGGTCGGCACCCTGGATTTGTCACCCGCTCCCTGGAGCAAGGCCGCATGAGGAGAAATAACCGATGAACGCCATTGTCAAAACCTTCCGCGGACCCGATCCACGCACCGCCCTTGATGCCGTCCGCTCGGCGCTGGGCGAAGAGGCCATCATTCTCAAGACCCGCGAAGTGGGCGGCTTCTTTGGACGCAAGGAGATCGAGATCACCGCGACTCAATCGGGCCGCGGCGAATCCAGCTCCGGCTACTCCGGCCGAGGCGAGCCTAGCCCCGTGGGAGGACCGCTCGACCTGGAGAGCGAGGTCGCGGCTTTGCGTCGCATCGTCGAACAACTGCGCGCCGAGGTGCGGTCGAGCAAGGCTGAGCCGCGCATCACGGCCGGTCGGAGCGCTGATGGATTGGCCCCGGCAGCGGCCGCGCTCGTGCGCCGCCTGGTGGAACGGGGCGGTGAGCCGGCCGTCGTCGACGAACTGGTGCGTGCAGCCGCGCGCACAGCCTCGGGCTATGGCGAACGAGAGGTCGCTGAATCATTGCGCGAAGGGCTTCGCCGTCGCCTGGCCCCGGCCCTGCCGCCCTGGCAGGGCGAAGGCCGACGGGTGATCGCTCTGGTGGGTCCACCCGGCGTGGGCAAGACCACCACCATCGCGAAGATTGCGGCGCGCGCGCTCTTGGAAAGCAAGCTCAAGGTGGCGCTGGTGACCGTCGACACCTATCGCATCGGGGCGCGCGAGCACATCAGCCGCTACGGCGAAATCATGGGCGTGCCCACTCACCTGGCGCGCGATCAGGCGGGGCTGCGCGAAGCCATCGCCGCCGAGAAGGAGGCGCAACTGGTGCTCATCGATACAGCGGGACGATCGGATCCCGCGGCACTGCAGGCGCAAGCTCATTTGCTCAAGGCCGCGCCCGAGGCGGAGCAGCACCTGGTGCTGTCGGCCGCCACCGGTGGCCGCGAACTGCGCGCCGTGGTTCGTCGTTTCAAGTCGCGCGGCGTGGCCCGCATCATCTTCACCAAGCTGGACGAGGCCGATGGTCCCGCCGGCGTGCTCTCGGTGGCCAGCGAGTTGACCTGCCCGGTTTCCTGCGTGACCGACGGGCAGAAGGTGCCTGATGACGTCCACCCCGCC
>Ga0265342_10000621_pt1 | contig 37230 bp, 55 predicted proteins | sample 4CB327metaG_FD_203125 | JGI IMG/M metagenome (GOLD analysis project Ga0265342, IMG submission 203125) | Rhizosphere microbial communities from Carex aquatilis grown in University of Washington, Seatle, WA, United States - 4-CB3-27 metaG | ecosystem: Host-associated > Plants > Roots >... | reverse complement strand
AATATTTTTTATTGCATTCTCAAATTCAACAAATGTATAGGGCATAAAACCAACTGTCCAAGAAAGTATTATTATTTTTTGCCTGAAAAATTCTAATAATTAACGAGTTATACTATTTTTTGCCCGATGGGCACCCCAAAACGAAACGTCCCATTTCTACTATTTAGGTAAATTGATGGTTAATAATACGAGCCGTTTTACTGGCCGTGATCCCTTACAGGTTAATACTACCATTACAATACCCTTAAAACAGCCACAAAACTAAGGAAAAAAGGGAATATAGCAAAACTTTATTGCCTGTTTATGGCCCCAACATTATAACCTCATTTAATAAGTGTTTTTTGACCTTAAAATCATGTAAAAAATGTGATGGGTGTCATGTTGGTTACCCAGTTGGTTACCCAAAAACGTGGAAAAACGGACGAGATAAGGGGTACAAAATACACTTTTAGTGCATAAAAACGAGGTTTTTTAGCCTCATAGGGGGGTGAAAATACACCGCCAATATGTCATATTGATGGCAGATATTTAATAAAATACATTAAATATCAATGTATTATGAAGTGTAACCCATTTTAATGAATGTAAAAAAGCGTGTGCGTGTGGAACAAGTGGTTTTATTCCAGTCGGATGGTTCCTATGACTATTGAAATGGAACGAATATCATTTTTTGTAATCTGGAAGCGTGGATACATATCCATGTTATCAGAATGACATATAATACAGTCATCCTTACCGGGACAAGAATATAAACGCTTAACTAACGGCCCCTGAATGGTATCCATAACATAAACCTTCCCCCACTGAATAAAAGTTAGTTCTTCGATACGTTTACAAGCAAGAATATCTCCGTTGTAGTATTTAGGTGCCATAGATGTGCCACATACGCGTATAAGAAAGTCTGCTTTCCCATTAAATTCAGGTATTTTATAATGGCTGGTAACATCATATTCCATAACCTGAACATCGCCTTTGCTTAATCCTGCAATTGCTTCCACTGGTATTAGAGGTATATAGTGAAAATTGGTATCATCTACAATGGAAGATTCCCTGGTTGATTCATGGTACTTCCTATTTTTAGTAAGCGATTTATTCTTGAGCTTATCATTTACCTCACTGATCAGAGCCAGATCATCTTCAAAAAAATAAGCGTAAGGAATGTTATAAATTTTCACAATCTCCAGTATTGACTCTACCGGAGCTTTCTGTTTTCCGGTTTCAATTTGAGCCATACTTGAACGTGTTAGGCCAATACCTTCACCGAATTTATCCTGTGAAAGCCCTAATAACGTTCTGACGGTCTTAATCTTATCGGATATTAACATTTCATTGTTAATAATTATAACAAAAAATAGTGAATTATTTTAACAGAAAACTTGCATTGTTAGAAATTATCACAGTATATTTGCAAAGTTATCCGACACAAATGTAAGTATAAAATAATGGCAAAAGCAAATTTAAAGGCAAAATTAAGGAAGGGCGATTACCAACTAATCAGCGAAATGACAGGATATGCCTTGAGTACAGCATGGCAACAAATAAACGGTAAACGAACATTGACCGATAAAGTGAGAAATGCTGCTGAAAAGATAATTGAAAGTCGCAAAATATTATTAAAAAGTAAATAATTCCAAAATCTGAGCAATATGGAAATATCAATTAACATTCGTGATCTTGAAGATATACTAAGATCAGCACAACAAGTAAAAGAAAAGGATTCTTCTCTTGGAAACACAATTGTTCTGAAATTATTGATGAAAACTGAAATTCACGGATCAAGTGATACCATATCCGTCAATTTAGAAAGTAAATACCAGGAATGTAATGGTGTTGCTTTAGGTAATGTAAGACAATTAAGAAAATTCACAAGTAAAATTTAAAGAAGCTCAGTGCCGATCCCTTCGGGGTGAGGCACTGTTTTTTTATCCAAGCACTATGGAATATTATAATAACACACTTGCTATACAACACGGAGAATTGGTTCCCGATATTATATCAATAGCCAATTACCGCCACTACACTCAAAGAGGTAAGTTGGAGGTTATCCGCAGGGGATGTTACGGTACTCCGGCCCTGGTTAAGTTCGATAGCCTCCCATCGGGGGTGAAAGAACAGATCATTATTAAATACGGTGATCCTAAAGAATCAGCCAAAAAAAGCGGACTTGCAGGATGCCTGGAGAAGGATCCTAAAGCCGTGGAGTTTTATTCCATGTACAAGTTGTACGATGGAAGGATGCTGCCGGAAGATTACCAGCGCGAATATGTTGCAAATGCATCGGTATTGAATGCAATGCATATTGTGTTGAATGAAACGAAGGCCATTCGTAAAAGCAAACAAGGATCATGCAGTAAGATGTGGGGAAATATGACGGAGGCTGTAATGCTCGTACAAAATGATGAATATCCCCACACTCTTCCTGCCAGCGAAAAGCGTTTGAAAATGAAATTGAAGGATTACCTGAAGAGTGGATACGAAAGCCTTATATCGGGTAAGTTCTGCAATCAAAATACTCGAAAGGTTACTGCTACCATTGAACGCCTGATCCTTTCACTGTATTGCATGAAAAATAAACCTTTCAGCAACGATGTTCACGATTTGTATTTACAGTTTTTAGGAGGAGCCATTGAAGTGGTGGACTTAATGACCGGTGAGATAATTGACCGCAAGGATTTTATTAAAGAAGACGGAAAGCCAATAGTACTTAGCGAAGCAACTATATGGAATTATCTGAACAAACCAAATAACGCTGCTGTGGTTGCAAAATACCGATCAGGTACGCTTCAGTACAATAACGTGTATCGTCCGCATTTCAGAAGGCACTCTCCTTTCTTCGCATTCAGTAAGATTTCAATGGACGACAGGGATTTGCCGCGCAAAATGCACAATGGTATTCGTGTTAAGGCTTATTACGCTTATGATGTTGCCAGCGGTTGTGTTATTGGAAAATCGTACAGTCAGAAGAAGGATATGAGCCTGGTATTTGAATGCTTCAGGGATATGTTCCGGTTTATTGATGATAACGGCTTCGGAATGCCAATGGAAGTGGAAGTTGAACACCATTTAATGAATGAATTTGCTGCTGAACTTGCTAAAATGTTCACGTTTGTTCGCTTCTGCGCTCCAAGTAACAGCCAGGAGAAACGAGCCGAGCATTTCAACAAGATAAAGAAATACAGTGTTGAAAAAAGTAATCACGGTGGAATAGGCCGTTGGTGGGCAAAAAGTGAAGCTTACAGGATTGATCAGCCTAAAAGCAATACCGAAAGCAATGATGAATACAAGGAAAAGACTTTCGATTACAATGAACTTGTTGCCGACGACATGAACGATGTAAACCAATACAACAATGCTTTACACAGTAATCAGAAAATGTATCCGGGAATGACCAGAATGGGTGTGCTGAAGCATAACATGAACCCTGATGCCCCGAAAATAAACCGTCCGGTTCTGATGCGTGCTATTGGACATTTAACAACGACCTCAGTTACGAGGAACCAGGCAGTAAAAGTTCAATACCAGGAATACCAGCTGAGCCATCCTTCGATAATTGGCAGACTGCTCCCGAACAATTACAGCGTACAGGCTTACTGGTTGCCAGACAGCAACGACGAGATAAAAGAAGTGTACATATACCAGAACGATTGTTTTATTGACACCTGCTCGCTTATTACACGCTACAATGAGGCAATGGCCGAGCGTACCGATGCCGATGAAACCACAAGGCAGGATCAGGCGAAGTATATAAGCAGCTACGATAAAATGATTAAGGATAATAAGGCTGAGAAGACCACAAGGGTTGAAATAATACGCAACGATAGTTTTGAAAAGGCTGTGAATACTCCTGTAGAAATAGCAGCAGTAAACAGCGACAGTATGCAGGAAAAAAGCGAAGCCAATTATGATGCGCTTATTGAAAAATACAGTGGTGACTTTTATACAGAACGCGGAATTGAATCAATATAAAACTAAAATATGAAAAAGACCAAAGTAAGCATTGAAAAATTAGAATTAGAAAAGCCGCAGATATCAATTGATGTTAATGCTGCACTAATTATTGAACTGGAAGACAAAGGACAAGATTTTTTAGAATTCCAGGTAGATAAAGATGGTATTATTTTAAAAGCAATACCATATCAAACCGAAATATGGAAGGGTGCATATATCCCTTTAACATCTGTAAAAGTTGGGAAGGTATTACCTATTCATAAACCTCCTTACATAAATTTTGGATTTCTTAAATATAAAGTAAAATCAGTTAAAACTACTTAATCCAATATAAACCTAAAAGACCAAAAGACCATGATTACAGAAACTTTAAAACAAACAATTGTAAAGGAACTCGGCAAGCGCAGGGTAAACTTTACCGGAAGCGATGCAAAATTCGCTTTATCGCTGGGCATTAATACTGCACAGTACTCGCAGATAAAGAACGGTAAAACCGAAAGAATACTGAGCAATGCAAACTGGATATCGCTTGCCAGGATACTTGAGTTAAGCGTTACCAACGAAGCAAAGTGGAACACCGCTGATACTCCTGTATTCAAATTTGTGAGTGGACAGTTGAAGTTTTGCCAGGATCATGCTGCAAGCCGTTTACTGTGCGATGTTGCTGATATTGGCAAAAGCTACACAGCAAAAGTGTATGTACGCAGCAATACCGATGCAGTTTATATTGATTGCAGCCAGGTAAAGAGCAAACAGAAATTAGTAAGGGCCATTGCTAAAGAATTTGGGGTGGGGTATGCAGGTAAGTACTCGGAAGTGTACGCGGATTTGGTCTTTTATCTGAAGTCGCTTCCGGCCCCCCTCATTATTCTTGATGAAGCCGGTGACCTCGATTACGGTGCCTTTCTTGAACTGAAAGCTTTATGGAACGCTCTTGAACGCACCTGCGGATGGTACATGATGGGAGCCGACGGACTGAAAGCCAAAATACAGCGCAGTATCGACAATAAGAAGGTTGGTTATACTGAATTATTCAGTCGTTACGGAAGCAGGTACCAGAGAGCCACTCCCGATGGAGCTGCCGACAGTACTGATTTTAAACAGGCACATGCTGCTATGATCATTAAGGCTAATGCTCCTGAAGCAGATGTACGGAAAATGATTGTAGCAACCGATTGCAGCCTTAGAAGGATATACGATGAAATTAAAAAGAGCAGAAGAGTAGCATAGTAAAAGTAATTAGCAAGTGTAAGATAAAGGAAGAAAGCATTAATATGAATAGAGCCTACTCGATTACAGAACTGCTGAACATGAAGAAAAAAGTATTTGAATTTGAAAATGAGTGGAAGGATGCTTTCGGTACACCGGAAGTGCGCGGAATATGGTTTGTGTATGGTAATAGCAGCTCTGGAAAAACGAGATTCATTTTACAGCTTGCAAAATATATCAGTCAGTTTGAAAAAGTTATTTACAACTCCCTGGAGGAAGAATTTGAGGCCACATTACAGAATGCATTGATAGCGGTGAAGATGGATGAAGTTGCAACGAGAGTAAGATTTGTGCATGAGCCAATTGCAGCGTTGAGTGAACGATTGAGCCAAAAACATTCCCCAGGGGTTGTTATTATCGACAGCTTCCAGTACTCAGGATTGAACTATAAAAGTTACCGCGAGCTGAAGGAGAAACACCGGAACAAGTTGATAATACTTATTTCTCATGCTGATGGTAAATCGCCTGCAGGCAGAGCTGCAAAAAGTGTAATGTACGATGCTTCGCTGAAGGTATGGGTTGAAGGATACAAGGCAATAAGCAAAGGCAGGTACATTGGCGAAACCGGAGAATACACAATATGGTACGAAGGAGCAAAAAAATACTGGGGTGATTTTAAATCAAATTAAAATGGAATATCACTACGCACTTGAATTGGCAGAAAAGTACAAAGCAATGCTTGCACCGCATTGCGAACGTATTGAGATTGCCGGAAGCATTCGCAGAATGAAAGTTGAATGCAGGGATATTGAACTTGTTGCCATTCCTAAACCTTACGAGATTGGTTTATTCGCAAGTGGCATTGCAACGGTTGTAAACCAATGGCAGAAAGTAAAAGGAGAATTGCCATGCTATTATACACAGCGTTTGCTGCCTGAAGGAATAAAACTCGATTTATTTTTTGCTGAGCCAGGGAACTTCGGTTTTCAATATGCCATAAGAACAGGAAGCGCAGAATACAGCCATAATGTACTTGGATTTGGATGGACTTATGCAGGTTATTTTGCTGAACACGGATATTTATACAAACTTGGAGTAAAGCACGAAATAAGGGAAGAGAGCGATTTGTTTGATTTGATTGGGATTCCTTATGTAGAGCCAACAATGAGATTATACAGAGGCGAATAATAACAATTATAAAAACACGGAAATCATGGAAATATCAATGTACAACAAAAAAGTAGATCCTAAGAGAGTTAAGATCCTTTTTAGTCCTAATAATGAAGAGCTGCACGGCCTTATTGACGGGATACCAAGTTTTAAAATGACCGGTGATGAAGCTGATAAAACTTTTTACGAAGCGCTCGATAGTGGTTTTAATGTTGAATTAATAGACTTTAAAATGGATAAAAAAGATAAAATAAGACAGTTTCACGCTATCCTGGCAAAGAAGGGATTAATGGATTTAAAAGCCGATTTGCTTGCATCCTATAGCGCAAGAAGCACAAAGGAATTAAACGAGCATCAGCTTGACGAATTAATAAATCGCCTGCAGACTGTTCAGGTTAGTCATGATTTGAGGGAGAGCCGTTCACTGGTTCTTACGTTGCTCAGCAAACTCGGCATTACCGGAAGCAAGGAAGATGGATGGAACCGGGTAAATGAATACTTGCTTCAGCCACGCATTTCGGGAAAGCAGTTGTACGAAATGAACGAAACCGAGTTGACTGATTGTTCAAAAAGACTGCGCGCTATAATAGGCAAACGCTAATGACTGAACAGGAAACAATAAAATGCCAGGAACGGCTCAGGGAACTTGACGACAGGCTTGCTGAAAAGAAACTCATTTTATTAAGAGGCATTGAGGCGGAACTGGCCTGTAAGATCAGGTACGATATGAGAGAGATTGAGAAAGAAATGCAAGAGTTGAAAATAAAGTTAAGTAGGTAGGAGCTGGAAACAGTATGACACAAAATAAAGAATTGACAGCATTGATGAAGGAATTGAAGATACTTACAATATACATAAATGAAACTACACAGCAAATGCAGCGATGCCCGGAAGAGAACCGGAAGTTTGTTGCACTATATAACGAACGACAGGAATACCTGCAGGAACAAAGAGAGCTGAAAGATAAAATACAAACAATTATAAATCCTAAAAATTAAAACAATGATTCAAAAGACAAACCAGGAAAGCTGGAAAGATGAAACCGGAACCTTATGCCCAATAAAATTTGTAAAAGGATTAGCCAGGTTAAAAGAAAGAAGTGCAGCCACACTGCTTAACAATGCAAAAAAGATTAACGAGGATCTTATAGCATATAAAAAGCAAATGAAAAAGCTTTGCGACGAAGTATACAACAAAGCCATGAAGGAAATGGAAGTTGAAAAACAAAAAGGAAACTTCACCTTTTACAATTTCGACAGTAGCATTAAAATTGAAGTAAGCATAAGCGACAGAATTGACTTTGATGCATTGCTTATTGAAGGATGCAAAAGCAAACTTGATGAATACCTGGACAGCAAACTTGAATCGAATGAAGAGTTCCTGAAAAACCTTGTAATGGATGCTTTCAGTACAACAAAGGGAAAGCTTGATTCTAAAAAAGTTTTAAGCCTGGTAAAATATCGCAGCAAAATAAAACACCATTTATTCCAGGAAGCTTTGAACCTATTGGAAGAAAGCATACGTAGGCCCGACAGTAAAACATACTATCGCATTTGGGAACGAAATGTGAATGGTGAATACAATGTAATTGATTTGAATTTTTCATCAATATAAAATGGGAACCCTGTAAGTTGTATTAAGACAACACTCCTGTATACGGTTTGAATAAAGGGATGATAAAATAAAAACATGTAAAGGAGATCATCAGCTGGTTCGACTCCAGCTCAGGGAACAAACAATTAAAAAATATGACACACAAACAAAAATTATCATTAGTTCTTTTGGTAATATTAATTGGCTCGCTTGCATCATTGCAGCATACCGAAAAACCAAAGAACGCAAAAGCTTTAATTAAATGGCCTGTAAATCCAATACCGACTTATCATACCAGTTGGGTTACAATATACCATCCTACGCAAAAAGAATGCGGATGGAATAAGAATATAACCGCTACAGGTAAACCAGGTGAAGTGGGTATATGCGCTGTGAGCCAGAAACTACTTGATTACTATGTAAATTTTACTGATACCGTTCAGGTTCTTACTGGCTCCCTGAAGGGAAAGTATGTTGTAACTGATAAAGCCGGAAGCAAGGGAAAGCTTATTGATATATGGAGACCGGTTTGCGATAGTGTGAGCGATTGTTATAAATGTAAATTCAAAGTAATAAAAAACAATAATTAAAACACGGAAAATGGAAACACAAAAATCAATTGAAAAAGCGAAAAAGCTTTATGGGAATTTGTCAGATGAATTAAAAGAACTTCTCCATGATATTTATGGAAAAGATGCTTTTGACTTCAACTATGAAAGTATTATCAGTCTTGAATTAGCAATTAAATATTGCGGAGATCAAGACGAAGATGTAGTATGTTATCACAAGATGGTAAAAGCAGGTATTGAGGGCCATACGATGCGTTACCAGGAGTTGGTAATAATCACAAAAGCTATAAATGAAAAATGGGTACCTGACTGGACTACGAATGAACCGAAGTGGTATGGTTACTTTGATATGCGCCCTTCGGGCTTCGGTCTGTCGTATGCGTATTACGATAACTGGTTTGCGCATACGTATTGCGGCTCTCGCCTTTATTTTAAAGATGAAAAAAGAATGCGTTTTGCTTTTGCCCAATTCACTGAAAAATATAAAGAATTTATAACCATTAAAAAATAAAACCATGAACTACAAATCTAAAATTAAAACAGTCGCAGATGCTTTTAAATACTGTAAAAAGGAACTGCTAACGATTTCTGAATTCTCAAAATTTCCAGAAGAAATGAGAGATTATTTATATGCATGTTATATCCTGCCGATTATCATTGCAGCATTAAATGCAGAAGCCAATGGCGGAAAAGAATGGATTCCTGATTACACCGACAATAATTGGAAATATGAACTGTTATTTGGAATTGAAGCAGATAAAAAGCGCCCTTCGGGCTTCGGTCTGTCGGCTGCGGATTTCGGTCGCTGGATTACGATTACGTCTTGCGGCTCTCGCCTTCAATTTATAAACAAAGAAGTTGCAATGTATTGTTTTGAGAATAAGAATTTCAATAAACATTGGAAGGATTATATATTGTATAAAAAGTAAAGGTGGTGCATTATTCAGAGCTGCGCCCTTCAGGCTTCAGTCTGTCGAATGCGAATTACGATAACTGGAATACGAATACGAATTGCAGCTCTCACCTATGCAAAATAATTATGAATAATGCAGACCGTGCCAACATGGCAAAAAATTACAAATAACTAAAAGGGTATTAGTAATGAAAATGAAAGTTCTCTTTTAACAAGCAAAGGCAAAGCATAATGAAACGATTGAATAACCTGTACGAAAAAATAATTAGCATTGAAAATTTAATGCTTGCCGATTCAATTGCACGTAAAGGTAAAGGGAATCAGTATGGGATTAAATTGCACGACAGGAACTGTGAAGCAAATATTATTGCTCTTCATGAAGCTTTGAAAAACAGAACTTACAAAACAAGCCAGTACACTACATTCACGATTAATGAGACAAAGGAAAGGATCATAAGTCGGCTTCCTTATTACCCGGACAGGATCGTTCATCACGCTGTGATGAACATCCTTGAGCCGGTGTTTGTTTCAACATTTACAGCAGATACTTTCAGTTGTATAAAAGGTCGTGGCATTCACGCAGCTTCTAATGCAGTACGCAAAGCATTGAATGATTATGCCGATACAACTTATTGCCTGAAACTTGACATTAAAAAGTTTTATCCAAGCGTGGATCACGATGTGCTCAAGATGTTGCTCCGTAGAAAATTTAAGGATCAAGATCTTCTTTGGTTACTTGATGAGATAATTGACAGCGCACCCGGACTCCCCATTGGAAACTACCTGAGTCAATATTTTGCAAACTTCTATTTAACGTATTTCGATCACTGGATAAAAGAAGTAAAAGGCGTACAGTATTATTTCCGTTACGCTGACGACATTGTTATTCTGTCTGATGATAAAAAGTACCTGCATCAATTACTCGCTGAAATACGGCTTTATTTTAGCTGTAATTTAAAGCTCACAATTAAACATAACTATCAAATATTCCCGGTTGAATCCAGGGGAATTGATTTTGTAGGTTATGTCCATTATCATACACACGTTTTATTACGTCCAAGCATTAAAAAAGCTTTTGCCAGGATGCTTGCAAATAATAAAAATAAAGCATCCATAGCATCTTATTATGGATGGGCAAAGCATTGTGATAGTATTCATTTATTAAAGAAGTTTAATTTATATCAATTAGCAGCATGACGAATTTCAGTGACTTTGGTATTAAGCCTACGACTAACAAATTTACAGGTGACAAAATTAAAATTCATAAAATACTTGATAAATCAATAATGGTGCATGATTATAAAATAGATGATTCAAAATGTTATCAGTAAAAAGGCAATGGTAAATGTTTAACTCTGCAATTGTCATTTGAAAACGAAATGCATGTACTGTTTACTTCAGGAAGTACATTGATGGATCAGATACAGCAAGTGCCCAGGTCAACAGGATTTCCATTTACAACTACAATTAGAAAGATCAATGAACGATACGAATTTACCTGATGATCTGCTTAATGAATATTTAAAAGTGTTAGAGTGGATTGATGAAGCAGAGCATTACAAGAGAATAAAAGCAATGAAACCACTTTACGAAGATCAACTAAAAAATAAAGAAGAAAAACATGAAAGTAAAAATAAAACTATCGAGCCAGGAGCTGAAGGCATTGTTTCAGATAATGCAGTTCATGAATATAATTCCTGAAGGGCTTTACAAGCGTGCTGAGAAGGAAGTACTGACCGCTTTCATGTTTAAGCTTCAGCGCAGGATCCTTAACATAAAGAAACAGCAAACACTGAGTTTTACAATGTGTGAAAGTTATTTTTTAGAAACAAAGCTTCGCAAAATAATGAGTATGCATAGGATTTACGAACAAATATTAATCACAAAATTGTTAAACACTATTCACCAGCAAACCCTGTAATTAATGCTGCAACCTGAAGGCAAAGATCAAAAACATTTGAGAATTCTTATTTATTACAGAGAACTCTCCAGGCATAAAATTGAATATGATGAATGCTTAAAATTCATGAGTTATCAATTTACCGTTTCAGTTCCCTGGTTAATTAAAATTATAAAAACTTACAGCGAGAATGATCTTGCAGAAGTGAAGCTGGAGCATATTGACCTTGACATGATCATGATTGATGCATTCGCCAACAAGTTATTCAGGGAGGCCCGTAAAGAAAGGAAAAACGCAACACAACATACATTGTTTAATTAATCATGAAATACTTACTTAAACACAGCAGATACGAAGGCAGCATCATATTTAAATATGATAACGAGGGCCGTTGCATTTACTTCGAATTTGATTGCACCATTACCAATGATCTGTGGGATTTTGTTTTCAATAATTTTCCTATGCGTATTGAAAGCCTTCAGCATAAAGCATTCGCAAACTTTCAGAAAATTGAAGTGCCGCAGGATCTGTCGTTCGATGCTTTCTGGAATGCTTACAATTATAAGATGGGTAAAAAGGAAAGAGCAAAAAGATTGTACGAGCTGCTCGATGATCACACCAGGGCAATTGTATTTGGCGCAATAAAGAAATACAGCAATTACCTGTCGTCACGGCCCAACATGGAGAAGTTATATCCTGAAACATTTTTAAATCAAAAGCGATACGAGAATTCATTCGACTAAAACCATTACTCACAATTAATAAAAACAACATGGAAATTCACATTCACATTGAAAAAATTTACATCATGGCCGATGGCATTGCTAATCCTATTGGCAAGATAGATGACAAAAAACTGAATGAAGAAATTGAAAAGACTTTTAAACGCCTGGTGAAACTTGATGTAGATGCACAAGTCATAAGTCATAAATCAAAAATTAAAAAGATTGTGCCGGTTGTTCCTGTTGTTCCTGTGCTTAATAATCCTAACGGTAAAACAAAACCATGCAAGAAATGCGGAAAGGAATTTGTTTACAAGTATAACCGTGAAATGTATTGCTCTATTGAATGCAAGCCTGCTTCATATAATAAGAAGTTACAGGTCACAAGTCACAAGTCACAAGTCACAAGTAATGTTGTTAAACAAACGAAGTTTCCGCTTAGTGAATTTCATGCTGAGCATTATATGGGTATTACTGATCTTGAAAAAAGAAGTACTGCGTTGTATAATAAGCGCTTTAATATGAAGAAAGCCCGAACGCTTACCAACATTATTGATTCCGAAATTACAAGCATGTTGGATGATATTAAAGAAAGTTTGAAAGGGAGTAAGGTTAAATTACTACCTCCAAGTCATAACTCACAAGAAGAAAGTAAAGTATTGGAAGTTACAGTTGAAAAATCAACTATTAAAATTGATGATTCCTTCAGGGAGGGAAGCAAGGATATTACTTACGATGAAATGCTTAATCCATTCGGAAAAGTGAATAATAAACAAAAAGAAACTGAAACCAAATAATAACATCATTAAATATATATTATATGACTATTAAATTACAGAATATTACAAAGCTTTTTCAGATTTTTTCACTGCGCTGGAGAACCCGGTACCTGGAACGCACCACAAAGAGCCGTGCATTGCTTCGCCATCAATACACCGAATACAAAGGCAAGGACATTCTTGTTATGGACTACATTCGTATAGTGGCTAAAATGATGCCTCCTATGCTGCATAACAACCACTCAGTTGATCATTTGTTCGAATTGCGCAGGATATATTATAAATACGATCTGAAGGGCCTTAAATACTACATTCAGAACATTAACAAAAAAATGAAAGTTACCGGAAAGGAATTTTATGAACAAAGAAAATTGAAGAGAAAAGAATTAAATTAATATTTTTACAGTAATAAAATTTTATTTGTTATGGAAATTACACTGGAATCTATTTCTGAAGATATATCAAAATCATTTAAAAAATTACTTGATCAGCAAACAAATGATATAAATGAAGTTTTAGAGAAATCGTTAAGAAATAATGCAACTCCACTAATTAAAGGTAAATTGACTAAAGGCAAATTAAAATGGAGAGGTATTAAATTAATTACTAATGGAACTGCAGAATTCGGTAATATTGAAAGATGGATTGAGCAGCGTGGTAAAAGAATATCTCCAGTTATAATTATTGAAATGAAACCTATTATTAATATTTAAACACGGAGGTTATTATGAATGCTTATTTAGTACTTGCTATCATTTGGTACATTTTTCTTTTAGTAATTATTGCGGATGAAGGTTCAAGAAGAAAACTTGGAGCGTGGAATGCTTTGGGACTTTCTATTATTTACACACCTTTATTCGGAATATTGTTTGTTATCGCATCAGAACGAAAGCAAACAAATCAAAAGATTGTCTAATAAAGTTTCTGAAAGAATAACCGAATAATAAAAAAGCCTCCGAGATCTCGGAGGCTTTTTTTATGGTACCGGTTGCACAATAACATCCGTTACAGTTGTTGATCCATAATCGGGGTAAGCGTTTACATCCTTCATGTTGGTCATGTAATCAATTGCGTAAACACGCAAACCATCCTGTCGCTTTTCTGCAACGGTTTTAGTTCGAACAAGCTTTTTAAAATGTGAATCGTAAAACTGCCCGGCATGTCCCGGAACCGGAAGTATCATTCCTTCGAATGTGTGAATATTTTTATGCAGTTTGTTAAGCAATTTTAGCCTGGTTAAAGCTGTATCCATGTCGGGAGCATCCTTGTGGGTGTCTTCGTAAATATCGAAAGCCAGTCGCAGGCGCACAAGTGTATTGCCCGTTTGTGTTCCCATTCCCAGCGTAGTCCAGTCAATTGATTGTATATCTATAAGCACGCAGGGGAATGTAACCGGGTATTCTTTTTCGGGAAATTCAAGTTGTCCGCAGTCTTCAGCAATGCAAACCACTTCGGGTATTTCTGCTTCAATGCGCTTTAGTATTGATTTATATAGTACATCCATAATATGGCTTATTTAAAAATCTTTTTAAGTTCGATGGTTATCATTTGTTCAAGTTTATGAACAAGCAGTTTGCTTTCACCAATAAATCTGCGCTGTGGCATATTCATTTGCCTGCTGAATGGTTTTACTTCAGTCTCGCCTGAAACGCTTTTAATTGTAGACTTACGGCCCTTGCGCGATTTAATATTGAATACCTCGGTACTGAATACTGTACTCTTTTTAAACTTCTTCCTGGTGAAACCTGAAACCTGTTCCACTCCATTAAATCCTTCGTTGTGTATTTCAGCATAAGGAACTTCGGTTCCAACGGTGGAGCTGTCGGCTGTGGTGTATAAAATATGAATGCTGTTACGCAACCTTCCTGAATTGATAAGTATTGCCCTTCCCTTGTTTCGTTTGCTTCCGGGTTTTCGTGCTGCCCAGGGCGATGCCGATTCATCAGTCCATGCCTGTGCGCTGAAACGATCTTTAAAAAACTTAACACAGGTAGTTCCCATCTTTGCAGGCATCAGCATCTTTAACCTGTCGAACTGCGACTGTATGGACTTCCAGTCTATGTTATTCTGCATCGGCATGGTTTACTTTTTTGGCTTCAGCGATTGCAGTACTTCATCAGGCACACCATCAAAATACGGATGATTGGCAGGAAATGCAAGTCCTTGTTTTGCCAGGTTAACCTGGAACATGGGAGTTACTTCAGGATATTTAATTTTATGATCAGGAGTCTCGGCTCCTGAAGTAAGCTGATCAACAGTGCATCGGCAATTGAAACCGTTTGGAGGGTAATACATATCCCAGAAAGGATCATCAATATTTTTCTTCACATGATTCAGCTCCTGGTGTTCGGGCCTTACACGATCATCGCCTGCAGTAACATACTCAAGCAATGGCATTGATTCCTTATTCTGTTCGAATTCAACCCAACGGCTGGCTGTAGTGGCACTGTTAATGGCTGTGTTATATTCAGTCTGTAACCAGTCTGCGTTGTACTGGTAATTTATATTCTGTACAATGTTCCTGAATTCAGTAAAGGTGCGTATGTTTCCGCTTTCATCGGACAAAGCCCTGGTCATATCTTTAAGCTGCTGATAGTTTTTTGCTGCGCTGAATGCATATACATTCTTTTCAAGGTTCTTCAGCATTTCATAATCGGGGTTGCCTGGATCAAGGTCTGTAAGGTTCTTGCCAAAACCTTCCATAATTGCTTCCTTTAGCTTTTCTGCAACCAGCGTTGCAAGCTTCGGATCAATGTCGCCCTCCTTTAACTTACCGTTATAAATAAGTTTTGCAATACGCTTTGCTTCCTTGATCATAGCAGGATCGGGATCAACTGCAGTTATATTCTCAACTGAACATGCCGGACAAAAACACGCACCGATATAAGGCGATTTAAGTTCGTAGTGAATGCCCGTTAATGACGGGCTATTGGAAAAAAAGAGAAGCGATTCCAGAAGTTAAGTTTGTTGGTAATATTTTGTTGTTTTGTTTTGGGATCCTGATTTCCTGCCGTTGGAAAACCAAATGGATTATTGTTAGCTGCTTTATCTTCATCCATTTTCTTTTTAAGCTCATTATAATTGGCAGGCTTTGGCCTTCCATAATGTTCATAGAAATAATCATCGTCCAAAGGAATGATAGCACTTAATTTTTCATCAATCAGAATATCGTCTTTAAGGGATATTATTTCATTTTCCTGAAATGAAAACTCACCATCTGTAGGCCATCCGTTGTTATTAAGGAATTCAAAAAATTCATTATTAAGGAAATTTATAATGAAAGTTTTGTCAGCGTATTCCTTTTCTTCAGCAACATCGGCATGAACATTACCAAGTGCCTGTGTGCCTAAACTACCCTGATCGGTTGTTAATGTTTCACCAAGTATTAATTTACTTATTTCTTTATTGCAAAGTTCAATCAATCCTTTGTATAGCTCAGCTGATCCTGTTTTGCTGGCCGATTCTATAAATTCAATATTTGTTCCTTCAGGGAATATGGCCCATGCGCTTGATCCCATTTCTTCCATGCTTTTTTTAAGCTCAGTCCTGGATATTTCATCATAAGGATTATAAGTTCCTTTGCGTAAAGGCTGTCCGAATATTTCCGAATACTGACTGTAATCCCCTAAACAGTTACGTTTGTATATTACGTACTGTGCTGCTTTAACAAGTAAACCAAGATCACCGGGTTTGCCTATTTCGATCATAAAGTTAGAATAGGGCGGTTCCCGATATTCAATACCATTTTGATCGTTTTGATTTATAATAACAATTCCTTTTTCAGGAACCACATGTTTGCGTGGTATTAAATGAGGTTTTAATAATTGCCCTGGTTCAAATTCAATCAATGTATGGCCCCAATAACGTGTATCAAGAATATTATCGAGCATATCAAGAAATTGAGGCGATTTTATTAGCTTACAAATAACTTCATTTTCCTTTCCTTCCTTAGAAAAAGTGATGGGTGATTTTAACACCGATGTTTTACGTGCATCAATAACACTGGTAAGATGAGCATCGAGCAATAAATCGTAATACAGGTCGAACAGTTTTATCTTATTAGGGAAGTTAATATTCTCTGCCGATGTAATTGCTTGTCTCCATGTTTGAATGTCCTGAACAGTGCGCATTATCTGCCGGATATCCAACTGGTAAGTTACTATCTTTCCACTTTCGACCTTTCCGGCCTTACGGTTTGCTGTTGTTATAGTCTTTGCCATTTATAGTTGATTAAAAATGATTATTACGTTTTGTATTACTGTTAAATAAAAGCTGTCCGTGTACATCCTGAGGCATTAATACAGGAAGTCCCGGAGGATTTATTTTACCTGCCTGTATTTTGCTGAGGTCAGCCAGCGCCTGTTCGTACAATGCAACTCTTGCTTCAGTAATTTTAACTGGATTGTGAGCAATGTGCATTCGGTAAATAGCAATGTCGAGCGTGTACTGCAATATTGTTTTGCTCCTGCTTGTTCCGGTTGCGTTGAATATTGCATCAATATCGTAACGCGCGCTCAGGTATCCTTTCACCTGGTCAATTGCTTTATCTTCACAATCGGCAATAACTGTTGGATCGCTCCTTGTTATGGCCGTTAATATTTCAGCATGAATTGTGCTTGGATAGTCAGTGCTTTCTATGAACATATTAAAAACGTTTTTTGTTTGTTTGTATTGAATTTCTTTTGCCAATATCAACTGGCGATGTTGCCTTTATTTTATTATTCAAAATAAAGTATCCCCCTTCCACTGCGTCGGGGCCATCGCATGGCGCCGACAACCGTGGATCAATTGCCCTGAATTGTTCTTCAAGGCGCTGCATGTGGGGATTATTTTGCTCATCTATATTAAAGATGAGTTTTCCGTTTCTGTTAAGTGGTTCCAAATTTCCTTCAATCCTGGAATATTTATCAGGTTTTACTCTCCTATCTGGAGTAATTGGTATTGTATGATTATTTAGTTTTGCGGCCTGCTGAAATAAAGGCATAAATACCTGTTCATAGAAAGGATCCTGCAGTGAATTATTTTCAATGTAATTATAAACCTGAACCTTTTCCACATTCGTTTCAAGTTCATAAAACCATTGAACAAAATTGCTGTTTTTGGTTTTGTCTAAACGACAATTATATATATATAAAATGTCATTTAATAAACCAAGTTGTACTATAACTTTATGACAATTTGGCCCTTTGTCTTTATTACTATTAGCAGGATCAGCATAATTAAGTATTATTTTATGAGCTGAAATTCTTGGACATTTTGCCCATTGTATTTTTTTAAATACTGTTCCCTCAGTTATGGGATTATTCATGTACTCGGTTTGATAAGCCGACATGCTTATTTTAGCTTTGATGCGTGCAATGTTTTCAGGACTATTCTTTTCAGGCCATGAACTTTCACCATTCTTGTCTTCAAGATTAATTTTGTCAACAACGTCTGACTTCTCAGATGCAAGAGATATACAACAATATTTTGCAATAAGGTTTCCCAGGAATATAACCTGAAATGGCTTAGATACTGAACGAGTTGGGAACACAGCTTTTTCAAACCATGCCCAACGGTTTTTTACTATTTCAGAATTCCTCACATCCTGGTCAGTATCAATATCACTTATTATTATTTTATCGGGCCTCACTTCTTCATCACGTGATCCACGCGGTGACTGATCGGCTCCAACTGCTAAAAATGAAACTCCTTTTGTTGTTGTAAAATCACCGTAAGCCCATTTACCTGGCATTGCCTGAATTCCATAATCGTTTATTATTCGATCATTTCTTTCAAGATTTATTCTGTATGGTTCCAAAAGTTCACAAGCTTTATCAGAACTGTTTGATATGAAAAGGATATTCCTTTTCATACCAGTTAGTGCCTGGTAAAGCGTAACCATCATTTCAACAACATCCTTTGCAAGCTCCCTGGCCCATATCCTTGTTTCGTACCATTCAGGGTTTTCAAGTTCTCGCTTTGCTGCTCTCTTTTGAAACGATGCTGATGGAGCAAAACAGTATTTAGGAAAATAATACAACTTCCATTTTTCAAAATCCTTTTCAAGTTTGGATATGCGATCTTTTCTTTCCTGCTCTGTTTCGTTATGATCGGCACTTACCTTTGCAATAAACGATTCATAATACGAATTCCAATCTTTCAAAGATTGTTTGTCGGAAATATGTAATGATGAATTCATATTATTTTCTTAACTGTTCTTTAATGTAGTCATCGAAGATTGCTCCAATCTCTTTTGCTTTATCGGGATTTATTTTCAGGAGCCAGTTGAGCATTCGTTTTGAAACTTCAACAACATCGCTAATGGTTGCTTCCGATTCCAGTTTGCGAACAGATGCTGTAAGTTTTGAAAGGATATCAGATTCTTTACTATCACAGAAACGCTCTCCTTCCGGACGTGTTCTGATCTTTGTGTTAAGTTCATCAATCTGTTCATAGATGTTTCTCAATTGTGCTTCACGAGTTATTGTAACGGATTGACGAAGCTTTTTCCAGTTGTCAGTAATTGCCCATTTAGAAACTGTTTTTTCAGAAACTCCGATCCTTACAGCTATGTCCTTTTGATCAATGAATTCATTGACAAAAAGAATTCTTGCATAGTCTCGTTCGATCTGTTTTTGCTTACCCATTTTATTATTGATTTACGGCAAATTTATAATGTGTTATCGGTGAAAAATAGGGTTGTTTTTTTTACTGCCAATAATTCAGGTACTTACTGCCTAAACTACGGCAGTAGGAAAACTAAGGTTTGCGTAAGGGTTTTTTTCATTACATTTTTGCAGCATCATTTTAAAATGCAAAATCAATAAATGTCTAAAATTAAATTCAGAGCGCTCGACGAAAACACTGCGGAAATATACCTGTACGGTATTATTTTTATGGGTACCACAGCCCAGGAGTACGCTGAACAACTCAACGAAATTTCCAAACAATACAATAAAGTAAATGTTCGCATCAACTGTCCGGGTGGAAGTGTGTTTGATGGTATTGCCATTTACAATATCAACAAACAAAGTAAATGCGAAATCAATACTTATGTTGATGGAGTTGCTGCAAGCATGGGCAGTGTAATTGCCATGAGCGGCAAAAAAATATACATGAGCAAATATGCCAGGCTCATGACACATCCTCCATCAGGTTCTGCCGATGGTGATGCCGATACGCTCCGCGAAGCTGCTGACCAGATAGATTCACTTGGTGATGATCTTGCGAAAATTTACGCAACGCGCACCGGTCTTACTGTTGATGCAGTGAAAGCAAAGTTTATGCAGAAAGGTATTAATAAATGGTACACTGCCCAGGACGCACTTAATGAAAAACTGTGCGACGAAATATATGATGGCCCTGTTGTTACTATTTCTGCTGAAGCTCTTAAAACGGCCACTGCAAAAGATTTATGGAATTTTTATAACCAAATTGATATTAACCAAACCAAAGAAGAATCAATGAAAAATTTAGCAAAGTTTATTGCATTATTTGCCATAGCAAATATGTCGATCCCTGCCGATGCTTCGGAAGAAGTATTACTTACAAATCTTCAGAGTCTTGTTGATCTTAACAAAGATGCTACTGCAAAATTAACTGCAGCTGAAGCAAAATTGAAAGCTTTCGAAGACAAGGCAAAACTTGACAACGAAGCGAAGATCACAAAACTTGTTCAGGATGCAATTGATGCCGGTAAGATCACAGCCGATCTGAAAGAGACTTACACAACAATGGCAACTTCGAATTTTGAAGCAGCTGAAAAAGCCATTAATGCAATGAAGGTTTATACTCCTGTTATTGGACAGTTGAAACCAGGTGAACAAAAAGCAGCCGATGAAAAAGCAAACTGGTCATTCATGGATTATCAGAAGAAGGATCCTAAGGCTCTTGAAAAAATGAAATCCGAAAATATTGATGCATTCAAAGCTTTATTCAAAGCACAGTACGGAAGCGAATATAAAGGTTAATTAAAAAGTAATAATTAAATAAAGTAAAAACCAAAAACCAAAAATAAAATGTGTACAGTAACAATTAAGGGTTCCCCTTTTTCAGCAAGTTTAGTTTGTCCTGATGGATTAACTGAAACCCAGGAAGTGTTGTTTCCTGCACCGGAAACACAAGCTCCTGATTATGCAGCTACAATTGCATTGACAATTTCAAGAATGTTCACGGTAATTGATTTTGCAGCCCTCACAGGCAATGCAACTGTTAATCTTACCCTGAATGCAAAACTCTCAAAAGGAGCGCTCATAGTTGCTAAGATGACCGCATCCGGCGCTGATCGCGTTGTTACTCCGGGAACTGGTTTCTCTGGCGCAGCAATCACAATTCCTTCTGCAGGTACTATAAATGTACTTTATGCTTTTGACGGTACCAACTTCCGCCAGCTGACTGCTCCTGCTGACAATGTACTTGATGGTGCAATCATAGCTGCAAAACTTGCTACCGATGCAGTTGAAACTGCCAAGATTAAGAATGATGCAGTAACAACTGCAAAAATTCTTGATAAAAATGTTACGCTTGCCAAACTTGCCAATGGTACAGCAGCTGGTGACATTTTGGTTTTCAATGGAACTACATGGGCTGTTCTCGCAAAAGGAACTGACGGACAGGTTCTGAAAATGGTATCAGGATCAGTTGCATGGGCAACCGATGCAATATCGTAATTTAAAATAATAATTCAAAAAAAGTAAAAACTAAATCACACAAATAACCATGAAAAAGATTCTCGTATTTTTATTCACTTTCGTCTTCAGTATGATAGGAGGCGCATCATTAGGATTAGCCGCAGGAATTGATCCTATTATTACCACAAGTGGGGCAATGGGCCTTAGCATATTCATGCAAACTCAGAGTGGAACAGCCGGAATGGCAATTCAAAAAGAAATCTGGGTAAATGTTATTATAGGAAATCTGTTCCAGGATAATGAATTCCTTAACTATGTTTACAATGCAGATCAATATGTAATTAATGGCACATTGGTTCACATACCTCAGGCAGGCGCTCCATCGGCTGTTAAAAGAAACCGTACCAATCTTCCTGCAACCATAACGCAACGCCAGGATGTGGATGTAACTTATGCTCTCGACGAATTCACTACTGATCCCCGTCTTATTGTTAACGCTGACTCTTATGAACTGTCATACGACAAAACAGCAAGTGTTCTCAGTGAAGACATTTCTAACTTAAAAGAAATCATTGCGAACTGGATGCTTTACAAATGGGCTCCTGCAGGTGCAACGAGAATACTCAGAACCACTGGCGTAACAACCGCTTCGCATTTACCTTCTTCAACCGGTAACAGGAAAAAACTGTTAGTTGCTGATTTAGCCAGGGCACAACGATTGATGAACAAAGATGGTGTTCCTAAAACTGAACGCTACTGTTTAATGAGTTCCGATATGTATGCTCAGCTGCTTCTCGATTCAACATTCACAGCAAATCGTGATGTTATCCGCGACATGAACTTACCTGAAGGAGTTGTTAACCGCCTTTATGGTTTCAATATCCTGGAAAGAGCAAATGTGTTAGTATACACCAACGCAGGAACTCCAGCTGTAAAACTTCCTGATGCTGTAGGTGCAACAACTGATAATGATTGTGTACTCTGCTGGCAGAAAAACAGTCTTGAAAAAGCAATGGGAACAACCGACTTTTTCGAAGACCTGAAAAACCCACAGTTCTACGGTGATGTTTACAGCGCACTGCAGAGAATGGGTGGACGTATCCGCAGACAAGACGAAAAGGGTGTTGTAGCGATTGTACAAGAACCTTAATAATTAAAAACCAAACCCGACGATAGAGTATGGAACTAACGATCAGGGGGGGTTCGAATCCCCCTCCGGGTTCAAAAGTGAATGTGAAGGAAATGTACGAAAAAATATTATCTGTATGCTTAGGTTCATTTACAGGATTCGTAAGTGCAATAGTAACTGACAAATTAGTTGATGTTTTAATTCTGAGTTTTATTGGTGGAGTTATAGGTTGGTTCGGAGGAAGAGCCGCCAGATGGATAGATAAAAACTGCAGATGTTATTTCACAAAAAAAGAGATTATGGAAAGATTATGGAAGCAAGGTAAAAAAACAACCATCTTAGGACTTATTATTCTTATGGTTGCATTGTTTATGCTTTATACAGGTAAACTTACCGGAAGTGAATTTGCGTTGCTTATGCCTTTTATTCTTGTTTTATTAAGAGTTAAAGATACATTCCTTAAAGCTTCAGATAATACTACAAGCGACATCAATAAATCAACCGACGCGTGAAGAAATTTATTGTAATACTCGGAATTGCACATGCTGATAATGTTGCAGGCAAATGTTCGCCTGATGGTTTGCATCATGAACCTGTATGGAGCAAGGCCCAGTGCAAACTTATTGCAGCCTCTTTGAGTGCAAAGGGAATTAATTATGCAATTGTTCAACCTGATTCCGATGATCTAAAGGGCCGTGTTGCTTTTGTACGTGAATGCGAAAAGATTGCAAGTGAGTATGAACATTGCCTACTGTTAAGTTTACATAACAATGCAGCTGGAAACGGTCAGTGGATGAATGCTCATGGATGGTGCGTTTACGATTCTCCTGGTTACACGAACAGCGATGTTTATGCCCAGCAGTTTTTCAATGATCTGCTGAAGGCATTGCCTGAAATACCTGTAAGAAGATACTCTTTACAGAAACCCGATTTTGAAGCAGCCTTCACGGTTCTGTTAGGTTACAATTACAATGCAGTTTTAATTGAATGGTTGTTCCAGGACAACAAAGAAGATCTTGCCTTGATTGAAAATGAATCCATTTGTGAACGCATGAGGAATGCCATTATTAATCGTATTGAATTAATCAGCAAATCGTTTTAATGAAGAAAATACTTTTCATATTATCATTATTTATACTGGCTTCCTGCTCTTATCAGAAGCGCTTGAACAAATGGTGTGCAAAATGTCCAGTCGTTGAAATACATGATACTACTATTATTAAACACGATAGTATTATTTACCGCGATTCAATCTTTACCGTTCAGCTTCCTCCATTACCTGCTGATACCATCAAGATATTAATACCAGGTCAGCAGTCAGCAGAGATTGATATTGCTTTAAGAACTTACGATTACGATTATATTTCAGTTGATGTATGGGTAAGTCATAATGTTATCAATGTTAAACCATATTTAAACAACGATACAATTAAAGTTCTTATTCGCAATGCGAAGATTGAGGTATATCGCACTCTGTATGAAAAATACAAGGATTATAAGCAAATAGTTACAGTAAAAAATCATGTTCCCGGCATCGTGTGGATCCTGTGGCCACTTTCAATATTAATAGTGGTTTGCTGGCTTGTATTTCGTTGCTGGGTAAAACATACAAATTCATATAACTAAATAAAAATTAAAATGGGAGACGTAACTTTCACTAAAGGATCAGGCGGACTTAACAAAGTAGGCCCTGGCGAAGATCATATTTCATTACTTGCATTTTACTATGCAACCTTACCTTCAGGGTTTTCATCAACCTACAGGGTAAAAGAAATTACAGATATTGCAGCTGCTGAAGCGCTCGGTATTGTGAATACAAAAGCCGACGAAGTAAAAGCAACCGGCGGAAAAGCCGTTATTACAACACCAGGTGCCGCAGGAACCACAGCCAGTATTATTATGGATGGAGTTACCCTGGGAGCATATACACTCACCTCCGGTGATGCCAATGCCGATGTTGCAACTGGTCTACGCGCTGCAATAAATGCTTTAACAGGAACACATGGTTATACATCTGCAGGATCAAGTGCCGATGTTACATTGGTTCCTCCCATAGGTAAAGGCGACTCCATTAATGCAGGAACTCACCTGAGTTTTGCTTCAACAGGAACAGGAGCTGCAACCGTTACACAGTTTTCAGGCGGTGTTGATGCTTTTTATGATGTGATGCATTATCATATCTCTGAAGCTTTCAGAATTAATCCTGCTATAAAATTATACGTTGGAATATTTGCAGTACCAGGTTCATGGACTTTTACTGAGTTGCAGACTGCCCAGAATGTTGCAAATGGTAAAATCAGGAACGCAGGTATTTTCCTGAAATCAGTTGCCTTCAGCACAGCTCACCTGAGTGCAATACAAACTGTACTGAACACGCTCGATACATTGCATAAGCCAATTAGTGATGTGGTTTATTCTGCCGATATTGCTGCAGTAACCGACCTCACAACGCTTTCTGATCTTACCCTGCTCACAGCTTCAAAAGTTTCTGCAGTAATTGCACAGGACGGTGGAGCCGACGGAGCTGCTTTGTATACCGAAAAAGGATACAGCATTGGTTGTGTTGGTGCAACCATAGGAGCCATAAGCCTTGCTTCAGTTAACATTAATATTGGCTGGAGAGCCAGGTTCAATATGGCTGCTTTAGAGCTGGAAACTCCTGCCTTTGCAAATGGCACATTGGTTAATACATTAACTGATACAGCTCTTGCTGGTATTGATGCAAAGAATTACATCTACATGCTGAAATGTACCGACTATGCCGGAACATTCTTCAACGATTCCTGGACTGCAATTGTACGCACAAACGATTATGGCAATATAGAAGCGAATCGTACAATGGACAAAGCAATACGCGGAGTGCGCGCATACCTTCTTCCCGAAGTAAACGGCCCTGTATCTATTGATGCAACAACTGGAAAGCTTGCCATTGATTATGTGAAGTACCTGGAGAGCATAGGCGGAAAAGCCCTTGATCAAATGGAGCGCAACAAAGAACTTTCAGGCTGGAAAGTGGTAATTGATCCCGATCAGAATGTGCTCAGCACTTCAGTAATCAACGTAAGTATTGCCAATGTACCTGTTGGCGTAAGCAGAAGCTTTGCAGTAAAAATTTCATTCGCAACCTCAATTTAAAGAACTATGATACCTTTAATAAACGGCGTATCTTACGCATGGGCAGACATTATCTGCAACATATTGGGAACTCCTGTAGCTGGCATCAAAGCTGTGAAGTACGATGACGAGCAGAAAAAACAAAACAACTGGGGAGCAGGCCGCAATCCGGTAAACAGGACTTATGGAAAAAAAGAAGCCACTGCAAGCATTACGCTTGATGTTCAGGAAGTGGAAGCAATTGCAGCTTTAACAACCGACGGAGATATTTGCAGCATTGCTCCTTTCGATGTAGTGGTTTGTTACCTGAATAATGCAGGAGTCCTGGTTACTCACAAACTTAAAAATGCTGAGTTCACAAAGAACATGCGCGATGTTAAAGAAGGCGATATGGAAATACCTGTCGAATGTGCTTTGATCATCAGCCATGTTGAATGGAACGCCTAACAACTCCTGACTCCTAACTCATAACTCCCAACTAACAACACGGAAATGGAAACAGCAGAATTAACTCAGGAAGAAAAGAACAAGGCTGATAAAATCAGGCTTGATTGCATCGCTGCCAAATATAAAGTAAGTAAAGTATTCGAAATCATTGTACCCTTTGGTGAAGGCGATGAAACAATAAGCGCAATATTCAAAAAACCGGATCGCAATGTGATTGGTCTTACCATGAACCTGGAGAAAAGAAATCCACTCAGGGCAAAGGAAACCATGTTGCGTTCCTGCTATCTTGAAGGCGACAAAAGAATTCTTGACGATGACGATGCTTTCATGAGTGCCTGTACTGTAATTGACGAATTCGTAACAATTAAGCAGGCCGATTTAAAAAAAAATTAGAGGAAGCATTAATATCTGATAGCGAATTTGAAGATGAAATACCTAAGATAAATGCCCTGCTTAGTATTTATTTTCACATAAACCCCGAACAGCTTACTGATGAAGAATGGGCTGATAAATGGGCGCAGTTAAAGTGGGCATTGAAAACAGGACATCCTAAATTTACGTTCGTCAATGTCAAATAACACGGTAACATTCACAGCTTTTTTAAAGGATATGTTCAGCTCCCAGCTGGGCAAACTTCAGGCGAAGAGTGATGCCACTTTCAATAAAATAAATAAGGACGTTGATAAAATAAGCGGCACTGGAAAGCAAGCTGCTTTTTCCATTCGTCAGCTCGACGAACAAATATCGAAGCTGGAAGAGAGCCGGGCCATTTCTATTGATACAAAATATATAAAGCAGGCTGGTAAAGAAATTACAAAATTAGAACTTCAGAAAAACAAACTATTAGGTAACAGGTCTGATAGTGGTTCGGGTTTTGGTGATATGCTTGGTGCCGGAATTGGAGCTTATGCAATGTATCAATTTGGAAAAAATGTTACTTCTTTAATTGCTGATAAAGAAAAAACTCAAGCAGTTTTATCAACAGCTTTTGATAGTCAATATGCCGGTTCTAAGGCAATGGATGATCTTGATAAGTTCGGTCTCACTGCTCCATTTAAACTCGATGACATAGAAAGTGCCTTTGAACAATTGTCAATACATGGGTTCAAACCCACAATGACTGACATGAAAAAGATGGGCGACCTTTCTGCATCTACCGGTAAAACTATTAGCGAATATGCTGAAGCAATTTTTTCAGCGCAAATGGGAATGTTCAGGCCATTGAAACAATTTGGTATTAAAGCCAAACAGGATGGCGACATGATTGCATTTACATTCAAAGGTATTACTACTGAAGTAAAAAATACTGAAGATGCCATTGAAAAATATATGGTAAGTCTTGGTGATACTAAAGGTGTAATGGGATCAATGGAAGCGCAGGCCGATAAACTCGGAGGCGGTCTCACCAGGTTAAGTAATAACTGGACACAATTTAAAGAAAATCTAGGCAAAAGTCATGGAGTACTTTCAACTACAATTGATAAGTTATCCTCCATGCTTGGTTATATTAATGATATTTCAGATAAAAATATTGATAAAGCTGAGAGAGGTTTGCCTGGAGTGCAAACATTAACTGGTTATGGTAGTTTTGAAACAATCAGTAATGGTATAGGTGATGTTATACTTAATAAAACTGGTCTCTGGAAAAGCAATCCCTGGAGTAAATCGTTGGATTTGGCAAAAGAAGGTGAAGTCGCCAATACCAAAATTGACAAATACATGGAACTCTTCGATAAGGAGGGTACCACAAGGTCTGATTTAATTAAAGGTGAAAAAGAATTGCTCACCTATCTTGGTAAAGAGTTTGGAGCTGATGTTCAACAGAAATTCAGAAAAGAATACCAGGATGCATTTAAATTATGGTCAGAAAAAGACAAGAAGGATCCAGCAAGTTCTTCAACATCTAGCACTACCGATCTTAATTCCGGTGTCAGCAATGTTTCAGGCAATGCTTCAGTAAAAAATATTTACATCACAGTTACAAAAATGGTAGGTGTGGAAACATTAAGCACTACCACGCTTACCGAAAGCGAAGTCGACATTGGCGCCGCACTCGATAAAGTTTTACTTACCGCATTAAACGATGCAAACAGAATTGCAGAATGAACAGCTTTAAATTAATATTAGCATCAGTCGGAAAAGAATACCTGTGGCCCAAATTCTACAGAAAAGGTAAACCGCTCGATTCTCATGGAAGCGATTACGAACCTGTAACTGTACCCGATCAATCAGTGCGTATGAATTCTGCAGCTGAAGGATGCAATGTAATGAGCATGTTTGGCCAGCCTGTATGGGCCGATATTATTTTAAAAGATAATATTGAAGGTGGAAGACAATTGCAGTTAACCTGGGCGCTTATCACTGTGAGCCGTTCTAAAAATATTGTAAAAACAATTATCACCGGAAGCAAACGCGACGGTACCGTAAAAGAATTCATAAATAACAGCGATTACGAAGTAAGCATTGAAGGCGGCATCTTCGACGAAAACCCCACTCGTTTCCCTGTTGAAGATATGAACACGCTTATTTATCTGAGCGAACTAAAAGAAGCAATACCGGTTATAAGCGAATACCTGCAGTTATTCGGTATTCATGAACTTGTTATCAGCACACCTAAATTCAAACCATCCGAAGGAGCCCAGAACATACAGGTTTTCACAATGGATTGTTTAAGCGATACACCAATTGAACTTGTTGAAGAATGATGAAACTAAGTTCACATATTACAATTGGCAAATGGAGCTTCGATTACGTGGTTGATGTGTCCATTAATCAAAGCATCGAAACATTAACCGATACCTGCAAGCTTACAATACCACGCAAATTGCAGTGGAACGGAAAAGCCATTGCAATGGGCGATTCATCCATTGGCGAAGTACCTATTTTAAAACGTGGCGATAAAGTTGTTATTGAACTTGGTTACGACGATGTTTTAAAAACACGTTTTATCGGCTATATAAAGAGCATTAAATCTGGAGTTCCTGTTCAGATAGAATGTGAAGACTCGATGTTTCTTTTGAAAAAGGGAAATATTACAAAAAGTTATGCAGCTCGTCACACACTCAAGCAGCTGCTCACCGATATACTTCCTGCCGGTATTGAATTCGTTGTTCCTGATGTTGCCGAGATGGTTTACCTGCAGCCAGTGAATTACACCAAAATGACTCCTGCAAAAATTCTGGAAGAATTGAAAGGCGATGGCATTTACAGTTACTTCCGTAATATTACCGAAAACGGAGTCACACGCCCGGTGTTATATTCCGGCCTTGCTTATTGGGTTGCAAAAAGAAAAGAGCAATCGTTTATTTTCGGTCACAATATAATTAGCGATGATCTTACGTACAAAATAGCTGAAGATGTTTCGCTGAAGGTAACGGCAATTTCAATGCTGAAGAATAACACCAAAATTGAAAAGACTTACGGAGACGACGATGGTGAAGTAAGAACCTTGCATTTTTACGATCTTACTGCAGCTGACCTGGAGATTTACGCAAAAAAAGAAATGGAGCGCCTGAAGCATACAGGATATTTCGGAACGTTCACAACCTTTGGCAAACCTGCAGTTGAGAAAAGCGATGTCGCAAAAATAACCGGCAACGAATATCACCCTGATGGAAGTTACCTTATAAAAAGTGTAAAAATTGATTTCGGAAGCAAAGGTTACCGTCAGGTGATCACCCCCGACACATTAATAACAGCAGCCGTATGACAACAGCAGAAATTATAAGAGCAATTGTCGGCGGATCAAAGCTGAATGCCATTACCTGTTCCGTGTTGCAGGTAAACAGCCAGGAACGGACTTGCGATTGTCGCCCACTTAACGGTGATGCCGATATTTTCGCAGTCCGGCTCCAGACTGATCCCGATGCCACAACAGGCTTTTATATGCAGCCAAAAGTAGGCAGCAATGTAATTGTAGGTTTCCTGAATAAAAGTGCAGCTTACCTTATTATGGCCAGCGAGCTCGACAGTTTTGAAGTTGTTATTGGCAATACAAGTTTTAGTATGGATGGATCCACAATTAAAATGAATGGCGGATCACTCGGAGGTCTGGTGAAAGTTCAAAGCAATGTTTCAAAATTAAATGCACTTGAAAATAGCATTAATTCAATGAAACAAGTATTACAATCGTGGATACCGGTTCCCAACGATGGCGGAGCAGCTTTAAAAACAGCAATCACTACATGGGCATATTCACAATTAACAGCAACAACAGTTTCAGATATTGAAAATACTGCAGTAAAACAATGACACTTGTAAAAGACATATTGACTGACGACACCGGCGACATTCAGATTGTGAATGGCGATTTTGTTGTTGCTGAAAGCGATTACCAGCACATGCGCGATATAATGCTTGCAGCTCCGGGCCACTATAAACAATTTCCCCTGGTAGGTGCAAATATCAATATGCAGATAAACGGAGCCATCGACGGTGAGTTCAGGAAACAATTGCGCCTGCAGCTGGAAGGCGATGGTTTTAAAGTTAACCAGGTGAAAGAAGTAAACGGACAATTAGAAGTCGATGCAGAACGGGTTTAAAATAATATACACCTTCACAGGCCAAACCGTTTGGGATATTGCCACTCAGCAGTATGGTAGTATTTCCGCTGTATGGAAAGTTTTAGCCGATAATCAATCCTTGTCTGTAGATACTGTTATTCCTGTCAACTCCCCTGTGATCATCGACACGAATTATAAAGCAATTCCAGAAAGCTTTGATGAGAGCTCTATTAAAATTACTCCAAAGCACAAGACTCATCAAGTTGCCCTGGAGAATCAAAATATCTGGGATTTTGCATTACAGGAATATGGCACAATAGAGGCCGTGTTCGAATTAATGGCAGCAAATGGTATAAACGGACTCGACAGCAATTTAACAACAAACAAACGCTACAAACTGCCCAACACAATTAATATTCAGAAGCATATTCAGGAGCATTACGGAAAAACGAATACAAAGGTTGTTACCGGGCGCATTAATTACGGTGCAAATTACATGCTCCGCGAAGATGGAAGCTTTGAATTACGCGAAGATGGTGGATTAATGAAATTAGAAAACTAAAATGGCCGACAAAAAAATATCAGACGAAAACGATGGATCACCGGCATTGGATGGCGACCTGATCCGAATTGCACGAAGTGGTAATAATTTCAGGTTATCGCTATCGGCAATAAAAACATATTTGCAAACAGCTTTTGCTTCTGTATTTGCTGCCATATCGCATACGCATTCATATTTAAGTAGTGAAAGCGATCCAGTATTTGTTGCTTCACTAGCGCATGGAATTGCTTCAGGCGATATCACCAACTGGAACAATAAAACTGAAAAGTGGAAACAACTAACTGCAACCACACAATTTTCAACTACCGCAGCCAGTACTTCAACCATTCCATTGGCTGTCGATCTTACAGCATCTATTAAAAAAGGGTACGGTCTTAAAATTAAATTATCAGGAACTTACCAATACGCATTTGTAAAAAATATTACTTCCAATCTTTTAACCATTGGTGGCGTTGCCTTAACTACCGGCTCAGGAGCATTGCAGGAATTATATTATTCCCCATTGCCTGGTTCTACTGAAATGATTGCCATTGTTCTTCCCGGTGCTTGTCTTGCAACTGCATCTACAAACTTAGTTGCAGAAATTCTGAAAACAGCCATTAAATGGGATAAACCTGACGCCTATATTGTTTATATGTGTACAAAGGTTGCGACTGACGATAGCGGTGCAACACAACCGAAAGTAAACATTGTAAATGCTGGTAATAAAATTTGCACGTCCAATGGTAGCGACGGATTATCGGTTGATGAAACTTTTGGCGAAACAAGTATTGATATTTCTTCTACATATTACGCACTTGCTTTTGGAAATGCTATTGAAATTAGTACCGATGGTGCAGGCAGCAATGATGATGCTGCCGATTTAACTGTTCAGTTTTTAGTTGTTTATCCGTAATATTATTGATATGATACAGATTCCTTACGGTAGAAGAAATGCAGCAAGTGGTGGTGGATGGGTTCCTACTGATATTGGTGGTTGCGTATTGTGGCTTCGTGGTGATGGACTTGTTACTAAAGATGGTTCGGATTTAGTCAGTCAATGGTCAGATGAAAGTTCTGTAGGAACAAATCATGCTTTACAAGCAACAGGATCAAACCAACCTTTATACGTGGCGGATGGGGGCATCGGATTAAACAATAAGCCAGTAATCCGTTTCAATGGTAGTGACAACTTTTTAGTTGCAAATATTGCTGCTTCATATTCTCAGCCAATTACCCTATTTATGGTATGGACTGAAAATTCACGTTTAGAACAGTATCCGTTTGCAGTTGGAACAAGTTTTGGTGGTAATATGTGGCTTCAATATTATAGCAATAGCATGCTATCATTAATCCCACAGGCAGGTGGAGTGAAATATTATAGAGAAATTCCAATTTCTTTAATAACAGCAGGAATTTGGAATGGAGCAAGTTCTGAGATATACGAAAATGGACATTTAGTTGGTTCTGGCACACCAAACAGTAATGCACTAACTGGTACTTTAAACTTAGGCGTGGCTTATGACGGAGGATATGGAGGATATATGAATGGTGATTTAGCGGAGATAATAGTATATGACGGATTATTAAGTGCCAGTGATTTTATTTTAGTTGAAGATTATTTGGAAAATAAATACAAACCATATATTAGCGAGGTGCCAATAATGTCGAATGCCACAACCCCATCAGGTGTAGTTACCGTATCTGCTCAAAATGCAGGATACGAGGGATGGAGAGTATTTGATGGCAAATATGATGGGGTTGGATATACGAGTTGCTGGTATTATACAAGTTATCCTCAATGGGTTGGATATGAATTTTCGGGAACAGAAGTAATAAAAGGATATAGAGTACATGGCGGGGCAGCTGTCCCAACCGAAGAACTTACAGGTTGGTCTCTTAAAGCATCAAATACTGGTGCCTTTGCGGGAGAAGAAACAATACTTGATATACAGATAGGTCAAGATGTTACTTCGATGAAGTTATATACTATTGCAAACACAACCACATATAAATATTATAGATTCACAGTTACAGCTGGTGGCGCATCACAATTTGTTTTACATACATTAGAGTTTGATTCACGTATACCATAAACTTACATAACAAGCCAATACAATCAATAAAGAGAAAAAGAAATGAGCAATCACATATACAAATGGAAGTACACATCCGAAACTGAGTACAAAATTATTCAGATAAGGAAACTACGCAACAGGCCAGTAAGCGAAGATCATGGAGATTACTTGCTATTCTTAGAAGAAGGAAACACACCCGAAGTAATTCCTTATGTTGCACCTGTTCCACCATCGCTGGAAGAATTGAAAACTTCAAAAATTGCTATGCTGAAAATGCAGGCAAAAATTGAGATAGAAAAAGTATATCCCGATTTTAAACAGCGTTCTGCGGCACTTGGAATATACGAACAAGAATATGTTGATTTAATGATTGAAACTATTAAGACAACAAAATTCGAAGTTGACAAACTGGAAGAGCAAATAAATAAAGCAGGCAGTACAGAGGAACTGGATAAAATAACTTTCAACTTTTCACTCATAACTCCCAACTCATAACTCCCAACTCAATGGCCCGTACAATATCCGAAATATATCTTTCAATTGTTGCTGAGAAAAACAATCAGCCAACAATAAATGCATTGCAGCCAGCAGTCGATAGCGAGCAAACATTGCTGAGCGATTTAAGCTCCCCCAGCAAAGTTGCTATCTGGCGGTTGTTTGCGTACATTATCGCTGTCTCAATATGGACACACGAAAATCTGTGGGACTTATTTAAATCAGAAGTTGATGCCATTGTTGCCGATGCAATACCAGGTACTGCACGATGGCTAAGAAATCAGGCACTATTTTTTCAATATGGTGATTCATTATCGTGGATTGATAATAAATATCAGTATTCGGTAATTGATGCAACAAAGCAGATAATAAAATTTAGTGCAGTAATTGAAACCGGGGGCCAGATAAGATTAAAAGTTGCGAAACTCGTTGGAGGTGTACCCACTAAATTAAATAGTACTGAATTGGCAGCATTTACGGTGTACATCAATCAAATTAAATTTGCCGGAACAAATGTTTTAATAATAAGTTACGACCCGGATTTACTAAAAATAACTTATTCCGTAAAATACGATCCTCTTGTTCTTGCATCCGATGGATCATTGATTTCCGATCCATCAGTATTTCCTGTTGAAAATGCACTCAGTGCTTATATATCAGGTATTGAATGGGCCGGAATTTTCAATTTTACAAAATCAACTGATGCGATCCAGGCAGCTTCAGGAGTTGTTGATCCAATTATTACAGCAGCTGAAGGAAAGCCATACGCAGGTTCATATGCAATAATAAATCAAAATTATGAATCCGTGGCCGGTTACATGAATATTGATCCTATGTTCCCTTTAAGTTCAACAATAACATATATCGCAAATGTTTAATATTGATTTCAATAATATCATTCAGCTTATGCTTCCTCCGTTTCTCAGGAAGCCTAAAAACATTGAATGGCTAAAAGCTTTGGTTAAACCAGTAATTGATCTGTACATTATTTTTTATGCGTATCGCACACAAACATTATATTCATTGTGTATCACAGGGCAGGTTATTTATTTGGAAAAACTTTTGAATGATAAATTCAACAATGGTAATGTCGGAATATATATTGCCGATGGATCATACAACAATGCTCCGTTTTTATACAATACAGCAGAGGCACGGCCCGACACTTTTATTTATAAAACATCAGAAGGAAAGCCGGACTTATTTTTATATAATACTGCTGAATACATGATCGGGAATGATTTTATAGTAATGGTTCCAGTTGCAATAACATTCGACAGCAATGAAATGAAATCGCTGATCAATTTATACAAATTAGCAGGTAAACAATATTCAATTCAAACATACTAACACATGAAAAAACTAATAACAAATTTTAATAATGGATTTTCTTTTCGTACTGATGATATACGATGGTTTGGTGATGGATTTACTGAGGCACTGAACGCATTTATGTCTTCATTCGGTGCAACAGCTCCACTTTCGTATAAGCTTTCAGGATGTGTTGTAACAGTTGCAACAAATACATATACAACAACAGCCGGATGGATTGTATTGAATGGTGAAGTTTTACAGGTCGATGCACATTCAGTTACTGTAAGTACTTTCCATAGTGCAAAATGGGATGTTGCTGTTACTTACGATGCCGCTGGTGATAAGTTGGATGATTTGGGAGCTACACATCAAACTTATCAAGTAAGAAAAGGAGTATTAGTTGATGTAGTTATGTCCTTTCCTCCAACTCACATGTCTTATAATGCAAAATATTTACAGGATATAATTGCAAGCTATACAGTATTACCTGCTGAGGAGGATTGGCATATTGTTGGAGGAACCGGAGAACCGGCCTTTGAAAGTTCGTGGGTAAATTTCGGATCAACAGATCCGGTTTTAAAATTCAAAAAAGATGCTTATGGCTGGGTTCATATTGAGGGTACTGTTAAGACAGGTACTGTAGGAGTACGAATATTTACTTTGCCTGCCGGATATATACCTGCTACTTATAAGCGATTTTTAATTTTAGTTCAGGATGCAGCTTATGTTTTAAAAGGCTGTGAACTTCATATTACAGATGCAGGATTCGTAATTCTTAACAGTTCAGATTCCAGCGACAATCGAAGAGTATCATTAACAGGACTGATGTTTAAGATAGATTAAAATAATTATACCAGGGGAAATAAAAAACCCCTGCCGTCAGAGTCCGAGTACCAGTCGGAACATCTAATAAAGGTGAATACCCACCACGACAAGGGCAAAGCTCTTCTCATAGGTGGGTATTCACCTTTTATATTGGTACACAACAAAACTAATAAAATTAATAATATGAAAACACCCATTACTTATTACGGAGGAAAACAAAACATGGTTAGTACAATTATACCATTGATACCAGAACACACGCTTTACTGCGAGCCATTCTTTGGAGGCGGAGCAATATTCTTTGCGAAGGATAAATCGAAAGTGGAAGTTATAAACGACACAAACAAAGAGCTGATCAACTTCTATAAGATTGTACAGAGCGATTTTGTGAGTCTTGAAAAGGAGATAAGAATTACTCTACATTCTCGTGATCTGTTCAGGAAGGCCAGTACTATTTACAACAATCCTGATATGTTCAGCGAATTGAAACGAGCCTGGGCGCTGTGGACACTTTCTTCACAATCCTTTGCTTCAATTATTGACGGCTCCTGGGGATATGATCGTTCAAAAAATACAACATCAAAGAAAATACATAACAAACGCGAGGGATTTACAGAAGAATTCGCCATTCGTCTTCAGGAAGTTCAGATCGAATGCACCGATGCGCTTAGGATCATTGGCAGCCGGGATTCAAAGGATTCGTTCTTTTATTGCGATCCACCATACTTTAACAGCGATTGTGGCCATTATGATGGATATAGTATTGAAGACTTTGAAAGCTTACTGATAAAACTTAGCAAAATTGAGGGCAAATTCCTGCTCAGTTCATATCCTTCCGACATATTGAAGGATTATACCAAGAAGAATAAATGGAGCCAAATAACAAGGGAATTTACAGTATCAGTGGCAAATAACAACCATAAGCCAGGAAAGAAGAAAGTGGAAGTATTGACAGGCAACTTCCACTTAAATGGCATTAAATGATGATATAATTGTGATTTTTCCTACTTTTGGGACGGTTCGTTTTTATTTTACGGACGAATCGTTTTGGCGATTATACTAAGACGCAAAGTCGCAAAAAATGAAAAAATAATTTCCGAAATCAATCTTCGTATTTCATACTCAGTTCAAGCCATCGCTCGGTTTTTGTTTCGAGCAGTGGAATAATTTCACCAAGGCGGTTCGATTTTTCAATTATTTCCTCAGTGGCAATTTCGCCCGCTGAGAGTGCTGCTTCAATTGTTATCTTTTCGTTTTCCAGATCGCTGATTTCGGTTTCAAGTGTATCAAATTCCTTCTGCTCTTTATACGATAGTTTGTTTGATTTTTCTTTCTGCGGTCTCTCTTTTTGAACTTTTTCAATTTTTATT
>Ga0265342_10000620_pt1 | contig 37246 bp, 27 predicted proteins | sample 4CB327metaG_FD_203125 | JGI IMG/M metagenome (GOLD analysis project Ga0265342, IMG submission 203125) | Rhizosphere microbial communities from Carex aquatilis grown in University of Washington, Seatle, WA, United States - 4-CB3-27 metaG | ecosystem: Host-associated > Plants > Roots >... | reverse complement strand
ACTTCCGCGATCACTTCGTCAAGCGTTACGGCGCAGCGGCCGACCCGGATCACGAGGGCCAGTACGAGGGTGAAGGCGAGGGTGAAGGCGAATCGGAGTTCTGGCGCGGCCGCGGGCGACGATTCGGTCGGCGCCGCCGCTTTGCGCGCTTCGGGCGGATCGGCGGCATGCGGCGCTTCGGGCGCTTCGGGCGCATCCGCATGCTGCGCTCGCTGCGCCAGACGATGCAGCAGCCGCAGCAGGATCAGGACGACTCCGACGACAGCGGCGGCGGCGACGATCAGAACGCGCAGAACGCGCCGGGTTGAGTGAGGCGCGACGGCGGACGCGCGGCTGGCGGAGCCGCCGCGCGCCCGCCGCGCCGTGCCCGGGTTCCGTGAGCCGACAGATTGCGCGAGGAGCAGCACCGATGATCATCGACTGTCACTGTCACGCCGGCGAGGGCGACGGCTTCACCGGTCCCTGGGACACCAGCGCGCCGCTCGACAAGTACCTCGTGCGCGCGCGGCGCGCGGGCATCGATCGCACGGTCGTGTTCTCGGCGTTCCACTCCGACTACGCGGCTGCCAACCGCCGTGTCGCCGAGCTGGTCGCCGCGAACCCGGATCGGCTGATCGGCTTCGCGTTCGTCAATCCGCGCCAGGATCAGGGCCAGGTGGACGCGCTGATCGAGACCGCCGTGCGGCGGTATCGCTTTCGCGGCATCAAGGTCCACCAGCACGACGGCCGGATCACCCGCGAGATCTGCGAGGCGGCGCGTCGTTTTCGGCTGCCGATCCTCTACGACGTGATGGGCGAGACCGCGACCGTCGACCTCGTGGCCGGCGCCTACCCCGACGTGTCGTTCATCGTCCCGCACCTCGGCAGCTTCGGCGACGACTATCGCGCGCAGGTGGCGACGATCGATCTCCTGGTGCGCTTCCCCAATGTTTACACCGACACCTCGGGCGTGCGGCGCTTCGACCTGCTCGAGCAGGCGGTCCGGCGCGCGGGCGCGGCGAAGATCCTGTTCGGCACCGACGGTCCGTGGTTGCACCCGGCGGTCGAGATCGCGAAGATCCACGCGCTCGGCCTGCGTCCCGAGGCAGCGCAGAAGGTGCTGGCCGGCAACATCCTGCGTCTGCTCGGGTCCGAGCGCGCGGGTGCAGAGCCGGTGTCAGTCAGCCCGTTGCGCGCGGCGCATTTGCAACGCTCGGTCGGTGACGCCCAGCCGCTTCGCCGCGCGCTGTAGGTTGCCGTTCTCGCTCGCGAGCGCGAGGCGGATCGCGGTCTCCGTGGCCTGGCGCGCGATCTCGCGCAGGTTGCAACCGCTCTGCAGGGCTTGCACGATCGCTTCGTCGAACGTGACCAGGCTGGAGCCGGCGCCGTTCACCTGCGTATGACAGGAATCGTCCGAGGCGTCGCTCTCGATCGACGCGCCGGCCAGCGGGATCCACTCGTCCTCGGGCACGTCGCCGGGCGAGATGCGCCCCGGTCCGACGTGCCGATCGCCGATGCGATCGACCAGCTGCCGCAGCTCGCGCACGTTGCCGGGATAGCCGCGGTTGATGAGGAAGCGCGCGACCGCGCGATCGAAGCCGGGGCAACCGGTGCCAGCCTTGCCAGCGCGTAGAAAGTGCTCGGCCAGGGGCAGGATATCCTCGCCGCGCGTGCGCAGCGGCGGCAGGTGACAGATGCGGCTGGCGATGCGGTGGTAGAAGTCGGCGCGGAATCGCCCGGCGGCCACGTCCTGGCGCAGGTCGCGGTGCGTGGCGCAGATCAACCGGAAGCTCGTCCGCTGCCAGGCGTTCGAGCCCACGCGCTTGTAGGTGCGTTCCTGCACAACGCGTAGAAGCTGGGCCTGCAACGTGAGAGGCAGCTCACCGACCTCGTCGAGGAAGAGGGTGCCACCGTCGGCGAGCGCGAACGCACCGTCGCGCGCGGTGGCCGCGCCCGTGAACGCGCCGCGGTCGTGACCAAAGAACTCGCTGCCCGACAGCTCGGGCACGACTGTCGTGCAGTCGAGCACGACCAGATCGCGCCGGTCGGGCCGCGGGTCCAGCGCGTGCACCAGGCGCGCCAGAAGCTCCTTGCCCGTGCCGCTCTCGCCCAGCAACAGCACCGGACCATCGGAGAACGCCGACAGCTCGACGATCTGTCGTAGGCAAGCCAACCAAGCCGGGCTGGTGCCGATCAGCTGGTTTCGCACGGTGGGCGTTTCAATGAGCGCGTCGATGCGGCCCCAGCGTTCCAGGCGCGCCGCGACCTGCGCGATCGGATCGTCGATGTCGTCCCAGGCAAAGGCGTCGGAGGCGCCGCGGCGCAGGAGACTCCAGACGCCTGTGTCACCCAGGGCTCGCCGGCTGGTGGCCACGGCCAACGTGCGGTCGCGCCCCTGGCGGCTGGTTTCGCCGACGGCGTCCAATACCGACGGCGAGAGATCGTCGAAGAGCAGCAAGGTTGCCGGGCGCGACGCCGGGGGCACGTGGTCCGCGCCGTCGCCGTCCGTTTGGGCGGCAAGCAGACCATGCGCGCGCAGCCCCGCGTTGAGGCGAGGTAGCCAAACGCCGGGCTCGTCGCACATCAGCTGCACTCGCAAGCCAAACTCCATCGCGCTCCCCGGGGATTTCGTAGAGGGCTGCACCGCCCTCGCACCGTCGATCTCGAGTGACCCGTGCGTCCTGAACGGCGGGCGCTGATGCAAATTCCCGGCGCGCAATTTATTCACGCACGTGGCGGCGGGCGGCCTCGCGAGGGCGCCCGCCGCCGAAGCGAGCTTCGTCGCGCGAGACGCGACGACGGTCACCTCCGAAGACCGTTTCGCCTGCGCCTCGCCCACGATGCGGCGATCGTGCGGCACGCTTCTCGCAGTCGGGATCGAGATTGAAGCGCATGGCCTCTCCCAGCTCGCAAACGTTTCGTTGGTCCAACGAGGAGTCATACACACCACCGACGGAGGCGGCGCTGATCCGAAGTCAGATCTCTGCCGGCGTCCGCGACGAGAACTCGCTCACCGACGGCGTGTTCTTCGCACGCCACCCCGAGCGAGCTCATCGGCCGATCGCCGCGCGCGAGCGGCGGCTGGCCGCCGAATGGTTGAGGATCCGCGACCGGCTGGTCCGTCCAACGTTGTCGGCGGCGCACGCCGGCTCGGGCGCACCGTCACCGTCGACGCCGGCGGCCACGCCGACACCCGGCCCGGGCGTGGCGCTGGGCACGCTGACCTGCCGGCTCCCGGGGCGGCGGCCGTTTCAATATCGCTTCACCGGCGACGACCTGGTGACGACGGCCCGTTTTCTCGTCGGCGAAGCCGGCGGACGCGACAACGCGGAGAACCGCGGCACGCTGTGGGCGATGCTCAACCGCTATGCGTTCTTTCGTGACCAGGTGCCGGGATGGGGCAGCTTCGGCGGCTTCCTGGCGCAGTATTCGCAAACGTTGCAGCCGTACTTGCGGTACTGGGCGTCGGCGAAGGACTTCGTCGCGAAGTGCAATTCGACCTTCGACAATTCCGGTTGCCAGTTTCAACCCACGCAGTCGCAGACCTACCCCGGCACCAAGGTGCCGATGGGACAGCTCAAGAGCTTTCTCAAACTGCAGGCGACGCCGTGGACTCGATTGCCCGAGGCGGCGCGCCAGCTGGCGCTGCAGGCGCTGACTGGCCAGATCCCCAATCCGGTCGGCAACGCGACCGAGGTCGCGGACACCAGGGTTTACTTCCAGCGCGCCAACGGGCGCGCACCGACGCGCGCGGAGTGGGAGGACTACACGCGCCGCTTCGCCGCGAGCAAGAAGTGGGACTGGCGGCCGCAGCAGGTGCCGTACGATCAATTTGGCCACAACGCGCTCTTCGTCACGACCCAGGCCAAGAGTTTCCCGGAAGGCGCGACGCGCATCGTTGCGCCGGCGTCGGCTCCGGCGCAGCCGTCATTGCCATCGCCATTGCCGTCGCCGTCGCCGGCACCCGCTCCGCCGTCGACGCAGCCACCGCGCGCGACCGGACCCTACGACGGCAACACGCCGGCGCCCGGCACCGTGGAGACGCGGCGTTCGTTCCCGACCAACCCGCCGCTGCACAGCGACCCGGGCCAGCGCAGCCCTGCGCTGTACGACAATGTGATCAATCAATTCGCCGCCGGCAACAACCCGCGCTACGCCCACCAGAACGGCAGCACCTATTGCAACATCTTCGCGTGGGACGTGACGCGCGCGATGGGCGCAGAGATCCCCCACTGGGTCGACGCCAGCGGGAACCCGACCGTGCTCAAGGGCAACGAGCTGAACGCCAACGCGGTGAACGATTGGCTGCACACGCATGGCGCGCGCTTTGGCTGGCGCATGACCACGCTGTCCGACGCCGTCGATCAGGCCAACCAGGGCTGTCCGGTCGTCGCGTCGTGGAACAACGGCGGCGGCATCGGTCACATCGCCGTGATCCGCCCCGGCATCGCCACCGCCGCCGAGGGCCCGTGGATGGCGCAAGCCGGAGCGACCAACGCGAACTACATCCGCATGTACAAGGTCTTCCGCAAGTCGGCGGCGGTCGAGCCGTGGGTCCACGCGTGAGCACTGGGGCGCGACCTCGTTCTATTAGTGAAAATCGTGCGAGATGTCGACGCTGCGCACGGCGCCGTCGCCGGCGGACGTGGTCAAGGGCTCGAAGCGATCGGCCTTGAGTGACACCACGCCCTGCTGGTTCTGCACGACACCTTCGATGATCATCGCGTTGGCGCTGACCAGCATCGCGCGGTGCCGCTGAAAACGTTGCGGCGTGATGATCGCGTTGGCGAAGCCGGTCTCGTCCTCGAGCGTGATGAAGACGAAGCCCTTGGCCGTGCCCGGGCGCTGGCGCACGATCACCACGCCGCCGACGCGCGCGCGCCGGCCGTCGGCGACGCGCGCGAGATCGCGCGCGCGCAGGATGCCCCGCTGGTCGAGCTCGGCGCGCACCAGCGACATCGGGTGCGGTCCGGTCGATACGCCGGTGCCGCGGAAGTCGGCGATGGTCTCCTCGCCCTCGGTCATCTCGGGTAGCGGCGCGCTCCTCGCCGACGCCGCGGCTTCGGCGCGGCGGAAGAGCGCGCCCGAGCGATCGAGCGCCTCGACCTGCCACAACGCCTGGCGGCGGGTCTGCGTGCGCGGGTCGAGCGCCGCCAGCGCGCCGATCTCGGCCAGCGTCACCATCTCGGCGGCGGCCGGCATCACGCGCGTCTGGAAGTCGACCAGCGACGCGAACGGTTGGCGCGCGCGCTCGGCCTCGATGCGACGCCCGACGTCTTCGTGCAGCCCCGAGACGTAGTTGAGGCCGAGGCGGATCGCGAATGCGTCGCCGGGCGCCGGCTCGAGATCGCATAGCCAGCGCGAGCGCGTGGCGTCGACGGGGCGGGTCTCGACGCCGTGGCGGGCGGCGTCGGTGATGAGCGTCGCCGGGTGATAGAAGCCCATCGGGTAGTTGTTGAGCAGCGCGCAGGCGAACGCCGCCGGGTGGTGTGCCTTCAGATACGCCGACGCGTAGGCGAGCAGCGCGAACGACGCCGCGTGCGATTCGGGAAAGCCGTAGAGCGCGAACGACTTGATCCCTTGCACGATCTCTTCTTGCGCCGGCCCGACGATGCCGTTACGGACCATGCCGGCGCGCAGATCCGTCTCGATGTTGTTCATGCGCTGCACCGAACGCTTGAACCCCATGGCGCGCCGCAACTCTTCGGCCTGGCCGCCCGAGAAACCGGCCGCGACCATGGCGATGCGGATCAGCTGCTCTTGAAACAGCGGCACGCCGAGCGTGCGTTTCAGGATCGGCTCCAGCGACGGGTGCGGGTAGACGACCGGTTCGAAGCCGGCGCGCCGCATGAGATAGGGATTCAGCATCTTGCCGACGATCGGCCCGGGGCGGATGATCGCGACCTCGACGACCAGATCATAGAAGCGTTCGGGGCGCATGCGCGGCAGCGTCGCCATCTGCGCGCGTGACTCGACCTGGAACACGCCGACGGTGTCGGCGGCGCGCAGCATGTCGTAGGTCAGCGGATCGTCGGGCGGCAGGCGGCCGTAGTCGACGTCGACGCCTTCGTGGTGCTGGATCAGCGGCACCGCTTCTTCGAGCACCGCCATCATGCCCAGGCCCAGCAGGTCGACCTTGACGATGCCGAGGTCGGCGCAGTCGTCCTTGTCCCACTGCACGATCACCCGACCCGGCATGCTCGCCGGCTCCAGCGGCACGACCTCGTCCAGGTGAGTGGCGGCGATGACCATGCCGCCCGAGTGCTGGCCCAGGTGGCGCGGCAGGTTGAGCATCGACGTCGCGATCTCGGCCAGCAACTGCGTGCGGCGATCGGTCGCGGGAAAGCCAGCCTCGGCGATGAAGGTCGCGAGCGGCGTGCCGTCGTCGAGGACCCAGCCGGGCAGGTGCTTCGAGATGCGCGCGAGCTGCTCCTCGGAGAAGCCGAGCGCGCGGCCGGTGTCGCGCACCGCCATGCGCGGGCGGTAGGTGATCACGTTCGCGGTCATGGCGGCGCCGCGCGCGCCGTACTTCGCGTAGACGTGCTGAATGACCTGCTCGCGGCGGTCGCCCGACGGCAGGTCGAGATCGATGTCGGGCATGCGGTCGGCGACGTTGCTGGCGCTCTGCACGCGCTCCTCGGACAGGAAGCGCTCGAAGAGCAGATCCATCGCCACTGGATCGACCGCGGTGATGCCGAGGACGTAGCAGGTCGCCGAGTTCGCCGCCGAGCCGCGGCCCTGGATCATGATGCCGCTGCCGCGCGCGTACTCGACGATGTCCCAGACCACGAGGAAATAGCCGGCGAGCTCCAGCTTGCCGATGATCGCCAGCTCGCGCGAAACTTGCTGGCGCACCTTGGGCAGCAGGCGCGCAGTCTTTGGATCGTCGTCGGGATAGCGGCGCGCGACGCCGAGCCAGGTCATCTTCTCGAGAAAGCTCTGCTGCGTTTCGCCGGGCGGCACCGGATAGCTGGGGAACGTGTAACCGAGATCGGCGAGCGTGAACGCGCAGCGCTCGGCGATCGCGCGCGACGCGCGCAGCGCCGCCGGGCGATCCGCGAACAGCGCCGCCATCTCGGCCGGCGACTTCAGCCAGCGCTCGCCGTTGGGCGGCAGGCGGCGGCCGATCTCGTCGATGGTGGCGTGGGCGCGCGCGCAGGTGAGCACATCGTAGACCCGCTCTTGCGCCGGTGTGGCGTAGCGGACGTCGTTGGTGGCGACGACGCCGATCCGGTGCGCGGCCGCCTGCGCCTCGGCGGCGCGCGCGCGGTGCGCCTCGGCCGCTTCCAGGTGGCGTTGCGTTTCGAGGAAGATGTTGCGCGCGTCGAACGCGTCGATCAGCGCCGGTAGATCGGCGCGCGGCGCCGCGCCCGCGAGCGCGATCAACCCGGCGGCGTGCTCGGCGAGCAGCGCTGGTGTCGCGGTTGGAGCGGCGTCCTTGGCGACGCCTTCCTTCATGCGGGTGATCAAACGGCAGAGGTTGCGGTAACCGGCGCGATCCTCGACGAGCAGAAGGAGCGGTGGCGCGCCGGCGAGCGTGACCTCGGCGCCGACGATCGGCCGCAGGCCGGCCTGCTTGGCGGCGGCGAAGAAGCGCGGCGCGCCCGAGAGCCCGTTGCGATCGGCGAGCGCAAGCGCGCCGTATTCATGGCGCGCCGCCGCCGCCGCCAGATCCTCCGGTAGCGAAGCGCCGTCGAGAAAACTGAACGCCGACCGGCACCGCAGCTCGACGTAGTCGGCGTCAGTCATAATACCCATCCAGGAACCAGCGCCCGCTGCGCGAATCCTGGTGCAGCCGATACACCGCGCCGTCGGAGGCGTGGACGTCCCAGTAATCGCGCGCGAAGTCGCCGTCTTCTTCGGGCGGGCGCCACCATTCGCCGCGCAGCCGGTAGGGGCCGGCGGCGATGAGCACGCGCGCCGTGGTCTCGGTCCCGCGCAGCGCCGTCGGTCCGTCGCGGCCCATCAAGACCTCGATCTCTTGCGCCGGCCGGAACCGGCGCACCGCCAGCGCGCTGCGGGCTGCCGATTCAGGTGTACGCGGCGCACCGGTGACGGAGTAGGGCGCGACGGCGATCGCCTCTTCGCGCCAGGTGTCGGGCGCCTGCGGCGCGCCGACGTTCTCGGGGCCCACCAGCGCCGCCAGCCGCGCCAGCGTCGCCGCCAGTCGATCCGGCGCCGGTCCCGCCGGGCGCAGGAAATCCAGCTGCGTCGAGCGCACGCGCGCCGGCAGCGCAATCAACGTCGCGCCGACGACGCCGGCGTCGGGCGGCCGGCGCGCGAGATCCAGCCGCACCAGCTCGAGCAGCGTCGCCGCTTCGCGCGTGGGCGCGGCGATCAGGATCTCGCGCACGTCGAGCCCACGCGGATCCAGCTTGAGCCGCAGCGTGATCCCGGCGCACGCCAGGCTCCGGCAGGCGAGCCGCGCCAGCGCGCGATCAATCAGGCCGCGCAGCACGAACGACAGCGGCTCGATCTCGTAGATCGCATAGTCGAGCTCGGTCTCCTCTTCCAGCGCGTCGGCCGGCAGCTGCGGCACGAACGGCTCGTCGTCGATGCCGGTCGACAGCCGGTGCACGCGGGCGCCCGCGGTGCCCAGGCGTAGCGCCACCTCGGCCGCGGGCAGCATCGCCAGTGCGCCCACGGTGGCGATGCCCCAGCGCTTGAGCGCGGTGCCGACGTCGCTCGGTTGCTCCTCGAGCACGGCGACCGGTAGGTGGGCCAGGAAAGCGCGCGCGCGCGCGCCGCCGTGCGGGACCACCGCCAACTCGCGCGCGCGCGTCGCCACGCGCGCGAGCCCCTTCGACGAAGCGATGGCGACGCGCACGCCCAGCCCCAGCCGCGCGGCGCGCGCCTGGATCGCCTGCGCGATCGCCGCCTCGCCCTGGGGATAGAGGCGCTCGAGATCGCCGATCTCGAAGAAGATCCGCCCCTGCGCGATGCCGCCGGTGTCGATGCGCGGCGCGAACGCGAACCCCAGGTCGCCGAGCGCCGCCTGCGCCGTCGCGACGTCGGCCGGCGTGGCGCACACCTTGCGCAGCGTGGGGCAGGCAGCGCCTGCCTGCGCGCCGGTCATGCCGATGCGCACGCCACCGCGGCGCGCCTCCTCGGTGGCGGCGATCACCCGCGCGCGCGGGCTCTGCGGCGCGGCGTGCCGCGCCGACGAGTCGGCGTTATCGAAGAGCGCGACGGCGAAGCCGCGCGACTCGGGCTCGCGCCGCAGCACCGATTGCAAAGCCAGTTGCGGAACGAATACGCAGGCGAGGCGCAAAGTCGATGCTCCATAGAAAGCGGAGGTTCGGACCCTTCGAGGGTTCCGAGCTAGATCGCCTCCCAGGGCCGCCCGCGATCCGCCTTGACGATCAGGTTGGTGCGCGCCGGCGCGACGTCGTTGGTGCGCCGATGGCGCCGCACCAGGGCCGCGGTCTGGATCGCCGCCAGCAGCGGCGGCCCGGCGCCGTCGAACAGCGGCCGGCCCGCGAGCAGATCGATCGCGCTCGCCGCGAACGCGCCCACGATCCGCCGCGGCGCCGCGATGATCACCGCCGTCCGTTGCCGCTCGGCCGCGTGCTTCAGCCGCACCCAGGCGGCGCTGGGGATGCGCGCGATGTCCTCGCCGAGATCCAGCGCGACCAGCCCGAAGCCTCCCGCTGCGATCAGCAGATCGGTGGCGCGCAACGCCTGCCGTCCGCCGGCGCGCACCCAGAGCAGCCGATCCAGCGGCACGCCCGCCGCCGCGGCGCCGCGCGGGTCGAGCATGCCGTCGGCGTCGACGAGCGCAGTCGCGTGCCCCGCGCCCAGCGACGCCGCCAGCGACGCCAGCAGCACCGAGGTACGGCCCGACGAGCGCCGCCCGCAGAGCTCGCTCAGCGCGCCCCGCGGCCACCCGCCGCCGAGCAGTCGATCAATCGCGTCGATGCCGGTCGGGCAACACCCCTGCCGATCGGCGAGCCGTTCGGCGGTGACGAGCTGCGCCACCAGCTCCGGTTCGAATTTGTGCGCCGCCCGTGACACGCCCTCATGGTGTAACTAAACACTTGTTCAGGTCAATAGGGCGCGGCGTCCAATGCCGCCTTGCTGACGCGGGCCAGCAGCCTGGGCCCTATTCGTAGGCGCCGACGCTGGGCTTCGTCGGGCTGCGGGCCTTGCCATCGAAGTCCGTCGCGGGCGCGCCGACCGGTGTGCCCGCGCCGATGCAAGCTGAGCCGGTGCCGAGGCGAAGATCGGTCGGGGGGGAAGCGAACATCGGGCTCGCGCTGATGTTGCCGCTCGTGGTGATGTCGGTGAGGCCATTCACCATATCCGCCGAGGTTCGGGCCGTTGTCCCCTCGTCCCAGTACAGCGTCGGAAGCGGCGTGCCCGACGGATCGAGATCGTTGTTCTGGAACAGGCGCGGGTCGGTCGTCGCGCGCGCCTCCGAGAAGTCGGCGCGGATGGGGCCAGTGGTCGTGAGGGCCAGGCTGCACGCACCGCCGCTGAGGATGTTGTTGCGAACCATCCCCTTCGGCGCCGCCGGCGCGGTATTGGTCCCGATGCCGAGCTCGATCGCGGCGCTGGTGCAGATCGTGAGGGCGGCGTTGCCGCCGCCGTCGATGGTGTTCGAGTCGACGTCGATCTCGTTCTGATCGTTGGCGCCGAAGACGCGCAAGCCGATGTTCGTCGGTGAAGCGCTGAGGGTGTTCTGGCAGGCGCCGGCGCTGATCAGGTTGTTCTGGATGCGCGCGAAGGAGTCGTCGGCCAGCAGCCCCACCGCCGACTGCCCGCCGCACCCGCCGGTGATCCGATTGCGCTCGACCATCGTGCCGTCCTTCAGCAGCCAGACCCCACGGACGTCGCTGGCCGAGCCGCCGGACACGATGTTGTCGGCGACGCGGACACACGCCCCGTTCTTGCACGCGACGCCGGCCCACACCGTCGGTCGTCCGCTGGTCGCGCTCTGGATCTTCTCGTTGCCCAGCACTGCGCACCGGCTCGCCTCATTCGAGGCATTGGTCTCACACGAGATGCCGTCGGACTCGGTGGTGGTCGTGTCGCCCCCGCCGGCGATCAGTGTGTTGCCGTCGATCACCGGATCGCAGGTGCCGCGGGCCAGGATGCCGGCGGCGCGGCCCGTGCCCTGTCCCTGAACGAGCTCGTTGCCGACGATCCAGGGCGCGGCATTGTTGCAGTCTTCGGCCAGGATGCCCAACGAGCTGGTGGTACCGCCGGCCGCCGAGATCGAGGAACCACGAATCAACGTGCCGGTGGCGTCGCCGACGATACGGACGCCGATCGCTTGCGTCCCCTGCGCGCCGCAGAGTGTGCTGGTCTCGATCGACGCGCCTGGCGACGTGTTGAGGAGGACGGCGGCGCTGATACCGGCGTTCGCCGTGTTGCTGCCAGCGATGCCGAACGATGGCGTCATGCTGCAATCGGTGGTGCAGTGGCCCGTGGTCGGGTTGATGGTCAGGCAGTTGTCACGAATCACCGGCGTCGAGTTGAAAGAGCCCACGCCATAGGACGCAGTCGTTCCCGCGCCACCGTAGATCAGGCTGTGGGTGATCAACGCCTGGCCGCCGGCCACCAGGCGCACGCCAAAGGTCTGGTCGGCGCTGGGCGCGTCGTTGATGACCAGGTTCGAGAGCTGCACGTGCTTGGCGCCGTTGACGGTGACCGCCGCAATCAAGGCCGGGGCGCTGCCGCTGTTGTTGCGCGCGAGCACGAACCCGTCGAGCGCGGTCGGCAAATTGATCGTGTTCGGGAACCGGACGCCGCCGTTCTCCCCCAGCTGCAGGGTCACCGTCGGATTGGGCGCCGTCGCGCTGGGCTGGCACTGAGTCCAGTTCGTGGCCTCGTAGCTCCCGTACACCGAGACACCGTTCTCCATCTGGAAGAGCGTCACCGGCGTGGTCGAGCCGTCGCCCACCTTGTACGTCGTGCGGTCCTGACAAGTCCGACCGCCGGCGACGCACACCGGCCGCGACGTCCCCGTCGGGTTGAAGGCGATCGAGATCGCCATCGGGATGGTCTGGTAGGGGGCGGTCGTGCTGCCGTCGCCGGTGCCGTCGTCCCCATCGGGCGAGACGTGAACGCAGGCGGCGATCACGGCCGGGCAATCCTCGTCGACCTGCCCGTCGCAGTCATCGTCGAGACCGTTGCAGGTGTCGCTCGTGGCCACGCTGGTGTGGGGGACGCAAGCGGCGAGCACGCCCGCGCCGCATGACGGAACCATGTTCAGGCACGCGCCCAGCCCGCAGGTGAACTCGGGCAAGGCGTCGTCGGTCATGCCGTTGCAGTCGTCGTCCTCGCCATTGCAGGCCTCGCCGCTGGGCAGCACCTGGCCACTGCAGGTCGACCACACGCCCGCCGTGCAGGCCTGCGTGCCGGCGCGGCAGGTGCCCATGAGCACGGTGCCCGCGGGGCCCACGGGGCAGCTGCGCGAAGCGACCGTGTCGTGGATCGCGGGGTCGGTGTCGTCGCAATCCGGGCCGAGGCAGCCGGTTCCGATGCCGTATCCGTCGCCGTCGGCGTCGGTGCAATTGGGACAGTTGAGGACGCAAGCACCAGCGGGGCACGTCCAGCTGCCGCAAGGGGCGTTGCCGAAGTGGGCCATGCAGTCGGCGAGGCTGGAGCAAACGAAGCCGCCGTCACCGGCGTCGGACTTTGTGTCGGTCCTGGTGTCGCCCACCGTGTCCGGCGGTCGATCGGTGGTTGTGTCGATGCTCGAGTCGGTCTTCGAATCGGTCGCCGTGTCGGGCTTCGTGTCGATCCCGCTGTCGCCGGACGCGCCGCCGGCCGCGTCCGGCGCCGCGCCGTCGAACGAGCCTCGATAAGCCGGGTTCGGTTTCGTGCAGCCGAGGCCCAGCACGAGCGCGACCAACGCGAGCGAAGCCGGACAGCGCGAAGCCCAAACTCGCGAAGCCCAATCTCGCGAGAGCGGATGAGGCCGACAACGATGAATGCGCACGATGGTGGCCGTAAGCAAAGTCGGTTTCATCGTACCAGACAACTGCGCGGCCGCGCAGTCATTGAACTCGGACGCGATCGCCTTCGCAAAGTCGTGTACTATCGCGGGCACAATGCGATTGAGCTCGCCCGACACCGACGAGGGTAGCGTCGGTGTCGTGTCGGCGTCGGTTGCCCGGTCGTTCGCGGTCTCGATTGGCGCGGTTCTGTCGTTGGCGCTGCTGCTCGCAACCGCGGGCGCGCCTTTGGCGCATGCTGCGCCCGTCGTCCGGCAGCGCGTCGCGGTGGTTCATGTCGATTTCGAGGGTAGCGTCGCCGAGGCCGCGCGCGAGCTCTTCGCGAGCCGCGTCGTCGAAGGGCTGGCGGCCGCGCAGTTCGAGGTATTCTCGAGTGCTGCGGTGTCGCAGAAGCTGACCGCGGACGGCCGGCGGCTGGCCAATTGCCGTGACGGCGGCTGCTATCCGGAGGTCGCGCGGGTGCTGGGCGTCAACTACCTGGTGGCGGCGCGCGTCTCCGAGAGCAACAAGAACTACGAGATCAGCCTGGAGATCATCAACGGGCGTACGGGCGGCGTGATCGGGACCAACCGCGAGCGCTGCGAGATCTGCGGCGTCGACGAGGCCGGCGAGAAGATGGCGCTCGCCGCCGGTTCGCTGCGCGCGCGGCTCGAAGCGCTGGTCACGGCGCCGGCGCGTTTCATCATCCGCTCGCGCCCGGCAGGCGTCGCGATCGCGATCGACGGCGTGCCGGCGGGGCGGACGCCGCTCGATCGCGAGCTCGGCGGCGGCTCGCACAAGCTCGAGCTGTCCGCGCCCGGTTACGACCGGCTCGACCGTACGGTCGCGGTCGTGGCGGGCGTCGACGAGACCATCGATCTCGAGCTCGTGCCGATCCCGATGAGGTTCCCGTTCCGCAAGGCAGGCTGGGCCGCGCTCGTGGTCGGCGTGGCGGCGGTGGCGGCCGGGATCTGGGCGGTGACCGTCGATGGTCACGATGTCTCGTGCGTCGGAACGGCACACGACCAGCTGGGCAACTGTCCCACGGTCCACGACACACGCACGCTGGGAGCGGTGTTGATCGGCTCGGGCGCGGCGACGGCGACGCTGGGCGGCGCGTGGCTCTACATCGCCGGCGGCGCGTCCGGCGTCGGGGCGCCGTCGGAGCGCGCCGATCTGCGCAACCCGCGCGGCGGCACGCTGCTGGTCGGCGGCAGGTTCTGAGCCACTTCTTCTAGCGTCCGTGCGCGTGCGCCGCGAAGTGCTGCCACAGGAGATAGAAGAGCCCGACCTGGGTCAGGATCGGAACGAAGGCGACGAGCGCGATGTAGCGCCCGAGGTGCAGAGCGCGCCGCCATCGCGTCGGCGGATGCAGCCGCTCCGCGAGGCCCGACACGACCACGCGCCCGGGATCGTCCAGGTCGGCGCGCAGCGCCGCCGCGCTGGAATAGCGTTCGTCCGGGTTGCGCCGCAGGGCGCGCAGCACGATCTCCTCGACCTCGGGTGAGATGCGTGGGTTCAGGCTGCGCGGCCGCGGCGGATCGCCGATCACGCGCGCGCTGGCGACGCGAAACGGATCATCGCCGGGAAACGGCTGGCGTCCGGTGAGCATCTCGTACAGCACCGCGCCGATCCCATAGATGTCGACGCTCTTGCGGCCGCGCTTGTGGCGAATCTGCTCGGGCGCGACGTAGCCCGACGAGCCGATCGCGGGAAAGTTGCCGGACAGCGTGAAGCGGCGCTTCACCGCCGCGTGCGCCAATCCGAAGTCGATGAGCCGGATGGTGCCGTCCGGGCACAGCATCACGTTGGTCGGCTTGAGGTCGTAGTGCACGAACTGGTGCCCGTGCACGTGATCGATCGCGGTCGAGAGCTGGCTCGCGATCGCCAGCGCCTCCGATTCGGGAAGCTGGCCGCGTGCCGTGATGTGGTCGGCGAGTGTCGGTCCGGGCACGAACTCCGTCGCCACGTACGACGGCCGCGCGTCTCCCGCGTGCGACAGGTACCGGAGCACGAACGGGTGGTCGAGTCGGCGCCCGATCTCCACCTCGCGCTGGAACATCGACCAGGTTCCGACGCCGCTCGCGAAGACCGGCAGGGGGATCTTCACGACGACCGGCGCATGGTCGTTGTCGAGATCGCGCGCCTTGAAGACCGTCGACATTCCGCCGCGCGCCAGCTCCTCGGTCAGGTAAAAGCGGCCGTCCAGCGTATGGCCGGGCGCGACCCTCGATGTATTCATGGCGACCACTGGCCATCGCAATAACGGTACCAGCGGCAAACGCGCGCCGACGCGCGATCGGCGCGCGTCGCGTCCTGCAAGTTGCACGATCGCAGGCGCCGCGACCGCGCAATGTTCCTACGGTGCGCGGTCGCCGGGCAGCGGCGGCAGCGGATCCAGGGAGCGGTCGTTGGGATCGAACCTGAAGCCGTGGCTGGGTCCGCCCAGGCCGGCGCCGAGTTGCTTGATGCGCGGCACGGCCAGCGCCGCGGCGATGCCGGCGACGACGACCAGGATCAAGATGGCCGACTGCGGTCCGCCCGACGCGAAGCCGAAGAGGGGAGCCAGGGGATACGACAGCGGGTTGCGCGCGACGCGCTCCAACGTCCCCTGTCCTTGCCAGGCACGCAGCGCCGCCACGCGCTTGGACAGGAACGGGCGGCTCGCGTTGAGCTCGTAAACCGCCATCCAGAAGCGCCCGGTGTCGCGGCGTTGATCGACGTACGCATCCAGGTCCATCCGGCGCGCGGCGCGCGGACCGGCCGCCAGGATCGCCAGCGCGCGCGACGACACCGCGAGGTCACCGGTGACCGCATGCCCGCAGCGATCGCAGGTGTACTCGCAGGCGCGCGAATAGGCAGGACCGAGCCAGGGCATGATGCGCGCCGGCAGCAGGAACAGCCGGGTCGCCAGGTGTCCGGCCGCCAGATGGCCCATCTCATGGCCGATCGTGAAGTCGAGCTCGTTGGGCTTGTCGGGTGCGCCGTCGTTGTCGCCCGCCTCGAGCAGATCGGAATAGATGATGATGAAGCGACGGCTGAAGATCTTCGTCGCGAACGCGCTCCGCAGCCCGCCCGCCTGCAACACGTACGTTTCGGGCACGCGGTCCATCCCCAGCTTGTGCGCGGCTCCCTCGATCCGGCGCATCAGATCGGGTAGCTGCCGCGGTCCGACGCGCACGCCGTTGCCGATGATGTGCGCCATGAACCGGCGGTGGGCGAACAGGGCGAACAGGGCGAGGATCAGAGCGAAGACCAACCCGGCGATCGAGATCAGGATCGCCAGCCAGACGATCGATGAGAAGACCGCCGCGACGGCGAACAGCGTCCGTTCGCGGGGTGTCTGTAGCTCGCGCGCCAACATGCGGGTTCCTTTCGTCCGGGCGGGCTCGCTAGCGCCGCACTACTGGCCGCCGAGCTTGGCCTGCACGCGCTCGAGCCGACTCTTGATGCCGTCGTCCTTCGGCGCCAGGGCGCGCGCCTTCTGATAGGTCGCCTGCGCCTCATCGTACCGGAGGAGCTTGAAGTAGGCGTCGCCGAGCACGACCAGGTACTTCGGCGACTGCGGCGCCAGGCGCGACGCGCGGCGCGCGTAGTCGAGCGCCTCGGCGTAGCGCGCGTGCTCGAAGGCGACCTCGGCCAGGCCGCCGACGGCGATCGGGTTGGTCGAGTCGGCGCGGATGGCGCGGTTGAATGCCTCCTCGGCCTCGCTGAGGCGGCCACGCACCAGCGCCGCCTGCCCGGCCGCCGCCGCTTTCTGCGACGCCGCAGGATCGCGCGGAGCCGCGTCGTTGTCGGCGGTCTCGCGCTTCTTCGGCCTCGGCGGCGCGGCCGCCACCGGCGGCGTCGGTGGGGGCGCCGGCGTGGGTGCAACCTCGACGGGCGGAGCAGGCGCCACCGGCGCGGGCGGCTTCGCGCGGTCACGCGCCTCGAGGTCGAGCGGGTCGAGCTCGGAGATCAGTTGATAAAGTGGCCGCGCGCGATCGAGATCGTTCTTCGACCAATCGTTGCCGGCCAGGTTGCGGAGGCCGTCGGCCAGCGTCGCTGCCTGCACGCCGCCCTGGTCACGTTCGGCCAGCGTGCGCAGCGCCAGGCGCGCCTCGGAGACGCGGCCATCCATCGCGGCCACGAAGACGCGCGTCGCCGCGTCCTTCGCAGGGTCGGCGTGCGGCGGTGGCGGTGGCGGCGTCCCCGGCGCGACGCGCGTGCGGTTCTTGCGCTCCTCGGGCGTGAGCTCGGCCTTGGCGGCCAGGTCGGCGTCGTCGGGCTCGAAGAGCAGGGCCTCTTTGAACTTCACCACCGCGAGATCGCGCAGCTGGGCCTTGAGGAGCTCGTTGCCGATCACCGCGAGCGCCGACGCGTACGCGCGACGCAGCGCCGCCGCTCCGGCCGACGGCCGCGACAGATCGATCTTCGATGCCTCGAGCTCGGCGGTTTGAATGAAGTGCAGCGCCGACGAATCCGCGGGATCGACGTACATCTGGCGGCGCGCTGCCTTGTCGGCCTCGACCAGCGCGGCGGCGACCGGCGCCGCCTCCTGGGTGTTGGTGATCTCGACCCGCACTTCCTTGACCACGATCTTGGGCTTGCGGACGCCGAGAAGGATCGCGATGGTCGCCGCGGCCACGGCGACGAACGTCGCGGCGGCGAGCATCAACTTGCGGCCGCGCGCACCCGGCGCCGGCATCCGCTTCGCGAGCTTGAGCCGCCACGCCTCGTCGACGGCGGGTAGCTCCAGGTCGTCCCACGGCGTGGTCAGCCCGGCGGCGATCTGCGCCTCGCACAGCAGCGCCTCGACCGCGGCCATGGTCTGGGGCCGCGACGCCGGGTCCTTCTCGAGCATGTTCATGACCACCGCCTCGAGCTCGGCGGGTACGGCGGCCGCGCGCCGGCGCAGCGGCTCGGGCTGCTCCTTGACTTGCATGGTCAGCGTCGTCAGGTGGTTCTTGCCGTGGAACGGCACCGAGCCCGAGAGCATCTCGTACGCGGTCACGCCCAGGCCGTAGATGTCGCAGCGGTTGTCGTAGCCGTGGCCCGACGCGCGCTCGGGCGCGACGTACTCGGGCGTGCCGGCGATCTCCTGCTCCTCGCCGGACAGGTGCATCAGGCCCGCGATGCCAAAGTCGACGACCTTGACCGCGTCGCCGCGCTTGCCGCGGTGGACCAGCATCACGTTGTCGGGCTTGACGTCCAGATGGACGATCCCTTTTTCGTGCGCGGCGCCCAGCGCCTTGGCCACCTGGCGCAGGATCGCGATCGCGCGTCCGGCCTCCAGGGTGGGCGTCTCGCGCAGCACGCGGGCGAGCGAGACGCCGTCGAGGTACTCCATCACGAAGAAGACGCGCCCGTCGGAGATCTCGCCGAAATCGGTGACGTCGCAGATGTAGATGTTGGCGATGCCCGAGGCGGCGCGCGCCTCTTGCCGGAACTGCTGCAGGGTCTCGGCGTCGGGGGCCAGGTCGGCGCGCAGCACCTTGATCGCGACCTTCTTCTCGAGATCGACGTGCTCGGCCGCGTAGACCGAGCCCATGCCGCCCTCGCCGATCTTCGACAGGATGCGATAGCGCGTCCCCGGGATCACCGTCCCCGGTCCCAGATCGACCGGCGCCGTGGTGGCGCGCGAGTCACCGGTGGGGCCGGTGGGGATCGCGCCCGATGGGCCGCGCACGACCGCGGCCGAGACCGAACCGGGCGCGGCCGCCGAGATACGGCCCGAGTCGTCCATGTGCGTGAGCGTGATGACCTTGCCGCCGGCGTCGCCAGCCGGGCCGGCCGCGGGAAGCTTGTCGGCGCGCTTGGCCAGCTCGCCCAGTTGCGCGCGATCACCGCCGCGCGCGGCGCCGAGCGTGCTTCGAACCCACTCGCCGATCGCAGGCGGCCCGCTCGGCGATAGATCGCGCAGCACGGCCGCCAGCGACGATCGCAGCTCCTCGCAGTCGCGTGGCCGCGCCGCCGGATCCTTCGCGAGCGCCGAGCGCACCAGCTGGTCCAGCGCCTCGGGCAGCTTGGGCATGCGCGCGGGCGGCGGCGTGTTGCCCATGGGCGACGCCGTGAGGCGCCCGGTCAGCATCTGGCCCAGCAGCACCGCGACCGCTTGCGCGTCGGCGGCCGGTGACGTCGCGCGAATCAGGCCCAGCGCCACGCTGCCGCTCTCGCGGAGGGGCGACGGCGACACCGCCGCCAGCGCCTGATCCAGCGCGGCTCCGTAGAAGATCAGCTTGACGTCGCCGTCGACGGACAGCATCACCGACCGCGGCACCAGGCGGAGCGGCGCGCGCGCCGTCTCGGGCGTTCGCCCGAGCGTGCGGCGCAGGTAGGCCGCGGCGGCCGCGACCTCCATGGCGATGAACACCGCCTGCGTGGGTGGACAGGTCTCGCGGCGCGCCGCCAGCGCGCGCAGCAGCGCGTCCAGGCTGCCGCCCTCCGTGAGCTCGCTGACGAAGACCTGGCGATCGCCGACCGTCGCGACGTCGAAGATCGGCACCACGTTCGGGTGCCCGTACTTCACCACGCGCGGCGCTTCGGCGCGCAGCGGTCCGACGACCTCTTTTCGCCCTGAGGTCCACGGCGGCAAGATCTTGAGCGAGCAGAATCGATCGACCTCGACGGGACGCAACGCCGCGTAGACGTCACCACGCCTCCCCTCCGCGATGCGCGAGAGCAGGGTGAAGCCGCCGAATCGGCGCGGGAGCTCCGCCTCCGCTTCGGGCTGTCGCAGGCCGTTAGTGGTCGAATCGCTCATTCGGCGTCAAACGAGACGGTAACACGGCTGCCCAACCGCCGCGAACGCCGCGCGAGGGTGGTTGGCTCAGCCGTCGCGGGGTTGCGAGGCGCGCATGAGCCACGACACCAGCGACGAGACGACGGCGACGACCAGCGCGCCCAGCACCGCCGAGCCGAGCGACGCGACCGAGAAGCCCGGTACGATCGCCGCCGCGATACCAAAGGCGATGCCGTTCACCACCAGGTAGAACAGACCCAGGGTCAGGATCGTCAGCGGCAACGTGAGGACGACCAAGATCGGGCGAACGATCGCGTTCACGAACCCCAGCACCAGCGCGGCGCCCACCAGCACGCCGCCCGACGCGATCTGCACCCCAGGAACGATGCGCGCCGCGATCCCCAGCGCCACGGCGATGATCAGCCAATGCAGAAGGAAACGAGCCATGGGCTCGAGCTTAGCCGATAGGGCTTCGGCCGTCCCCTTCCCGCGCTAGGACACTACAGACAAACGCCGTAGACGGTGTCGTTGGTCAGCGCGGTGCAGCTCTGGCCCGGGGCGCAGTCGGTGCCGCCCTCGGTGCGCTTGCAGACCTTCTGGCACTTGGTGGTCGAGCGATCGCACAGGAGGCCGGGAGCACAGTCGGAGCCCAGCGTGCACGGCTGTCCTTCGGTCTGCGTGCGCGATGCCTCTGTGCAGGAACAGTCGACCTGGTCCATGGTGTCGACGACGAAACAGTGGAGCCCCGAGGGGCAACCTGTGGTCGCGGTGCCGCGCGGGTCACAGGCGAACGTGCAGGTATGATAGGCCGTGGCCACGACGCCGCCGTCGGCAGGGCAAGAGACGTTGCCTTGACAGATGCTGCCGCTGCCCGCGGTGACGCAATCGTCGTTGGTCTTGCAGAACTTCAGGCAGACCGGGACGCTACACAGCGGCCCGGAATAGGTGAAGCACTGGGTGCCCGGTGTGCAATCGCCGTTGCCGTGCTGGCTGCAGAGGCCGCCCGGCGCGGCCGTGCCGGCGGTGACGCACTGTCCCTGCATGGCCGCGCAGTTCACGGCGCAGGTCAGCTGGGCGCCGCACGTGAGCGTGGCCGGATCGCAGCCGGGGAACACGACGCCACCGGCGCTGTCGACGCCGCCGTCGCTGGGGCACGGCCCGCTGGCGTGCGTGAGCATGACGGCGATGGCGGCCACGCCGCCGCGGGCGATCGTCTGGTGATTCGCGCCGAGGCCGATCGTGCAGTGGGCCGCGTCGCGCGCCGTGACCTGAAACGTCGCATCGCCGTTGTGGCCGATGGTGAAGCTGACCGAGAACGTCTTGCCGACGACGCCGGTCTTCGGATCGACGGTGTTGGTGATCGTCAGCGGGCTTTGATCCGCGGGCACGGCATACGTGAGCTGGGTGGTCTCGGTGCCGTCGCCGACGATGACCAGGAAGTCGACGACGCCGGTGATAGGCGTGTCCTCGGCCGATACCACCGTGACGACCACGAACGACTGCTGATCGCGGCAGGCGTCCGCGCCGGCGGCGACCACCAGGGCGGCCAGCACGGTGGCGATTCCGCCGAACGCGCGCCGCCTGGCGCAGCGGGTTCGAGCTGGGCGTGCGCGGCCTGGAGCGTTGTCGATGGCTGCCATCTCAGAAGGCCCGCATGTTCCCGAGGTCGGTGCCCGGGGTCGCCGGTCCCTGCGTGCCCAGGCCGTAGGCGATCATCGCCGCGGTCAAGCCGACGACCGCCACCACCGCCCAGAACCAGGTCTGCTTGTAGATCGGCGGCCGCTCTTCCGGCGGTGGTAGCGGCGGCAGCGCGCCCGGGTCGGTCGCGGGCGCGGGCGCGGCGAGCGATGGCGGCGGCGCCGCGGTTGGAAGCGGCGCCGTCGAGGGCGCCGCGGGGGGAGCGGGCGCGGGCGCGGGGGGCGCCGGCGCGGATGCCGCTGCCGGTGTCTCGGGGTCCACCGGCGGAGGCTCGCTCTGCGCCCGGGCCGGACGGACCGACAACGACGCGAGGAGCAGGGCGACGATCAGGGACGCGGACGGCGGAGTCGGGACGCCCAATCGGACCATCACTCTATCTTGCGCGCAGCTCTGGACGGTCGTCCAGTCTTGCGCTCAGCGAGGGGCGACCCGCCCGGCTGAGGTCGCCGCCTAGGCGACACGCTCCGCGCGAGCGACGGTCGTGTGCTCCGTGGTCTGCTCCGTGGTCTGCTCCGTCGTCTCGACCGCCGCCGCGAGCTCCGCGAGGAAGCGCCCGTAGAGCGCCTCTTCTTCGGCGAGCACGCCGGCGAGGCCGCGCGGTGCCGGGCCCAGCAGGGCCTGCAGGCGCTCCGACATCTCTTGCAGGTGGCGATCCTCGTCCTTCGTGATGGCAGCCACCGAGAACGGCGCGCCATGTGCACGCAGGCGCTGCTCGTAGACCGGGTAGAACGCCTGCGCGCGAACCTCGATCGCGGCGCTGGTGAGCAGGTAGTTCGCCTCCGCGCGCGCGCCGTCACTGGACTCGGCTTCGCGTGACTCGGCTTCGCTGGACTTGGCTTCGCTGGACTTGGCTTCGCTGGACTTGGCTTCGCAGGACTTGGCTTCGCGCAGGCCACCGTCGGTGTCGGCCGCGAGCGCCATCTCGGCGCGGCGATCGAGCGCCTGAAAATAAGCCTCGCCGGCGTCCCCCGCGAGGGTGTCGGCGTCGGAGAACGTGGTCACCGCGGCCCCACCCGCCGCCGCGAGCGCCGCCGCCGCCTTCTTCAGGCGCAACGCGTGCACCGCCTCATCGAGCAGGTGCTGGAGCCCGTCGAGGTCCAGTCGGTCGGCGCGCCGGCTCTTCAGCATCTTGCGCACGCCCACGTATTCGAGCCGCGCCAGCGTGTTGACGAAGCGCGCGTGCAGCGCGGGGTGGGGGATGATGCGATCGAGCAGCGTCTCCAGCCGGCGCGCGTCCGCGTGGTGCGCGCGCGCGTCGACGTGGCGTTTCAAGAGCAGAGCGTCCATCGGGGCGGCAGCCTACGCGGGCCACCCGCATCGATCAAGGCGCGTGCGGTTGCCGTTCGGCCCAGGCGATGCGCTCGATCATGTCGCGCGCGCTCGCGCGCTCCGCCTCGCGATCGGTAGACGCGATCAGCGCCTGCGCCGCCGCCCGCGCGCGCGAAAAATCCCCGACGCGGTAGGCGGCGTCGGCGGTCATGCGGCGGCACTCGCGCACGAAGTCGGCCGGCAGGGCTTCGTCGGCCGCCGGCGCCGTCGCGCCCGCGCCGTCACCGCAGGCGCGCTGCAGATAGGGCAGCGCGCGCGCGGCGTCGCGCAGCAGGAGCTGGCGCCCGATCAGATACGGACCCAGCCGTTCGCGCGGGTAGAGGCGCGCGAACTCGTTGATCAGGAAGAAGACCAGCACCGGATCGCCGGCGACGCCGGCGCGATCGCCGTACAACGCTCGCCCCAGCGTCTGACGTGCGTTCGGCTGCGCGAGCGCGCGCAGCCGCGAATAGCCGAGGCGCCTCTCCCCCTCGTCGGGCGCGAGCTTCAGCACGCGCTGCTCGGCCGCCTCGGCGTTGGCGTAGTCGCCCGACAGGAAGTAGAGCGTGCCCGCGAGGCTGGCCACGCGCGCGCGCATCGGCACCGTCAGGTCGCCGTCGGCGGAGAGCTGGGTGGTGATCTCGAGCGCGCGCGGGAGCTGCCCGGTCGCCGCCCACGCTTCGCCGAGCGCCAGCCGATAGGTCGGCTCGTGCGGATCGTCGGCGCAGGTCTGTTCCAGCAGCGCCACCGCGCGCTCGGGCGCGGTCGGCATCAGCAGGCGCGCTTGCGAGGCGCGCGCCGCCAGCTCACGCGCGCACACCTTCTTGAAGATCGCCGGGCGGCGGAACTGCTCGCTCGCACGCGCGCGGTCCTGCGCGTCGAGCGGCTGGTGGGCGAGGTAGTCGCGCCACTGCGCCTCCAGCGTCGCCAGCGGCGTCCCGTACGCGGCGATGAAATCACCCGCCGATCGATAGAGCCGCTGCATCGCGGCCGCGCCGCGCATCTCGAGCAGAAAGCGACAGAACGAGCCGGCGATGGTGTAGGCGCGCGCGCCCGACTGAGCGGAGAACCCCGCGCCCATGACCGACTCCAGCGGCGGCGCGTTGCCGGCGGCGATCATCGCCGCCGCTTCTTGGTGGATCGTCGATTCCTCGCCATCGGCGCCGGCGTCGGCGGCCTCGGCGATCCCCTCGACCAGGCCGCTCGCCAGGGTCGGCAGCGGCACCGGCCCGTGCCAGCGCCAGGCCAGCGAAACGCCGAACAGCGGATCGCCGAACGCGCCCGCGAAGACGTGCGCCATCTCGTGGCGCAGCCGCACCGACGGGAAGCGATCGCCCTGCACGAAGATCTCGCGCGTCCACGGGCGCGCGAACAGCGTGTTGCCCGCGCCGACCAGCGCCTTCTTCGATTCGGCGCTCGGAAACTCCCAGACGGTGATCGCGCCCCTCGGCTCGGCGCCGAGGCGCTGGTGCAGCTGATCGTAGCGGAACTCGAGATCCTCGAGCATGAGCGCGAGGTCGATCGGCGCATAGCCTTCCGCGGGATCATAGTGCAGCACGAAGTGCGTCGTCTGCCGCTCGCCGGGCAGCGCCCGCGCCAGGTCCGAGCGCTGGATGTGAAAGCCGAGCCGGCCGCCCGATGCGAAGAGCGCGATCCCGGCAGCGAGCAACGCGGTCGCGATGCCCAGCTGCGGCCGCCGCCACGCGCGCGGATCGCGGCCGCGCCCGAGCGCCGCCGCGGCGAAGGTGAGCGCGCTGGCGATCCAGACCAGGTTCGCCACCCGGTAGAGAAGCAGGCGCAGAGGTGGGCGCAACGCTTCGTCGTAGATCGGGCCGGGGAAGTAGCCGCCGAAGGGATCGAAGGCGAAGACCGCCGGGTCCTCATAGAGGCGCGCAAGTGTCCATAGCACCGACACCGCCGGCAGCAGGAACGCCACCAGCCGCCCCCGGCGCGTGAAGCAGAGGCCCGCCAGCACGCCGGCCGGCGCGGCGAAGAGCGCCGTCCCGACAGGCAAGAGCGCGTAGAAGCCAAGCCCCGCGGGCACGTTACAGTTGCGTACGCGGACCATGTCGAGCCCCGACAGCAGCAACGGCGCGATGAGCACGCCGAGGCCGCCCGCGAGCGCGCGCCCGGTCAGGCGCCAGAGATCTGGCGCGGGTTCGCCTTCGCGCTCCTGGCTGGCGCGCGCCGCCGCGACGGCTCCCTGTCCGATGTCGACTGCCGCCAGCGCCGTGCAAAGCCCGACCGCGAAGGAAAAGTCGTACCCGAGGAGATCGAAGAGCGGAACGAAATCGAGCAACAGCGCAAGCGCAGCCAGGATCGCGCCCCAGATCACGGCTCTGCACCCGAAGCGTTGATTGACGGTGGAGATCGCGCGCCCTAACATGGTGATTCGTTGTTTCCTTCGCGTGAGGATACGTCAACGTCGGCGCCGGGAGCCAAATCGTGGTGGAGCTCGGGCGACCGATGACCGTCGAAGAGAGCGAGCGCCGGCGCGAGCTGCGTGCCCCGATCGAGCTGCGCGTCGAGTACAAACGCCTGAACACGTTCTTCTACGACTACACGAAGAACATCTCGAAGGGCGGCACGTTCATCAAGACCGACAAGCCGCTCGACATCGGCACGGTCTTCCTGTTCAAGCTGCAGCTGCCGGCGCAGGCGGCGCCGCTCGCGTTTCGCGGCGAGGTGCGCTGGATCGTGCGCGAAGGTGAGCCGCTGCCGCCCGGAATCGCCGCCGGTCACGAGCTGGGCATGGGCATCCGCTTCGTCTACGAGAACGCCGAGCAACGGCTGACCATCGAGCGCGTCGTCGAGAAGATGATGGTCGACAGCCTGGGCCAGCTCATCTATTCGCGTCTGGTCAAGGATCGCATCGGCGACGGCAACGACGGCCGCTGAGCGACCGGCGACCGCGCGGACAGGAAGTCGCCCCTGCCGCGCTGGTGAACGAACACGATGCACTCGACCTTGCCCTTGCAGAGGTCGTCGTGGTTCTGCTTGCCGGGCTGGAACACGAACGCGCCCGGCACGAGGTCGCGGTTCGACGTCGGATCGCCGTCGACGGTGTGAACCCAGGTCCCTTGCACCAGCACCGCCTCGGAGTCGGCGCTGTGGCTGTGCATGCCGGCGACGTACCCCGCCGGGAGCTTGAGCAGGATGCCGTAGTCGCCGCCTTTGGCCCGATCGCCCCAGAGCTTCGCGACCTGGAGCGCGGCGCCGGGCGCGTAGGGCTCCCACGCGAGCTCGTTCATCTCCCAGATCAGCGCCGGCTTACCCCTCGCCACGCCGGCCGCGTAGCCGAGGCCGCCGGCCGCCGCGAGGATCAGCGCGCCGATCGCGCCCGCGCCGACGCGCGTCTTGAATCTGCCATTCATGTTCGTCTCCTTGCGGTCACAGCGACGGCGCGACCATCATATCGGGCGCCACGCTCGTTGAGGAGCCCCAGAGCGACGACCTGGCGACGACGGCGATATGACGACGGCGATATGATGCAGGCGATGTCTCCCGCGGCGATCCTCTTCGACAACGACGGCGTGCTCGTCGACACGGAGGCGCTCTATTTCCGCGCCAACCGCGAGATCCTGGCGACGATCGGCGTGACGCTGGACGAGACCGCGTACCTCGAGCTGTTCCTGCGCACGGGGCGCGGCGCCTGGCATCTGGCCCAAGAGCTCGGTCACGGCGCCGCCGCGATCCGCGCGCTGCGCCTCGCGCGCGACCGCCGCTACGTCGAGCTGGTCGCCGCGGCGGGCGCTTCGGTGCGGATGCCGCGCGCGCTGGAGATCGTCGCGGCGCTGGCGCGGCGGTATCGGCTGGCGATCGTCACCAGCGCCGAGCCCGAGCCGTTCGCGCGCACGCACGCGGGCACGGGGCTCTTGCCGTACTTCGACGTCGTGCTCACGCGCGACTGCTATCGCAACAGCAAGCCCGACCCCGAGCCATACCTGTGCGCGCTCGAGCGCCTCGGCCTGACGGCGGCGCAGTGCCTGGTGATTGAAGACTCACGCCGCGGCCTGCAGGCGGCGCGCGCGGCCGGCATCGCCTGCTGGGTGATCCCGTCGGGGCTGACCGCGGGCGAATCCTTCGAAGGCGCCGACGCGATCCTGCCGGATCTCGACGCCGCGGCGGCGCGGTTGCTGCCGCCCTGCTAGTGCACCCCTTTGGCGCGCACCACGGCGCGGCCGTCGATGAAGACGATCTGGAACATGACCTCGCTGGCGGAATGAGTCTCGAGCATCTCCTTGCGCCGCTTGTGCAAGAGCTTGAAGAACTCGTCGTACGACGGAGCCTTGCTCCGGTCACCGCAACGCTTGCGCAGGTCCATGAACTCACGGAACAGCGCCGGGTAGTCGGCCTTCGACGCCGGGATCGCCTCGGTGTGCGGCACGCCGACCGCGACCGGGCCTGAGACGATCTCGACCACGGGCGCGACCGCGGCGCCGTTGACGCCGTTGGCGTGGTTCGCGTGGAAGCCGTTCGACGATGCGTTGATGTTGCGCTCGGCGATCACCAGATCCAGCACCGGCGTGGTGTCGGGCAGCAGGTTTCCGGGCCCGACGCCGTTCTTGATCCGCAGCGGCAGCGGCAGCGGCTGGCGCGGGCGCAGCGTCCCGTGGCGCGCCGCGACTGCCGCAGCGCCGCCCCAGATCAGCAGCACGAACAGGCCGAGCCCGACCCACACGCCGCTCTTGCGCCCCGGCAGGCGCCCCGCGATGCGCATGCCCGACGCGCCGATGGGCAGCATGGTCTCGGGCTGGCGCGCGAGCGCCGGCACCTCGGTCAGCGTCGCCGAGCCGTCGGGCGCGATGATGCGCGCGGCGACCCCGGCCCGGATTAGCTGGTCGGCGGCTCCGGTGACATCCAGCCGGCGCGCCACGACCAGCGCGCCGCCGACGGCGTCGGCGCGCTCCCGCGGCTCGACGCTCACCACCCACGCCATCAGCACCTCGCCGCCGAGGACGATGGGGTGCGCGCCGGGCGCGATCAGCGGCGTCCCCAGCACGGCCGCCGCGGGCGCGTGCAACAACGTGATGACCTGCCCGGACTTCTTGTCGATCTGCGCGAGCGCGATGACCTCGCCGGGCTGCGTGCGGAAGCCGAGCTCATCGGTGGTCAGATCGCGCACCGTCTCCTCGTCGGTGGCGACCGCCCACGCCAGGCGCGGCAGCTGCGCGAGCGTGGTGGCGCGCGCCTCGACGGCGGCGGCCAGCTCGCGCTGTTTCAGGTCGAGCGTCTCCGCGGCTGCCCGCAACGGAGCGGTGCCCTTGTCGCTGAGGGCCGGTCCCTTGGCGATCAGAAAGATCGAGATGAGCAGGCCGCTGCCTGCGAGTGCGATACTAGAACGGTACCTTCCCACGTGGTACTCCGAACTTGTCCGAGCGCGCCAACCTACTACTGGTTCGGGTAGCCACATCGATTGTAACGTTGTTTGTGCCCGCCTTCACGTGAACAATCTTCGTCAATGGCTCTGCGCTGGCTTCGGTCCAGGCTTTCAGCTGGTAATCGCCCAGCGCCAGGCTCTTGAAGCTGAATTGACCCTTGGCGTTGGTAATGACGTAATGAGGCGCGCTCACGACAATCAGCGTTGCCGCCATGTTCGCGTGCAAATTGCACCCGACTTCAATCACGCCTTCTTTGTTGAACGTGATTTCGCGCGTTTCACCGTCTTTGTAGATGCCGAGATCGAACGCGCGCGAGGGCGACAGCGAGAAGACGTTGTGAAACACCGGGTCGAAGTTGGGGAAGGTCACCGTCGATCCGACCGGAACGACCATGACGCGGGGAGCGAACTCCCGATTGCGCTGCTCGATGATGCGGTGCTTGGCGTGCCGCGCCTTGTACTTGCCCTTGGTCGGGGTCAGCGTGATGACGGTGATCGGCAGGTCTGCCGCGCCCGCGGCGCGGAGCGAGCCGGACAGCGAGCCGCGCTGTGGAACCGCATCGGGCTCGTCGGCGTCCGAGCTGCCGACGGCGGCCTTCGGCTGGGCGGGCGTGTCCTTGGGCAGCGTGGTCAGCGCCGTGGTGATGCGCTCGGGGCTGCCGGCTCGGAAGAACGAGCCGAGCTCGGTGATCGCCGGCCGGCCTGACTCGCGCTCGGCAGCGCTGAACAGGATCTCGGCGTAGTTACGCTGGCCGCGCACGCGCGCGCGCGTCGCGCCCTCGAGCAGATCGGCGGCGTGTCCGCGCCCCGCCTCGCGCAGCGCCGCGGCTTGTTCGGCGGCGACCTTCTCCATCGCCGGATCGTGGGCCTGCGCCTCGGGGGGCGGCGGGTCGACGATCTCGCCCTTGAGCGGGCCGAGCGCGCCCAGGATCTCGTTCTGTTCGCGCTTGCCGACCTTGTACTTGTCGAGGCCGCCCGCCAAGGCCTCGACGAGCGCGGTGAACTCCTCGTCGACCAGCTGCATGCCGGCGTGCGCGCTGTGCATGTCGCGGCCCTCGTACTTGCAGGGGCCGCCCGTGGCGACGCAGATGAAGTCGACGAGGTAGACCTTGAGCTGCGGGATGTCGGTGTTGATGAAGCGCAGGTTGATGCGCTTGTCCGCGGCGACGCGCGCGACGAACTCGTCGACGACCGCGGTGATCGCCGGCTTGCCGCCGAGGCGATCGTAGAGCGAGCCCACGGGCGCCGCTTCTGCCGCGGGCGCGCCCGACGGGGATGCCGCTCGCTGGGTTGTTGGCGCGGGCGCCGTCGCGGGCGGTGATGCGGCTTGGTCAGTGGTTGCGCAAGACGCGAGCTGCAGGGCAGCCAAGACGGTGAACGCACCTACGCGAACGGGAACCTCATTCCAGGACATCGACCTGCCGCGACGAATCTTCCCCATGGGTAACCTCCAAGAAGGATTGCGCTTTCGCTCGAGTCGTATCGGTTGACTCCGCGACGAACTGGAGCTGCCTACCGAGCGGTCCGCACGTAGCCGCACCTTGCCGCACGTTGCCGCACCTTGCCGCAGGTGTTGCGTCTCGCGACGCGCTAGCATTACTGCGTCGCTGCCTTTCCTAAGGTTTCGGGCATCTCCAGTATGGAGCAGGTGGTCCCTCGGTGGGAAGAGCAATGAATAGGTGCGAGCTCGAACGACGATGCGCCGGGTCGCGATGAGGCCCGCTCTTTCGGCCTGGGTGGTGAGTCTCGGGGCGGCGGTCATTGCGGCGCGGGCAGCCCGGGGCGAGCCCGCGGCGATCCCGGACGCGGGGCCACCGTCATTGCCCGCGCCGTCATCGCTTTTGCCGTCATCGTCCTCGCCGTCGTTGAGCGCCCCGCCGGCTCCGCGTTCGCTGCTGTCGCTGCCGGGGCCCCCGAAGGCGGCGCCGCTCGACGAGTATCAGCTGCGGCGCGCGCCCGACGGCAGCGGCGATCTGATCTATGAAGCAAGCGGATTCACCGCGCGCGTGGCCCGCGACGGAGCGGTGCGCTTTCGCGATCGACACATCGCGGGCATCAGGTTTCTGCCCATTTTGCCGTCTATCTCGCCGCGGCCGGGACTACGCCCGGACGTGCCGACCGTCGAGGACATGTTGCGTGGCCTGGGGCGCCGCCGAGGCGCTGATCCGACCGGCGCTGATCCGACCGGTTTTCCAGCGGATCCCATCGCCAACGAGACGCTGATGCCCAGCACGACGTTTTCGCGTTTCCGGCCGGATCCGCGCGAGATCTGCTACTACCCGAATCCCTGCTTCACCAACGCGCCGGTGACCTTGCTCAGCGTGCACGGCACGCTGGACATCACCGACGAGCTGATGCGGATCGCACACCAGGATCCCTACCGTTTTCAAAAGGCTCGTTTCTTGACGGCGACGCGCGAGATGCGCGTTCGCATGGCCGGACGCGCTCACGCCGAGGACGTCGCGCGCAGCGGCGCTGACCTGCCGCGCCACCTGGAGGACATCGCGTGCGACGACACCTTGAGCCGGGTGGATCGGCGCGCGATCCTCGAGGCGCTGCGCGCCGAGCTGGACGTCTCCACGCCCGAGGGGCGCGCGCAGGGGGACCGGATTCGCCGCTTCCTCGAAGACTGGGACCGCGAGGACGGTGGCGCGCGGGCTTGCCCGGCACGTTGACGAGCCGATTTTTCGCCGGGGCGCAACTGCGATAAGACACAGGTTCGTAGACCAACGCCCGGAGGCCACGCGCATGGATTCGCACGCGATGAACCGCAAGGACTTCTTGAAGCTGACCTTCACCCTGATCGGCGGCGCCACCGTGGCCGCGGGGTGCAGCAGCACCAGCAATAGCGGCACGGGCGGCAGCACGGGCAGCGGCGGCAGCACGGGCGCCGGCGGCAGCACCGACGCGCATACCGACACCGGGCCGGCCGATACCGGCATGCTGTGCGCCGACCCGCTGGTAACCGTGCAGCTCCCCGACAGCACCATGCACACGCACATTCTCAACGTGGCCCTCTCGGCGTTGTCGGCGACCACCGATCAGACCGAGCTCACGACGGGGTACCCCGCGGGCTCGGGCGGGCACTTCCACACGGCCGTTCTCACGGTCGCCGATCTCGCCACGCTCAAGGGCGGCGGGTCGGTGACGGTGACGTCAAGCATGAGCGGCGATCCGCTGCACTCGCACATGTACATGGTCAGCTGCCACGGCGATTGACCGGCCGGTTCCGGCTCGCACACCCATTGGCTCCCACCCGCTACCCGAGGTGATCGGATGACGTCAAACAGAGCTCGCGCGTTCGGATCCATGGCCCTGGCGCTCGGTCTGACCGCGGGGGGATGCGGAGCCAAGAGCACGATGAGCGGTGGCAGCGGCGGCGAGGGCAACATCGCCACCGGCGGCACGACCGGCTCGTCAGGTGGAAACACCGGCGGCGGAACCGGCGGCGCGAGCGGTACGGGCGGGAGCAGCGGCGGCGCTGGCAACAGCGGCGCGAGCGGCGGCCAGACCGGCGCCGGCGGCGCGATCACGGGGGCGGGTGGCGCGGGCGGCGCGCCGGGCGTCGCCTGCACCGGGACGTCGCCCTTCACGACGACCGGAACGCCGGCGTCGCACCTGGTCGTCGACGCGGGTCAGAAGGGCCAGGCCTGGAACCGCTTCTACGAGAAGGTCGTCGCCGCCGATCACGCCAACACCGTGCTGACCACCGCCTACGGGCGCAACATCCAGGCGGCGTTGAAAAAGGGCCACGACCAGGCCGGCTTCGGCTACGTGCGCTTCCACGGCATCCTCGACGACGACGTCGGTGTCTACGCCGAGCCGGGCGGCGTCCCCACGTACACCTGGACCAAGCTGGATCAGATTTACGACGCGATCGTCGCCGCGGGCATGCGGCCCTTCGTGGAGATCAGCTTCATGCCCAAGGCGCTGGCGTCCGACCAGACGAAAGTGCAAACGCTGCTCTGGTACAACAATCAATCGCCCAATATCAGTCCGCCCCGTGATTGGACGGTCTGGCAAACGTTCATGCAGAACCTGGTTCAGCACCTGGAGACGCGCTACGGGGCGGCCGAGGTTCGCAACAACTGGTATTTCGAGATCTGGAACGAATCGTCCTGGATGTATTCGGCGGGCAACCCCGGCTACAACCAGCTCTACCAGATGACGGTGCAGGGGCTGCTGCGCGCCGACCCGATGTTGAAAGTTGGCGGTCCCGCCGAATCGCAGGGCGGCTCCACGTTCATGGTCGACAGCATCATCAAGTTTTCCAAGACCGCCTCCAACAACGCCAAGCTCGACTTCGTGAGCTACCACGCCTACGGGCAGTCGAGCGCGACGTCGCTGGCGCTGGCGAACCCCGGCTCGACGAACAACACCGCGACGATCGACTTCCACAACGCGATCATGAACATCGTCAAGACGGACGCATTCACGGGCAGCGTCTTCGTGACCGAGTGGGGGCCGACCTATTCGCTGGGCAACGTGCAGAGCGACAACGAGGTCGCCGCCAGCTACATCGCCAAGGTCGTGCACCTGCTTGGCACCAACCCGACGTCGGCGCCGCCGGCCGGCTTCAGCTACTGGGCGATCTCGGATCTCTACGAAGAGAACGACACCGGGACCAACACCGCGTTCCGTGGCGGTAACTTCGGCCTGTTGCTCAAAGGCGATCCACAGATCCCGGCGTCGTTCGACGTGGCCAAGCCGGCATTCAACGCGTTCCGCCTGCTGCACCTCATGGGCGATGTGCAGGTATCGACCACCGGCGGCACCACCGCCAACGGCGTGAACGCGGGCGCGACGCTGTCGGCCGACAACAGCGCGCTGCAGATCCTCGTCTACAACCACACCGACGGCGGCGTCGCAACGGCCACCGACTCGACGCTGGTGAACCTGACCATCAACAACTTGCCGTTCGGCGCCGGCCCGCTGCACGTGCGACAGTACGTGCTCGATCACACCCATGCGAACGCGTACACCACCTGGGTCGGGCAGGGGAGCCCCGCCAAGCCGACGTCGGCGCAATGGTCAGCGCTGAGCGCTTCGGCAGAGCTCTGTTACTACGACACGATGGCGACGCCGACCGGAAATTCCTGGTCGGTCATGTTCCCGCAGAACAACTACAGCGTGAGCGTGCTGGTCATCAGCCGCTGATTGCGGCCCGGGTCTGGTGCTGGGGCCTCCAGGCGCGGCAACCACTGGATTGAGCGGCTCGAAGGTGCTCTCCTTCGCACCCGCCATGAATCAATCGGCCGCGCGCGAAGTCACCGTCCCCGAATCGCTGGCGGGCGAGCGCCTGGATCGCGCGATCGCCGCGCTGGCGCCCGAAGTCAGCCGCGGCGAGGCGCGGCGCCTGATCGCCGCCGGGGTTGTCTTCATCGACGATAAACGCACCGGAATCCAGTCGCGTCCCGTGCGCGCGGGCGAGCGCCTGAGCTGGCAATCGCCCGCGGCGCCCGCGGCGCGCGCAGACGGCGCCGAGCCGCGCATCGTCGTCGAACGGCCCGAGCTGTGGATCGTCGACAAGCCGGCGGGCATGCCGGTCGAGGCCACGCGCCTCGGCAAGCACGGCACGCTGCACGCGTGGCTGGTCGATTCATTCGGGGCCGCGTTCGTGACCCACCGGCTGGACACGGCGACGAGCGGTCTCATCGCCGTCGCGCGCACGCGCGAGGCGCAGGCGCAGCTGAACGCGCGGTTCGCGTCGCACGCGGTCACCCGGCGCTACCTGGCGATCGTTTCGCCGCCGCCACCTCCGTCGCCGGAGCCGACGACCGAGCTCCGGATCGATGTTCCGCTCGACGGCCGCGTCGCGGTCACCCACGCTACCGTCGCCGCGCGGTCGCCGTCGGCGGCCGCGCTGCTCGTGCGCCTCGAGACCGGCCGTACGCGCCAGATTCGCCGTCATTTCGCGGGCGCGGGCTTTCCGGTTGTCGGTGAGACGCTGTCGGGAGCGCGCACCGCGCAACGCCTGTTGCTGCACGCGTACGAGCTGGCGCTGCCGTGGCCGGAGGCGCCCGGCGGCACCATCGAGGCCACCGCGCCGCCTCCGGCCGATTTTCTGGCGGCGGCGGTGGAGCTCGAGCTGGACCTGGCCGCCGGCGTTCTCACGCGAGCCGGATCGTCCCCTCGATGACGGTGACGGCCGCGCCGCCGATGCGGATCTCCGGGCTGTCAGCGCCCGCGGCGTCCACCGCGACCTGAATCTCGCCGGCGCGGCCGACCGCCGCGCCCTGCCGCGCGAGGTAACGTCCGTCCGGGAAGCGCGCGAGGCCGCCCGTCGCGTGCAGGTACGCGCCGACCGAGGCGTTGCCGCTGCCGCACACCGGATCCTCGGCGATGCCGTGCAGGGGCGCGAACGAACGCAGCTCGACACCGGCGGCGCCCCTTTCGCCGGCGATCGCGTACACGGTGACGCCCGTCGTATCGGTGCGGCGGTTGAGCTCTGTCATCGCGTGCAGATCGGGTGTCAGGCCACGCAGCGCTTCGATGCTGCCGACGTCGGCGACGACCCAGCGCGGCCCCATGTCGACGACGCGCGGGTCGGCGACCGGCGTGCCCAGCAGCTCGCCGAGCGCTGGCGCGAACGGGAAGGGCGCCAGCCGCGGCGGCGGCACGCGCGCGCTGATGGCGCCGTCGGAGCCGACGGTGAGCGGGATCAGCCCCGCGCCGCACTCCTGCACCAGCGGGCCGTCGACGGCGACCAGCCCCGCTTCGCGGACGGCGTGAGCCGATCCGATGGTCGGGTGGCCGGCGAACGGCAGCTCGGCGCGCGGCGTGAAGATCCGCAGGCGATAGCTCGCGCGCGCCGACGGCAGGACGAAGGTCGTCTCCGACAGGTTCGTCCAGGCGGCGATGCGCGCCATCTCTGCGTCGGCGAGCCCCTGCGCGTCGAGGATGACCGCGACCGGGTTGCCGAAAAACGGGCGCTTGGTGAAGACGTCGACCTGCTTGAATCGGACTGTGCGCATCGCGGGTAGCCTAGTGCACCAGCCGCGATCGGCGCCACTTCGCGCGAAAACCTCGGGAACATATGGCGGTTGGTTCGTTAGCTTGGCGATCCTGGCCGGACAAACCCCTCCAGCGAGCGTGGCATGACAAACGACGCACCGAAACCGATCTGTTTCATGGTGATGCCCTTTGGCATCAAGGAGACCCACACGCCCGGCGGACCGGCCAAGGTCAACTTTGACCAGGTGTGGGAAAAAGTCTTCAAGCCCGTCATCGAAAGGCTCGGGTACGAGCCCGTCCGTGCCGACGTCGATCTCGGGGCCTCGATCATCCGCGACATGATCGAGCGGCTGGCGCTGTCCGATCTCGTGCTGGCCGACGTCACCATCGCGAACGCCAACGTGTTCTACGAGGTCGGGATTCGACACGCCGCTTGCGAGTCCGGCTGCGTGTTGGTTGCGGCCTCGTGGGCCAAAGCCCCGTTCGACACGCAATCGATGCGGCGCGAGAGCTTCGACCTCGCGGGGACCGACGTGACCGACGAGGAGGCCAAGTCCAACATCGAAAAGCTCGTACCCCGGGTGCGAGAGGTCGCTGCCTCCAAGACCCCTTGCTACGAGATGGAAGGCTTCCCCAAGCTGCCGATCGCCCGCGCCCAGGCGTTCAGGGACTGGCTGCGCAACATGAATGCCTTCAACGAGACCGTGACGGTGATCCGTCTCGAGAAGAAGGCGGACGTCCGCTGCCAGCGGGCGCAGGAGCTGGTCACGCGGCTGACCGGTGACGGCGCGCCGATACCGCTCGCAGTCGCCTACGAGCTGGTGAAGGTCGTGCGCGATATGGTCGGGTGGAAAGAAGTCGACGAGCTCATGGAGCGGCTTCCCAGGAACATGCGGGAGATGCCGCTGTTCGTCGAGCAACGAGCGCTGGCGCGCTCCAAATCGGGTGAACACTCGGCAGCCATCGCAGCGCTCGTGGAGCTGATCAAGATGTCCGGCGAGTCCGACGAGCGCTGCGGTCTGCTCGGCGGTCGGTACAAGAAGCTCTGGCGCGAGACCCGCGACGCGGACCCGGATCTCGCGGCCGAGCATCTCGACGCCGCCATCGAGTCCTACGAACGCGGCCGTCTGTGCGATTTGAACACCTACTATTCGTCATCCAACTTGCCGCTGCTGTTGCGCGTCCGCGGTAGGTCCGGCGACGCCGAGCGGGCCGGTCGCGTCGCGACTTGTGTCGTGGCCGCCTGCGAGCGCGCCATCCAGGTGAAGAGCGCCGACGAGTGGGTCTACCCAACGTTGCTGGTCGCGGCTTTTCATAGCGGGGAGACCGAAAAGGCCCGGGAGCTTCTGCCGAAAGTCCGGCAGAACCCCGTGCTCTGGAAGCTCGACAGCGCCCTGCAGGACCTCAAGGATGCCGTCCCGCTCCAACCGGACCCGCACATCCGCGCGGAGCTCGAGGCGATCGTCGCCGAGCTGACCGCGAAGCTGGCGAAGCCTTCGCTCGTGGAAGCGAGCGCTTGATCGGATCGACACCGGATCTTACGTGCGGTGGGCCGGGGCAGGTTCGTCGGGCCCGCGCGGCCGGCGCATGCCGATCAGCAACCCGACCAGCACCAGCGCGGCGCCGGCGAGAGCTCGCTGCGTGATCGGTTCGTGGCGCACCACGCTGCCGAGCGCGAGGGCGATCACCGGAACCACGACGGAGATGTAGCTGACACGCGTGACCGTCCAGTGGTTGACCAGCCAGGCCATGAGCACGAACGCGCCCATCGATCCCGCGATCGTCAGATAGAGCAGCGGCCCCAGCGTCGCCGCCGTCGAGGGCAGCGGGTGCGGCTCGCGCATCGCGAAGCTGGCGGCCATCGCGATCGCGGCGCCGATCGCGCACCCGACCGCGTTGGCGCCGATCGGTTTCTGCCGCGGCCCGAGCTTGAGCACCACATTGCCGCCGCCGCTCAGGGTCGCGGCCGCGAAGACCGCGAAGAAACCCGCGGGCGAGATCGGACTCGGCGCCGCGAGCGGCGAAGCCCGGAGATGAAAGCTCGACGAGAACAGCACGGCGACGCCACCGAAGGCGGTCACCGCGCCGACCAGCTTGGGCAACGTGAGGCGCTCCATGCCGAACGCGCGCGCGAGGAACGCGCTGGTCATCGGCAGCGTCGCGTACAGAACCGCCGAGAGCCCCGACGGCACGGTCTTCTCGCCCCAGTAGAGCAGCGGCAAGTTGATCCCGAACTGAAGGACGCCGTAGCCGAGCGCCGCGCGC
>Ga0265342_10000616_pt1 | contig 37446 bp, 31 predicted proteins | sample 4CB327metaG_FD_203125 | JGI IMG/M metagenome (GOLD analysis project Ga0265342, IMG submission 203125) | Rhizosphere microbial communities from Carex aquatilis grown in University of Washington, Seatle, WA, United States - 4-CB3-27 metaG | ecosystem: Host-associated > Plants > Roots >... | reverse complement strand
TCGTTTGGCGATCGTTGCGGCGGTAGTCGGATAAAAAAGGAGAAAAGATGATAAAAATTTTAATCGCAGATGATGATGAAGATACTTTGACGGTGATGAGCGAGAGTTTAAAGGCAAGGCGCTATGCTGTTTCCTGCGCGTGCAACGGAGAAGATTGTATCAAGACGGTGATGGCGGAAAAACCGGATGTGTTGGTGCTCGATCTTTTTATGCCGGGAGTCGACGGCGCGATCACATTCGATTATATACGCCAGGTCGCTTTAGTCCATGAGGATAGCCGGATGCGCGATTATCTCGCTAACGTTCCGATCATTATTCTTAGCGGGTTTATCGACGATAAAACCCGAGAGTGGTTTAAGACCAGGAGTATCGCGGCCTCTTTTGTCAAGCCGCCGAAGGTCGCCGCGTTGGTGAAGAAGATCGAAGAGGTAGTATCTAAGCATAAAAAATAAAGGAGCAGCAATGGAAAACAGTAAAGAGCAGTTGGCCAAGATGATGAATTACGCTTTAGAATTGGAGCATGCGGCCCGGATCCAGTACCTTGCGCATGCGGAATTAGTCAAAGGCCTTAATGCCGAGGCGATTATCAAGCGGTTGGAAGAAATTGCCTCGGATGAAGAAAAGCACCAGGTCAAGTTTCGTAATATGATCGGGAATTACTTGGGCAGTGAGCCTTCGATGAGTATGGCTCAGACACATAAAGCCAAGGATATAGAGAATATTCTGGGAATAAACTTAAAGGATGAAAAAACTGCGATTGATTTTTATAAGACCATTTATAAGAAAATAGTCGATAGCAAGGATGATCTACCCTATGCTTTTGAAACCCTGGAGCATGAGGTCAGGCATATTATTATGGATGAGCAGGAGCACGCCGCAGAGTTGGCTGTTTTACTATGTTTTAATGTTGAGTCTGGTGCGGCGGCGAAGGAAGAAGCGCCGTCGAAAAAAAGTGCCGGGACGCCGGCCTCAAAATACCGTTGTAAGGTCTGTGGCTATATATACGACCCGGAAAAAGGCGATCCTGACCACGGAATAAAGCCCGGTACGCCTTTTGAGGAAGTGCCGGATACATGGGCTTGCCCCGAATGTAATGTAAACAAAGCGCAATTTGAAAAGATAAATTAATAAATTACGTTAAAAAGGAAGAAGATGAAAAAGTTTATTTCTGCGGTTTTGGTTTTGTTGCTGGCATGTATGCCTTCGATTTTTGTTTTTGCGGATGCCACATGGACTCCTGCCGCGGATGATTGGGTCACCGGGGCGAATTGGCTTCCGGCTACGGCGCCGGGCTCTGTCAGCGGTACGGTTTTGAACCCGGACACGGCGGTATTCAGCAGTACTGCCGGCCATAACTTTACCACGGTTTCGGTGGATAACAACCGTAACGTCCAGAACATTGCCTTTGATGCCGCGGCGGAAGCCTACACGTTGATGTTCACCAGCAGCATCTTTACTTTTCTTCTGACGGCGGGAGGCGTTATTCAGAACAACGCCTCTACTGCCAATAGCCAGAATATAAACCTTAATACCCAGCTTAATGGCGCGTACACTTTTAGCAGTAACAGCAATGTCTCCGGCGATATTTACACCATGAACTTTGGTAAGGGTTTCGTCAGCGACAGCATCACGCAAGCAGTAACCGGGGCACTGACTTTAGGCGGCGCTAATACCGGAAACAACACGATCAGCACTGACCTTAAGGATGGAGCCGGTACGTTGTCTTTGATCAAAAATGGCGCCGGCACCTGGGTTCTCTCCGGCACCAACACCTATACCGGGCTGACCGATGTGCAGGCAGGCACCTTAGCCTACGGCGCAAGTAATGTGACCGCCGATGCGGATCATATTAAAATTTCCGGCGGCACGTTGGATATTAAGGCGTTTAGCGACACCGTTGCCGGCGTCCAGATGACTAGCGGTAATATTAACGGTACAACCGGCGTTTTGACCAGTTTGACTAATTTTGATATGCAGGCTGGCAGTGTCTCGGCGATTCTCGCCGGCAGCGTGGGATTGAATAAGACCGGTATTGGAATCGTAACACTTTCCGGCGCAAATACTTATACCGGTGGTACGAATATCAATGGCGGCGTATTACAACTAAATGGGGCAGGTACCTTGGGTTCTACCCTTGCCGCGAACACTATTGCCTTTAATGGTGGTACTTTGGAAATTACCAGTGGTATCAATAGCGCTTTTACTACAGCGCAAAATATTATAGTCGGAAGCAGCGGGGGAACTATCCAGTCAGATGCGATTACTGGGACAACGCTAACGGATAGCGGGTCTGTATCCATAGGAAGTGGCAACACACTGACAGTGACAGGATCGGGTAACACCACGCTAGGCGGTAATTTGACCGGCGGTAGCGGTGGTGCTAATGGTTCGCTTAATAAAACCGGTATTGGCACACTTATTCTATCCGGTACCAATTCATTCAACGATATATCATTTAATGTTACCGGAGGAACATTGCAATTGGGTAGCTCTGGTGCGCTTGGTTATGTAAGATATCCTAGTTCTGTAAACAGTGGAGGAACTCTTGACCTGAATGGAACTATCATACCCGGCACAAGTTTTTCCGAGTTAGGGATCGGTGGTACAGGCGTGGGAGGTAATGGAGCTTTGATTAATAGTAGTGCAAGCAATGCCGCGTGGGATGGAAATAGCCTCTATTTGATAGCAAACGCAAGAATCAATTGCAATGGTACCGGCACGCTTACTATAGATACCACAAACTCCCCAGCCCTCAACAATCCTTATTTAGATCTCGGTACATATGGTTTAACCGTTGGTGGAGTTGGCGACACATTTATTTACAATATCATTACAAGTACTAATTCCAGCGGTACTTTGACTAAAGACGGTACGGGCACACTGCAGCTTTTAGGTGCTAACACTTACACCGGCACAACGACGATTGACGCGGGCACATTAATATTGTCCGGCGGTGCGGCCATCGTGGATACCGGTGCGGTGTCTTTAGCAAATGTCAGCGGCGCGACTCTTAAACTTAACGCCAGCGAGACCATCGGGTCTCTTTCTGGCGGCGGAACCACCGGCGGTAATACTAACTTGCAGAGTTTTACTCTTACTACCGGCGACGCCGGCAATGCTACTTACGGCGGTGTCATCAGCGGCACGGGCGGTTTAATCAAGAACGGTACCGGTATGCTTATTTTAAATGGCAATAATGCCTATGCCGGCGCGACCACGATTAACAGCGGTACATTGAGAATCACTACCGCAACAGGATTGGGAACAACGGCGGGTGGAGTCTCTGTTGCCAATGGCGCGACATTAGATTTAAACGGAACTTTTGCGGTCGGTGATGAGGCAGTTACTTTGGCTAACGGCAGCACGCTTTCTTCAAGCCTGGGGACGAATAGCATTTCCGGAGCTATTGGCGTTACCGGCACCAGCACGGTTGACGTGGCCACATCCCTTACGCTTTCCGGAGCCGTTACTGGTTCGGTTTACCCTGCTACGATTTTTGCCAAGACCGGTACCGGCACGCTTGTCTTAAGCGGCAATACGGATAATTTTGATCTATCCGCTGTGGTTAATGCGGGAACGCTATCTTTGGAAAAAACTGCTTCAAACGCCGTAGCGGATTTAACGTTGATCGCGGGAACGGTGAGATTAAACGGTACAGATGATTGTCAGATCTGGGATAGCGGTGCAGTAACGCTTAACGGCGGCACTTTAGACATGAACGCGCATAATGAAACGATCGGTTCCCTGGGTGGATCTGCCGGCACAATTACTAATGGCGTCGCGGCAAGCACTTCGATTTTAACCGTGGGAGGAAACGGCACCACGGCCACCTTTTCCGGAACCATACAAAATGGCAGCGGTATTGTCGGGCTGACTAAAGCAGGGGGTGATACGTTTACTTTGAGCGGTACCGCGGCAAATACCTACAGCGGCTTAACCACGGTCAGCGATGGTGAGCTCGATTTAAACAAAACCGCCGGGATCAATGCAATCGGAGGGAACCTTTTGATCAGCGGTACGGGAACGGTAAAGCTGCTTGCGGCCGATCAGATCGCGAATACGGCGGCGGTCAACATGACGGCAGGTGCATTCAGTTTAAATGGGATGAACGAAACCGTGGATACTTTTAGCAACGGCGGCGGTATATTCACGACCGGCGCGGGGCATTTAACCGGCCTGGGCGCTACGGTTACCTGGGCTGGCGGAACAAATACGGTCAATAATGGCGGTTTGGTCGTAGATAGCCATATTGTGATCACGGGTGGGACAAATACTGTAGAGGGCGGCGCCGCGGGCGGTGTACTTCAACTTAATTCCGGCGGCACCGGTTTAGAGATGACTGGTGCAACCCTGATACTCAACTCTGATGCGGCTACTGCTGGAAAATTATTGCTACAAGGCGATGTAACGACTTACGCCTCGGCGGCCAGCTCTAATATCAGTAACGGCCTTGCTTTTACTAATTCCGGGACGATCGATCTTGGCGCAGGAACGCGAACCTTTACCGTGGCCGATGGCGCCGCAGCCAGCGACCTTATTGTTGGCGCTGTCATTACCAATGGTGCCGTGACCAAAGCCGGCCCAGGCGTGCTTGATTTTAACGGCGTCAATACTTACACAGGGGCTACCACGGTTAACGCGGGTACATTAAGAGCCGGCAATAATAATGCGTTCGGTACCGGAGCCGGCGGTGTGATAAATCATGCGACCATAGATATCGGAGCGAATACGTTAAATGTTGCCGGAGTCTATACCCAGGCCGACCACTCTACGCTTAAAGTCACTATCGATAGCCCATCGACCTCAGGAAAGATACTATCCGGCGCTAATGCGGTGGTCTCGGCGCTGAGTACGATCGATGTTACGATCGCCGGCGGTGTTACTATCCCGGACAAGAGCACTTTTACAATAATTGACGGCCTTGGCGGTACGGGGGTAAATATTCCCGGTACGATTATATCGGGCACTTCTCTTTTTGATTTTTTAGGTTCAGTTTTAAACGGCGATCTTATTTTGACCGCCGAGTATCCAACCGCTCCCTACGCAACGACTATCTATGCTTCGGTAACCACAAACTCTAACGCCCGTGCCGCCGGAACGGTTCTCGATCATATTGCCAACCCCTCGGGCGACATGACAATGTTATTAAATGCGCTCACAGGCTTAAATGATGCGCAGATCGCTTCGGCGTTGGATACTATGGTCCCCGCGGTAGATGCGGGTGTCCGCGATAACAGCACAGCCGCGCTGAATAACTTTGTCGCGGCCTCTCTCGATCGCGCCCAAAGCGTTTTGGTTCTGGACGCAACGGGAAAATATACGGATAAATGTATCTTGCCGGGGCATGACGATAAAATAAACGGTATCTGGGCTAAAGAGTACGGCAGCCATCTGGATCAAGGCGCGCGCAAGGGTATCCAGGGATATGACGCGTGGAATGCCGGTACGGCCATCGGCATAGATCATTTATTCGGCGATACGTTTACGCTGGGGGTAAGCGGCGGTTATGCCTACGGCAATGTGGATTCAGGCGCAAATAACGCAAGGGCAACGGTTGATAGCGCCCAAGGAGCGGTATACGCAGGCTATCAGGGCAGGGATGTACCTTACTTTATCGATGCCGCAGGGTCTTTTGCCCGGAACTGGTATAAGGCTAAGCGCGATATCGATGTGGGTACGATAAATAGGATTGCCGATTCTAAATATGACGGTTTGCAGTACGGTGCGTATTTAGGCGGGGGGTATAATTTTGAATTAGAAAAAAATATAGAGGTTACGCCGTTAGCCTCGATCCAGTGGAATCACCTTGGCCTTGCCGGCTATACCGAGAATAATGCCGGAGCAATGGATTTAAGAGTTAACAGGCAAAGCTATGAGATGCTGCAATCCGGCTTAGGCGCGAGTGTGGCTTATTGCGCGCAATATAAATGGGGTGATTTTACTCCCGAACTCCATGCAAAATGGCTCTATGATTTTATCGGCGATAGCATAGCGGTTACATCGGTTTATGCCGGCGGCGGCGGATCGTTTACCGCTAACGGCGCTAAATCGGCGGCCAATAGCGCAAACCTCGGCGGAAAATTATTTTTTGATTTCAAAAATGACGTTTCTTTGATCGCTCAGTGCGATACTCAGATAAAGAGTAAGTTTTTTGGTGTATACGGTTCAATAACCCTGCGTTATAAATTTTAATAAGCTACTTAACGCTTTAATCGTAGGAAAAATACCATGTTTGAAATTATCCGCACAATTCTTTTATTTTCATTTTTATTTTTGAGCGGGCTCATACTTTTTGTATTTAGCGTTGAGGCGATAACAAGAATTTATGGAAAAGTAATCTTTGATGGGTTAAAGAAGAGGATTGAAAGCAACCCAACGATAGGAGTGGAAGACAAAGACGGTGATTTTGTCCTTCAAAAGGGAAGATACACCATTAAGTATAGGATGGTAAGCTTGGGTGATGATCCGCGGCGGAATACGGTAAAGCTGATCGCGATGAAAATAAGGTTGATGGGGTATGAAAGAGAGATCAATGATTTTGAAAGGGGCGTGCGAAGATCTTGGGTTAACCGCGAATGGGCGGTTTTTCTTGCTCCTAAAGTTTTTTTACTTTTGTTGGCGGTGATCGCAGTGCTTTATTTTGGTTTATTTGAATCGCAAGCGGTCAAAGCTGATCAGTTTGGGTGGATCGTTTCAAAGATATTGAGAATGGATAAAGGAAGGGTAGCGATAAAACCTAACGGATGGATCATGATCTCCGGGCAGAGATTGACCGCGGTGGATAAAAAACTTGAGGACGTTTCTTATAATGTTAATTGGTTTGATTGGCTTACGTTTAAAGATTCCGGTTATATCATTAGGGACAGGGGCGTGGTGGAGGGCAAAGATTATGGCCATACTGAGTATCCCGTAAGATATGGTGATGATGGTAGGATCCGCTTGGAAAAGGACGGGAAATGGATTCGGGGTGACTCTGATGGAGATGGAATGGGGATGGAGTGGAAAAAAGCCCAGGGAACGGGTATTCGGAAAGGGCATGTTTTGGGTGATGAAGAAGATGATAAGGCGCATCCCAAAAATAATGGATTCTTGTTTGAAGATAAATAAAAACCTTATCCGTTATACCTTAGTACAATTGCCGCGCGCGTCGTCCTCACCTAGAATGATTTGGTAGAGAAAAGTCAATTAAAAGCCGACCCGAGTTAGTGCGCCGCGGCCGGTATTATTTTATAATCAATAATATGGGCGATATTGTGGTAAGGAAGAAATAGTGAAAGATAATCCATTAAAAAAATTGGAAACTTTTGGCCAGTCGATCTGGCTCGATTATATTCGGCGCGATTTAATCAGCGGTGGCGAGCTGCAGCGCTTGATTGATGATGACGGTTTAAGGGGGATCACCTCGAATCCGGCGATTTTTGAGAAAGCGATCGCCGAGAGCGATCTTTATGATGATGATATTAAGGAGATGGCCGCAAAGAAAAAAAATGTTAAAGAAATATATGAAGCTCTAAGCCAGCGCGATGTGCAAAACGCGGCTGATAAATTTAAGCCGGTTTATGAGAAAACCAACGGCTGCGATGGCTATGTCAGTTTGGAGGTCAATCCGCACCTGGCCCATGATACCCAAGGCACGATCGAAGAAGCCCGCCGCTTATGGGCTGCGCTAGACCGGCCTAATGTTTTTATTAAAGTTCCGGCGACCACCGAGGGTTTGCCGGCAATACGGCAGCTTATCGGCGAGGGGATCAATGTCAATGTGACATTGCTTTTTGGCTTATCGCGCTATGCTCAAGTCGTGCAGGCTTATATCGATGGGCTTCAAGCCCGCGCTTGCGTTGATAAACCGATCAATAGTGTAGTCTCGGTGGCGAGTTTTTTTCTAAGCCGTATCGATACTTTGCTCGATCCGCAGATCGAGAAATCATTTGCTCCGGGCGGTAAGGCTCAAATCGCCAAGAAGGTGCATGGGCAAGTGGCGATCGCGAGTGCCAAGTTGGCATATCAGGCCTATAAAGATATTTTTGCCAAAGCGGAATTTAAAAAATTGATAGCTAAGGGTGCGCGTGCACAACGACTGCTCTGGGCCAGCACCAGCACCAAGAATCCTACTTATAGTGATATACGATACATTGAAGAGTTGATCGGCCCGGATACCGTCAACACTGTTCCTCGTGAGACGATCGACGCTTATCTAGATCACGGCAAGCCGCGGTTAAGCCTTGAAGATAATATCGCAGAAGCTAATCGTATTATGGCACAATTGCCGGAAATAAAAATCGATATCAACAAGGTGGCCCAACAACTTGAGGATGAAGGTGTTAAAAAATTTAATGAGCCGTTTGACAAACTGATGGCGGCAATAACAAAAAAATCAGTGGATTAATTATAGAAAAAATAAAATATGATAAATAATCCCAAAACAAAAGAGATAAAAGAATTTTTGATAAATACTGAATTTGTCAGTATCGGCACAAGTGATGCCAGAGGCAAGCCCTGCGTGACGCCGAAATTATTGATCGCCTTTAAAGATGATTTTATTTATCTGGCAGATTATGTTATCGGCCGTACATTTCAAAATTTAAAAGTAAACCCTAAAATATCGATTTCGGCCGTTGATGTGAACAAGTTGATACACTATCAGATCAATGGTACGGCCGTGATAATGAATAAGGGTTTAGAGTACGACAGGATCATTGGTGAATTAAAGAAAAAAGAGATAAGTTTCACCGTGGAACGTATTATAAATGGCGTTCGAAGGGAGAAGAAGCATCACTATTTTGAAGCGGCATTTCCCGAGCTTTTCGTCGTGATAAAGATGAAAATAAAAGAGGTTATTAAGATGACTCCGAACGTACCCATGGAAATAAAGACCTTGGAGGACGTAGTTTGAGCGCCGTCCTTTCTGGCGGCTAAGTAATATGGGGTGGCCTGCTTGGAACATTTTTCTAGAATAATAAAGTGGGTTTCTAATAAAGCCGCGCAGCCTTTTGTGGGTTTTCCGGTGTTACTTATTATTTTGGTTTGGGTGATAGTAGGGCTGCCGTTTCATTTTAGTGCGGCATGGCATCTTATAATCGGCAGATTGGCGGCAGCTTTTTATGTCACCATGCTTTTTATCATCCAGAATAGTCAAAATCGCCATACCGTTACGATTCAACTCAAGCTCGACGAGATCATCCGCGCCACCAAGGGCGCGCACAACGAGATGATGGATATTGAAAAGCTTACGGATGAGGACTTGGCACGGATCCAGAAAAAGTATGGCTTATTGGTAGAAAAAACTAAAATAGAGCTAAAGCAAGGCAAGCCCGATACGGACACGCCGGACATCGGCAAGGTGATTACGGAAAAGTGATTATTTGTTTCAGAGCGATAGCATATTCGCGTTTTGTGGCTAGACTTAAAATGATTTAGTAGAAAAAAGGCAACCAAAAGTAGAGTCAGCCGCTAGGTAACGATTGTTCTTATTCTATGATAAGCATATAGGAGATGGGGTTATGTCGGTGGAAAATCAGGCGATTGTCGCGAATGATCTGACAAAATGGTTTGGCGAAGGCGAGGCGAGGATGACGGCCGTCAAAAACGTTGAGCTTGTCGCTAACTTTGGCGAGATGTTATTTATTGTCGGGCCATCCGGCAGCGGTAAGACCACTTTACTTAGTATGCTCTCCGGTATCTTGCGCCCTAACGCCGGTAAGGTCGCGGTCAAGGGGTCTGATATCTGGACTTTGAATAATGACCAGCTGGCGGATTTTCGCCTGAATACGATCGGTTTTGTTTTTCAAGACTACCATCTTTTTCCGCGCTTGACTACGGCGGAGAATGTCGCGATTCCGTTGATCTTGAAGCAGCGCAATTGGGAGGAATCGATCACCGAGGCGGAGAAATATCTTGAAATCGTCGGCCTCAAAGACCGGGGCGAGACCCTGCCGGTAAAACTATCCGGTGGTGAGCAGCAGCGCGTGGCGATCGCGCGTGCGATTATCAGCAGCCCGGAGATCCTGATCCTTGATGAACCGACCGCCTCTTTAGACGGTGATACCGGCAAGATGATCATCGCCTTCGTGAAAGAGAAAATTTTAAATAAAAGCCGTTGCATCCTGATTGTTACTCATGATGCGCGCATCAACGAATATGCGGACCGGATCCTTCATATGGAAGATGGGCATCTCACCGCGTCAGATAAGGGAGCTTAATGAAAACAGACGAACCTGCACCTGAACCTAAGTCTAAGATTGAACCTGAAGCTAAGCTTGAGGCCAAGCCAGAGGCCAAAGCAGTCGAAGTTGCGCCTCAAGTTAAAACCGTTGTGCCGAAGCGGGGGGGCGGCAACCGGGTAATTTTTATTCTGTCGATAATCGGCCTCTTGGCCGGGTTGATTGCCGCTTATGCTTTTGGTATTCAGAGGAAGGCCCAGCCGCCCGTGTTTAAACCGGTCAGCAGCCCTTATGATTCAGCGATCTATGCCAACGGTATCATCGAAAGTAACCAGCCAAGCGGCGCGAATATTAATATTTATCCGGAAGTTTCCGGCCCGATTACTCAGGTGTTGGTGCATGAGGGCCAGCAGGTGGCGGCCGGAACTCTCTTGTTTACGATCGACAATTCTGTAGCGATGGCCGATACGGAGTTGGCCCAAGCTAACCTGAAAGCTGCCCTTGACCAGTACGACAAACGCCGCGCTTCTTATGATATTGACCCTAAATCGATCAGTAAGGACACGCTGGATACTGCGGAAAATGCCGTTAGCCAGGCAGCGGCCGCACTAAAAGCCGCCAAAGCCCTGTTACAAAAATATTCGGTGAAAGCTTTGGTCGATGGGGTTGTGTTGGCGGTTAATGCAACGGTCGGCAGTTATGTCTCGTCGCAGGGTAATTATAATTCCTACACGCAGGGGTTTGATCCGTTGGTGGTGATGGGGTCACCCCAGAATTATTTGGCGGTGCGTTGTTATGTGGATGAGATCCTGATCTCGCGGCTCCCATCTGCGTGGCATATTCGCGCGCAGATGTCGATTCGCGGGACCGATATCAAAGTACCGCTCGAGTTCGTTCGGGTGCAGCCTTATGTCTCGCCCAAGATCGAGTTATCCAATGAGCGCCAGGAGCGGGTAGACTTACGGGTCTTGCCGGTGATTTTCCGTTTCGAGAAAAAGGACATTCCGGCTTATCCGGGACAGTTGGTGGATGTATATATAGGGCAGCAATAGCTGCCTAAAGGGAGCGTGATGAATAGCTTTCGATTGTCAGCACAGCGAGGCTTATGTTGTGCTATGAGTATAGCGATGTTTGGCGGCTGTGCGGTGGGGCCGAATTTTGTCCGTCCTGCGCCGCCCGATACGAACCGCTACCTCTCTGGGCCGCGGCTTAAGGCCACAGTTGCCGCGGATGGTAAAGAGCAGCATTTTATATCCAGCGATACGCTTATTGCCGATTGGTGGAAGCTGTTTAACTCGCCGGGCCTAAATAGTATAGTCAACCAAGCCATTGCCAACAATCCTACGCTGCAGGCATCAGAAGCCAGTTTGCGTCAGAGTGAAGATAATATGCGCGCGGGTTATGGTGTATTTTTCCCGCATGTTCAAGCCCAGATAGATGCCAGTCGTCAGCGTACGGCGCCGTTGCAGCAAGGCTCTCAGGCATCCGGCAAGATTTTCAGCTTATTTACACTGAGCGGCACGGTTAGCTATGCGCTTGATGTATTCGGCGGAGGGCGGCGTACAGTGGAAAGTTTACGCGCCCAGGCCGACTCTCAGCGTTATGAGGACAAAGCGGCTTACCTTATATTGTCGGCAAGTGTGGTTAATACCGCTATCGCGCGCGCGGCTTATATCGCGCAGATCCATGCAACCGAACAACTGATTGGATTAGAAAAGCAGCAGCTTAATCTGACGCAAGTTCAGGTCCGTGCCGGCACATCTTCTTACGCCAGCGTGCTGGCTATACGCAGTTTGATCCTTGCCAACCAGGCTTTATTGGTGCCGCTGCGGCAAAATGTCAGCCGGGCCGAGCATTTGTTGGCAACACTGGAAGGCGTATTGCCGTCTAAAACTATCCTTCCCGACATCGATCTAGCCAGGCTTTCGTTGCCGGTAGATTTGCCGGTAAGCTTGCCGTCGGATTTAGTAAACCAGCGTCCGGATATTTTGTCGGCCGAGGCGCAAATGCATGTTGCCAACGCCAAGATCGGCGTTGCGACCGCGGCCATGTTTCCCAGTTTTAATTTAAACGGCAGTTACGGCTCTGCCAGCCTCGATAAGGTCTCAGTGCTTTCGGCAGCCAGCGGAAAGTTTTGGAGCGTTGATCCGTCGGTGACGATTCCGATATTTCAGGGCACCAGCCTTTGGTATGGCCGCCGCGCGGCAATCGCCGCTTGTCAGCAGGCGCAGGCAAATTATCGGCAGGCTGTGCTTGGCGCATTCGAGCAGGTCGCCGATTCTTTAAAAGCGCTGGAGCATGATGCCCAGGCGTTACACGCGCAGGCCGCATCCGCGGTCGTTGCCGGTGAAGCGCTTAAGCTGTTGCAATCCAATTACCGTGCCGGCTTGGTTTCTTACTTGGATGTGTTGGCCGCCGACGTTCAATTGCATGAAGCGACGATCGCGTATCTGCAGGCGGTTGCACAGCGTTATCAGGATACGGTCGCATTATTTGTGGCGGTGGGCGGTGGCTGGTGGAACGGGCAACAGATGAAAAGCAAGGAAGAGGTATCATGAGATACAGCGGTATTATGCGGATCGGATTCAAGCTCCTGGTAAACGATAAAGCCAAGTTTTCTGCGCTTTTGATCGGGATCACCTTTGCCGTCTTCCTGATGATGCAAATGACTGCGATGTTTGCCGGTATCCTTAATCGTGCTTATTCGACTATCACCAATATCGGCGCCCAGATGTGGATCATGGACCGGGCAGTCAATACCGCGACAAGCGCGCTGCCTATGCCCGATTATCTGTTAGATGCAGTGCGCAGTATCGACGGGGTCAGCTATGCAGTACCGCTCTTTATCGGTGGTGCGTCGATCAAACTCAATGACGGCACTTATCAATCTGTGAGCGTTGTCGGTTTGGACGATACCAGCCTCTTCGGCCGCCCCGAACTCGAAGAAGGTAATATCCAGGATATCTACGCCGATAATGCTTTTCTTGTAGTCAAAGACGCTGAATTTTCGAAACTGGAGAATCCAAAGCTCGGCACTTCATTCGAGCTCAATGACCATCGCGGTTCGATCGTAGGCATTGCCAGAGTTGCGGCAAACGGATTGAACGGTGTGCCGACGCTTTATACGACTTACAGCCGTGCGATTGAATATATCCCGTCGCCACGCTTTACCATTTCCTATATATTGGCGCAGCCTAAGAGCGAAGCTGCCGTCGAGGGTATTAAACAGCAAGTTGCTAAGTTAGGTTATGTAGCTTTGACCAAGGGTGAATTCAACAAACGTATCAGCGATTTTTATACCTATAAGACCGGTATCGGTACCAACATTCTTTTGATGACCGTGATCAGCTTTATTGTCGGCCTCTCGATCTCGGGACAGACCTTTTATACGTTTATTTTAGAGAACATGGAGAAATTCGGCGCGCTCAAGGCGATCGGGGCAAAGGGGCGCGAGCTAGTTTATATGATTATGTTTATGGCCGCTTTTACCGCGTTGACCGGTTATGGTTTGGGTATCGGCCTGGTGACATTGATGATCTCAATCGCCCGTTCCCGGTTGCCCAACTACGCCGCAATGATCACATTTGGAAATTTGACGTTGGCATTCGGCATGGTCTTGTTGATCGCGGTGATATCGGGTTATATTGGGATACGCAAAGTCCTTAAGATCGAGCCTTTCGATATCTTCAGGGGGTAGTATGAGAAAATATTTATATTCTTGTTATACCTTAGTACAATTGCCGCGTTTATCGTTCTTGTTTAAAATAATCTGGTAGGAAAAGCAAAAAAAGCGTAATAAGCGGGTTGTGGTATTTTTCGATACTTTTACAATTGTATTAAGGAGGTAGGAGGTATGGAACATCATTCTGTGGCGCATTGGTTTTGGTTTCTTTTTGTCGGCGGCGTGATCGGATGGTTGGCGGGAATAATCGTTCGTGGCCGTGGTTTTGGGCTTATCGGAGACATTTTGGTCGGGATCGTGGGCGCGATGTTGGGCGGCTGGATGGCGCGAGTGCTTGGGATATATACCGGCAGTTCGCTCCGTGTGCTTTTGGTGGCATTAGGCGGTGCGGTAGTCTTAGTGGGCGTGACACGTTTGATAAAGCGGGATATTGACTGTGCGGAAGGAAAGGGAAAAACTTGCTGCAAGTGACAAGGTTAACACCGTTGAGGATGATGGTGCACTTTTTGTGGAATAATAAAGTTAAGGAGGGAGAGATTATGGGCGAACACAATTGTTACGGGTCCGATGTGCAGGCGTGTATTCGGAAAAAGGCTTACGAATTATGGGAAAAAGACGGCCACAAGCCGGGCCGCGATATGGAGCATTGGCTGATTGCCGAAAAAACGGTACATGCCAACATTAAGAAACCACAACCCAAAAAATAAAATAATATTTTTGTGATGCGCCCCGCCAGGGGTAAACTCGGCGGGGCGTTTCTTTTTAATGAGGCTTGACCGAAGCAAGCCCAGTACAGCCAAGGCTTCAATTGAATTAATCCCGCTTTGTTATACCTTGGTACAATTGCCGCGTTTCGTGACCGGTTTTACAATTGGATCATAAGGGAGGTATATGAAAAATAAATTTTTATTAATTTGTATGGTGCTTTTTGTTTCTATAGGGCTAGGTTGTGCGAGTGATCATAAAACAACAAAAACAGAGACGACAGTGACTCGTCCAAGCGAACCGGTGGTAACCACTGGCCAACAAAGTGCAAATCAGGGTGGGAAGAGTGAAACGACTACGACCACAACGGAGACTAAGGCCAGGCATCCCGGGATCGTCAGCTCTACTTTTCATGCGATCGGTTACGTTCTTGAATTGCCGTTTATCGCTATCGGTAGCCTGTTTCGGGCAATGTTCGGCAGTTAAATAAAAGGAGATTAGATATGTTGAAACAAGTTTTAAGATTCAGAGTAGTTTCGGTCTTGTTGATACTGGCGTTGTTCTCTCCGTGCGTATTTGCGCGGGATGATAACCGAGGCGACGATAAGCAAGATAATCATGGGGATAATAGAGGTAATGACAGGGGCGATAACCGTGGCGATAACCGTGGCGATAACCGTGGCGATAACCGTGGCCATGATAGGGGCCGCAAGCACTATTACCGTGATGGTAGATGGTATGAGCGCGGCTGGTTTGGCCTTGGTGCGGTTGTTTCTGCTCTTACCCTTGGCGCATTTGTCGAGGCTTTGCCGCCGCAGCATACGACCATTGTTGTTGATGGTAACAGGTATTATCATGATGATCGGTATTATTATCGGGAAGATTCCCGAGGCGGTTACATTGTGGTCGACGCGCCGGTTGTGGTGGTCCACTCCAGATCGCGGTAGTCATCAGTCGTAGAAAAAAATTATTATTGGGGCAGGCATAGCGCCTGTCCCAACTTTTTTACGGCATATTATACCTAGGTACAATAGACCATCACGCCGACTTTTTTTATACTATCTTTATGCAGTTAGAAGAATTATGGTTTAGCTATTTTAGCTAAGTAGCATTTAAAAGGAGGATAATTATGAAGCGGGTGTTTTTTTTCTTGTTTTGTGCTGCGGCGATCGCGGCTTGGTGTCCGGCGAGTTTTGCTGCGCGACAAATCGTCAATGCTGATGCGCCGATCAGCGCCGACGGTATATTGAGCGGTGTTGACATGGCAGGTTTAGTGACCTTGACCGTTGGGACCATCGGTGGCGCGAAAACGGATATCTTTACCAGCAATACCGCTTTGGCTTCATTTCCTCTTGCGGTTTCAACCACGGCATCCAGCCAGGGCAGCATCGTATTTAACAGCGATTCCGATGTTTTTGGAAATATCGGCGTAACCGAACCCGGCGGGCCGTTTCTTCTTAATATCGCCGTACCCAACTCTACCACACCGCAGACAGTAAATTTTCTGGGTGGGGTTTTTGCGACTACGTTGACTGTTGGGACAGGTACCGTGAATTTTGAAAACGGGGCCAATAACTGGATGAATAATCAAACGATTTTTACCGCAGATGGTACGATCACGCTTTCTCCTAATACTACCGTGATCGGCGCGCTTACGACCAATACGGATAATACCGGAACCTTGTCGCTTGCTAGCGGCAGTGTGTGGGATGGTGCCGTAGGCGGTCCGGCTGCGTCCGCGGGGCTTAAGAGGATCAATGTCGTGGGCGGGAGTGATACCGCGGGGGTCAGCGCAACCATCACCGGTGCGGTGAATGCTTATACATTTTCTCTGGGGACAAATACGTTGAATATCGGCGGCACTTTGACGATCGCCGACAATAGCGGTGTGGGTGGAATAATCAATACGACTTTAGCCAGCTCGTCGGTTTATGGCCACATCGTTCCGACCGGGGCGGCAAATCTTGGATCCGCGCTCACGGTCAACGTGACTGTTCCTTCGACGGCGGTTATTTCGGTGGGAACCCTGTTTAATATTGTCGATGCGACAAGCGGTACGGATGGAAGTATCGCCACGGTGGCGATCCAGGATCCGACTAACCCGCTTTACCAGTTTGCTGCAGTTCCTCTTACCGGCACCACTGCCGGGTTGCTCACCATCGAAACGATGACCGTACCGTTATTGGTACCGATAGTTACTCCTCCCGGAGTGGTTTTACCTCCTACCGCGCCGATTGCCGCGCCGGTAGCAACGGCTTTGGTGGATACCCCTTTGACTCCGGATGTTACCGAAGTCGTGGCGGCGATCAACGCCCTTTCTGACCCGGCTGCGGTTGTTAACGCGGAAGCCCAGCTTGCTCCGTCAACCCCGGCTTTAGCCGCACCTTTGGTAACTTTTCGAGGAGCTAAAGAATTTCAGAATCTCTGGTCATCGCGCCTGGACATATGCCGCCAAGTCAGTCATCGCAATGAAGGGATCATCACAAGACGCCAGGTTGAAGACGCCGGCCTTAATTGGGGTGATGTTTCCAGCAAATTAATTGAAAATGGCTGGGCCGAGAAAGTAAAACCGGGGAAGGTGCGGTTAACGGCAAATTTAGATCAGGAACAAGGCCGCATGTCCCAAGTGTTCGGTGCGGATTTTTCCAAGCTCTTGCCTGTTTTGCAAGAGGTCGATAAAGATAATACTACCTGCCGCCTGCACGATTCGCGCGGCGGTTGGTGGGGCAAAGGATTTGGATATTTCGGCCACCAGGATGCGCGGAGTACTTTTACCGCGTATGATACCAGGATCTACGGTACCATGCTTGCTTATGATGCGCCGATTTTACCTAATACCCGCGCAGGCTTAGGGCTTGGTTATGCGCACAGCATAATAGATGGTAAGACGTATGATGCGGATCTTAACTTTGATACCTATCAGGCAACGGCTTACATCGGACATGAAATGGGTCCTTTGTTTATTCATGGCAGTGCGTCAGCTGGCTGGAACGACTATCATGGCGAACGGCACATCGTTTTTCCCGGCATTGACCGTAGGGCAAAATCTAAATATACCGGAGAGGATTACACTGCTTTCTCCGAGACCGGGTACCATTTTTTCATTAAAGAAATGACCCTTACGCCGATCGCCTCGCTTCAGTACAGCCGCGTGAATGTGAGCGGTTATACTGAAAAAGGCGCCGGCGATATCAACCTCAAGGTAGAGCGCCAGGGTTATGATTTTCTTGAGTCCGGTTTGGGAGCAAAAATTGAACGTGATTTCAGCTGTCATCTCGGGGTCTTTGTTCCCGAGTTGCATGCTAAGTGGCTTTACGAAATATCTAACCCGAAGATGGAGCAGAGCGCGGCGTTTTTGCCCGCCGGTTCGCCGCTCTTTACAACCCCCGGGCTTAGTATCGACAGGAATACGCTTAATGTCGGTACCGGTTTGACGCTTCTTTCCTGCGAGTGCGGCCGTACCACATGGTCGGTAGAAGGCGTTTACGACTATTACCGTAGAGATGACGGTTTCTCGGCTAATCAGGGAATGGTGAGGGTAACCTTCGGTTTCTGAACTTATAAAAGAGTGATTTAAAAAAGCCATGGCCGCTACGGCGGTCATGGCTTTTTCTTTTCTTGAATAGTCAGCGTATTGAAGTTATACTATTTATAATGTTGGATAAATACGGTATAAAAATTGTTAATAATAATTCATCCCGTATCGTGTGTATTGGCGCCTCGGCCGGCGGGCTGGAAGCATTGATCGAGTTTTTTAAATTCTTACCGAAAAAAATCAATATGGCATTTGTGCTGATCCAGCATCTGGAGCCCCAGCATAAGAGTGCTTTAGCTGAGATCCTTTCCCGGGAAACATCTTTGAATGTGCGCGAAGCAAAGAACAATATGGTGGTCTTGCCGGGCAATGTATATGTTATTGCGCCCAATACCATTATGGCGATTTCTCACCGCAAGCTAAAACTCGCCGCCCGCACCAGGCGCGCCGACGGCAAATATTTACCGGTAGATTTTTTTATGGCTTCTCTGGCGCAAGAGGAAAGAGAAAAAGCGATCGGGATCATCCTTTCCGGCACCGGTTTTGATGGAACACAGGGTGCCAGGGCGATCAAAGCCGAGGGGGGCACGATATTTGCTCAAGACGAAAAGACAGCGCGTTATTTTGGTATGCCGTCAAGCGTCATTACCGGTGGTTTGGCTGATTTTATTTTTGCGCCTAAAGGTATCGCGCTAAAATTGGCACGGTTTAAGTCTCATGGGTATGGCACTTCTTTGAAAAAAACTGCCAAGGGGTTTCGTGAAGAAAACGATCTTAAGCGTATGCTGGCCCTGCTGCGGGATTTAACCGGAGTGGATTTCACTCATTATAAGGAAGCTACGGTCAGCCGGCGCATCGCCCGGAGAATGGCGTTTCATAGTATCGAAAGCTATAGTGCTTACTACAAATATCTTAAAGCCAATCCGGCTGAAATCGACCTTTTACGTAAAGACATACTCATTCCTGTTACCTCTTTTTTCCGTGATCCTGAGATGTTTGCGGCATTAAGAAAAAAAATATTTCCCCTTGTTGCGGGCAAGCGTTCAGCTCAAAACCCCCTACGATTGTGGGTGACGGCGTGTTCGTCGGGCGAAGAGGTCTATTCTCTGGCGATATTTCTTTATGAGTTTTTGGAAGAAAAAAAGATCAAGCCTTACATCCAGGTTTTTGGCACCGACGTAAGCGAGGCGAATATCGAAAAGGCGCGCGCCGGGTTATACGCTCAGAGTATCTCTGAGCACGTTTCGGCCGATAGGCTGCGGCGTTTTTTTGTGAAAACCGAAACCGGCTATAAGATCGCCAAGCATCTGCGCGATCTTTGTATCTTCGCCAAACAGGATGTGACAGGCGATCCGCCATTATCCAATATGGATATTGTCAGCTGCCGTAACCTGCTCATCTACCTTAATGCATTTTTACAAAATAAAGTTTTGTCGATGTTGCATTATGCGCTTAAGCCCAAAGGCTTTCTTGTCCTTGGGGCTTCGGAGTCGGTCACGATCGTGCCCGGCCTTTTTACCGCGGTGGATAAAAAACAGAAAATTTATTCGAAAAATATTCTTTCCCGGAGGGTAACGCCGGCGGCCAGGGCGCCGATCGCCGTGTTTACGCCGGTTAAAACAAAAATTCATAAAGCGGCAAGAAGATCCTTGCCGAAGTATGGGGCGGTTGAACGCCTGCATGCGGTCAGCGAAGAGAAAGATACGATCAACGAAGAACTAAAGGCAGCTAACGAAGAGATCCAGTCGAGCAATGAAGAGTTGCAAAGTATGAACGAAGAGCTGGAGACATCTAAGGAGGAGTTGCAATCGACCAATGAGGAACTGCTTACGACTAATGAGGAATTGCAGAACAAAAATACCGAGTTAACGCGCTTAAACAGTGATTTGAGTAATGTTTTTTCCAGCACGAATATCCCGATTATTATCGTGGGTAACGATTTACGTATTAAGCGATTTACTCCTACGGCGAGAAAAGTGATGAATTTGATCCCTACGGATGTGGACCGGCCGATCGGGGATATTAAACTTAATATCGATATCGTTGATTTGGAGGAGATGACCTTAAGCGTTATCGAAGAGATGGCGTCAAAGGAGTCCGAGGTTAAGGATAAGGAAGGGCGCTGGTATTCTGTGCGTATACGCCCCTACCGTACGGTTGAAAATAAGATCGACGGGGCGATCATTGCCCTGATCGACATCGATGCTATCAAGCGCAGCCGGGAAGAGGCGCAGGGCGTGCTCGATTACGTTCAGGCGATCATCGAGACGATGCGGGAATCTTTGGTGGTTTTAGATAAAGACGCGCGCGTTGTCTCGGCCAACAAATCATTTTACGATATGTTTAAGGCCCAGGCATCCGAAATAAAAGGTAAGAGGCTTTATGAGCTTAACGGGCATCAATGGGACAATTCTTATTTGAGAAAGTTATTGGGGGAGATATTGCCCGATAAGAGGCATTTTAATGATTTTGAGATGTCTTTTGATTTTCCCGGATCAGGACAAAAGACCATGGTTCTTAATGGGCGTCAGATCAAATTGTGCGGTAAAGACAGCCCTTTGGTCCTTCTGGTCATAGAGGATATAACCAAGCGCAAGAAAGCCGAAGATATTTTAAGGCGGGATAATAAAACTTTGGATAAAATGGTCGGAGAGCGGTCCGAAGAATTATTGCGCCTTCAATTGGAGCTGGTAAGGTCAAAGCACCTTTCCGCGATCGGTACTTTAGCCTCGACTGTGGCTCATGAGCTGCGTAATCCTCTGGCGGATATCGCTCTTTCGGCACACCGCATTAAAAAGATCGTTCAAGACCGCCGGGTAGATAATATTCTGGCTGCGATCAGCACGCGAGTTTCCGAAAGCGACCAGATAATTAAAAATATTTTGATGTATTCCAAGCCGGCAATAACGCACTATGAGACTGTCAGGCTAAATGATGCTCTTAGGGATTCGATCAATGATATGGCCAACAAGCTTCCTGCGGGAAGAATATCTATCAGCAAAAAGATCGATCGCACGAAAGATCTTTATATTGAAGCTGATCTGGTCCGGATAAAAGAGGTATTTCATAATATCCTGCAAAATGCTATCGAGGCGATAGACAGCGATACAGGCAAAATAAAGGTCGAATCCGAGGTCCACGACCATCTGGTCTCTATATCGATAACAGACAATGGGGAGGGGATCGCCAAGAGGGATTTAAGGAACGTCGCCAGCCCGTTTTTTACGACCAAGGCAAAAGGTACCGGCCTGGGCCTTGCGTTATGTAAGCAGGTAGTCATGCTCCATGGCGGAGCGTTAAACATTAAAAGCGTTAAAGGAAAAGGGACAACGGTAACAATAACACTGCTGACACATAAGCGCAAAGATGCATAAAAAAATCCTTATAGTTGATGATGATCCCGGCATATGCAATGCCTTGGCAATTCTTTTGTGCGAAGAGGGCTATCGCGTTGATGAGACGACGGATAGCAGGAAGGCGGCAAGCCTTATTAAGAAAAACAAACATGATATCTGCCTTTTCGATTATAAGATGAAAGGCTTAAACGGAATAGATCTTTTGAAAAAGGTAAAAGATGTAAATCCTTTGTGTTCGGTCTTTATAATCTCCGGTATGTTAGATATTGATGTGCTATGCCGTAAGGAAATAAAAGCCGGTTTGATCGCCGGTGTTATCAGTAAGCCCTTTGACGTCGAGGCGCTATTGCAGCGAATAGCCGACGTTGTTTAATCCAGCCTTAGTTATACCTCGGTACAATTGCCCCGTTTCTTCGCCAGGCTTAAAATGATCTGGTAGAAAAAAGTCAGGATTAAGTGCGATCAGGCGGTTTAGCTATTTTTTACGGCGTTTATAATTATTTATACAAGGAGGAAGGTATGAAAAAATTTACTTTGCTGGGTTTGGTGGTTGTGGTTTTAGTGATCTCGTTTGCCGGGTGCAATGCGTTTAGAGGCGCAGGAAAAGATTTGAAAGATACCGGGCACCATATGGAAAATGTCGGGAAATAAGAGGAGTCAATTATGTTAAGTTATGCTGTTACATTTTTTATTATTGCGCTTATCGCGGCGTTGTTCGGGTTTACGACGATTGCCGGTTCAGCCATTCAAATTGCCAAGATCCTGTTTTTTGTTTTTCTGGTTTTAGCAGCCCTTGCCTTTGTTTTTGGTAAAAAAAGCGGCAGATCAGGGTAAATTGAGCATTAAAAAAGAGATAGTCCGGTCTTCGATCGCGGGGACCATTGTCGGTGCAACGGATTACGGCAGCTATTATTTATTATTTCATTTCTTGCCCTTTAGCCTGTCGAAGGCAATTTCTTGTTTGCTCGCAGGCATTGTTGCGTATTGGTTTAACAAGTATTGGGTTTTTCAATACAGCACGTTAACCTCGCGCTCTGAGATCGGGCGGTATATAGTGATTAATTTTTTGGGTTTAGGAGTTAATGTTTTAACAAATCAGGTTGTTCTTAATATCTTTTCCGGTGCGATCCTTTTCGCTCTGGTCAGTGCTTCGATGCTAACCGGGTTGTTTACTTTTGTTTGTTTTAAATTATGGGTCTTCAGGGCCAGGGTTTCGTAGAAAGATGGGGTTTATCATATGCGGCTGAAGTGGCTACCGTGGAAATTTTTAGTAAGTACGGCCTCGCGCCGGCACGGGTTTTTAGACCCGGTTAAGCTTATTTCCCAATTGCAGAATTTTGCCCAACCTTCGGAGGTGGCGTTTCCGATGGAGCTGGTGCGTTCCGGCGTTATCCTGCACGCACGCGGCTTGATCAATAGTTTAGCGATCCAGCATAACCTCGATTGGATCTGGCCCTACTGGGTAGAGTGCCAATATGACCCGCGTAATGTCGCGTTTATTCCGCGTTCATTTTCGTTAACTCAGATCAATCTTACCCACAGGAATTGGACCGCTCTGGGTGTTCCCGGTAGCACCGAGTTTCCTTTGGTCGACCCGCGCGGCCTGGTTACGCCTTATTACGACAGCTGGTCGATCGATTGCTGGCTGATTCCCGAAGTTGGAGCGCCGCTTATTCCCTCGCGGGCTTGTGATGTCTCTCAGACAATCGGTTTTAATGATAATCTTTGTGTGGCCACCGAAGCGAGCCTTGGCCAATTAAAAATTCGATTGGAAGCAGAAGTCATCGGCCATAGTGAAGCGCCTTTGTGCCGGGTCAAGATCATTGGGTCTTCTTTGACTAAAGCGCGGCTGGCCGTGGCGCTACGCCCCTATAATCCCGAAGGCGTGAGTTTTATTAATAATATTGCTATTATTGATGATTCGCCGGGTTGGCAGGTAAATAAAAAGGATTTTGTTCACTTGGATAAAGCGCCGGACAAGTATGTATTTTCGAATTATCTGCGCGGCGATGTCTATAGCCGTTTGTTATCGCAAGAAGATGAAAAAGAAATTTTTTGTAAAGTCGGCATGGCCTCAGCTGCGGCAATATTTCTTTTGCCGGCGGGCCAGGCTAAGGAAGTCACGATCGCGGTCCCTTTGACTAAAAATAAAATCGAAAAGTGGCCCTATAGCCACGATCAGGAGATCGCTAAAGCCGCGTGGGAGAAAAACCTCTCCGACGCAGCATTGCTGGAGATCCCCGATAAACATTTTCAATTTCTTTATGAAACTGCTATACATACCATGGTTTTACACTCTCCCAAAGAAGTTTATCCCGGGCCATATATTTACCGCAGGTTTTGGTTTCGTGATGCTGCTTTTATCCTGTATGCGCTCTTGTGCGTAGGGCTAAAGGATCGTGTCCGCAGAGCCTTGGATTGTTTCCCCTCCCGTCAGACCGCGCAGGGTTATTTTCTTTCCCAGGAAGGGGAGTGGGACTCTAACGGGGAGGCGTTATGGATCATGCGCCGGTATTGCGAGATGACGGGAAATCTTCCGCCCAAAGAGTGGCGAGAGCCGATCAATAAAGCCGCCGATTGGATCTGTAAGAAGCGGTTGAGTTGCGGTTTAAATAACGCACATGCCGGTTTGTTACCGGCGGGTTTCAGCGCTGAGCATTTAGGCCCAAATGATTTTTATTATTGGGATGATTTTTGGGCCGTGGCGGGGTTAAAAGCTGCATCTTTTTTGTGCGCGGCTTTCAAGGATTCTGACCGGACGGTTTATTTCGAAACAGAAGCACAGACATTAAAGGCTAGCATTGATAAAAGTTTAAAAAAAGTGAATGAGCGCTTAAAGCGTCCGGCGATGCCGGCTTCGCCTTATCGGCGTTTGGATTCGGGGGCGATCGGTTCTTTGGCGGCCGGTTATCCCCTGGGGGTTTTTGAACATGATGACGCGAGGGTCTTGGATACCGCCGATTTTTTAATGAAAAATTGCTTGGTCCATGGAGGATTTTTCCACGATATGACCCATTCCGGGATCAATCCCTACCTGACTTTGCATCTGGCCCAGGTACTTTTACGTGCCGGTGATCCCCGGTATTTCGGGTTGATGGATGCGGTGGCTAAGCTGGCTTCACCGACGGGGCAGTGGCCGGAGTCAATCCATCCGCGGACTAATGGTGGCTGCATGGGTGATGGCCAGCATGTCTGGGCTGCGGCCGAATGGGTTTTGATCATAAGAAATTGTTTTGTGCGGGAAGAGAGTGGCCGGTTGATCTTGTGTTCCGGGATCCCGCAGGTTTGGCTTAAGGCCAGGCAGCCGATTGCTTTTGGCCCGGCGCCGACCAGTTTCGGCGATATTAAAATTTCCATCAAACACCAGGGAGCAAATATTTTGGTCGAATGGTATGGGGAATGGTTGGCGCAAGAACCGGCAATCGATATTCAATTACCGGGCTTTGCCGGGGTAAGAGTTTTGTCTGCAACTAATTCCCTGGAATTAAAATATGAGGGTGGATAAATGATTGAAGCTTTTAATGATAGATTCAGAAATTTTATTGTTTTGGATTCAGGGGAGAGGATTTACCCCCAGGAGATCGAGGCGGCCTATGCAAAATTTGCTCCGATTAAAGCGATGTGCGTTTTTATTGTTTCGGGGATGGAGGGCGTAAGAGGCGCGAAGGCTCTTTGGGCGGTTATTCAGCCAAATCTTGATGATTTTAGAAAATTCGATGAGGTTAACCTGCGCGGCGTGATCAAAGAGCGATTTGATAATGCCTCGGAGTTGCTCCCTTTGCATAAACGCCTTAAAGGTTTTACGCTTACGCTTGCGGATTTACCGCGCACCATGCTCGGTAAGCTAAAACGCTATGCGATCAAGAGAATATACGAGCCGAGAGTGATTGCGGGGATGGAGGGCGCTCCCCCGTCCCTAGTGGAGCTTTCACCGGAAAGCCTCTTTTTGATAAAATCCGAGGTCGGCATAAAAATCCTGGAGTGCTTAAAAGAGCATAGCACGATCACGAGGCCGATAACGCTTGATGATTCTTTGGAGCTTGATCTGGGTATCGATTCATTAGGGCGGATCGAGCTGGCAACGCTGCTTGAGGCCGCCTTTAGCGTCGAGATAAAAAACGAGGTGATCTCTAAGGCTTTCAGTGTGAAGGGCCTTATTTCGCGGATAACCGAGGCTTTGGTGGGGGCTCAAAGTATTCCCCTGGAGGATCAGGGCGTATCGTTGGGGCCGGATTATTGGAAAGAGCACTTAAATGTACCGCCAAAAAAAGAAAATCTGGAGATCCTTGAATTGGGTACAGGTTTTTTCGCCTGGCTTTTTCGGTTTAGCTTAACCGCCGTAAATTTCCTGGTTTTTAGATTATTTTTTAATGTTAAGGCGCAAGGGGCGCAGAACGTGCCCGAAGAAGGCGCGTATATTTTATACCCCAACCATACCAGTTTTCTTGATGGGCCGGCGATCGCTGCCTGCCTGCCGCGCCGGCCGGTGTTTCAGCTCTTTTACTTTGTTTTCGGGCCCTATTTTTTCCGGCCGTTTACCGAATCGAGGATCTTGCGGAACTTTACGAAGATGGCCAGGGTGATTCCATTTGATTTTTCTACACGGTTTTTAGAGGCGTTACGCAGCTGTTGTTTTGTCTTGGAGCGCGGTAAGGGACTATGTTTTTTCCCTGAAGGGTTACGCGCCGCCAGCGGCAAAATCGGAAAATTTAAAAAAGGTTTCGGCGTTTTGGCCAAGGTGACCGGGGCAAAACTTGTTCCTGTCGCGATCGAGGGTGCGCATGAGGCCTGGGCCAGTACGGCGAAATATCCTAAACGCTACCCGATCCGGGTAAGGTTCGGTAAGCCGCTTTCTTGCGAAGACCTGGAAAAAGAAGGGATGGCGATGGGGGCGCAAAATTGTTACGATGCGATATGTATCGCGGCGCGTAAAGCGCTGATCGAGTTAAAGGATAGGCCATGAAGATCCTGATGATGACCAATACCTATGCGCCGATGGTCGGGGGTATCGAGGAGTCTATTCGTTCCTTTACCGCGGAGTTTGAAAGGTTGGGCCACGAGGTAGTGATCGTTGCGCCCGATGGCGAAGGCGTGCCGCTTGACGAGGTCGGCGTGATACGCCTGCGCGCTATTCAAAATGTCAACCACTCGGATTTTTCTATTGCCCTGCCGATGTCGGGCCTTTTACAGGAGCTGATGAAGACTTTTACCCCGGATGTTATCCATTGCCACCATCCGTTCTGGATGGGGGATATCGCGCTGCGGCTCAGCAGCCAATTCCGCATCCCCCTGGTATTTACCTACCATACGATGTTTGAACAGCATATGCATTATCTGCCGGTGCAAAACGATGGGGTTAGACGGTTTGTTATCGAACTTTTTACCGGTTACGCGAATTTGGCCCATCAGGTGATCGTTCCCAGCGAAAGTGTCCGGGCGATACTCTTGGCGCGCGGGGTCAAGTCCCCGATCGTGGTTGTCCCTACCGGTATCGATCTGCAAAAATTTTCTCAAGGCGATGGGAAAAATATCCGCAGGCGCCTGGGCATACCGCAGGATGCCGTAGTCATCGGCCATATTGGCCGGTTGGCAAAAGAAAAAAATTTGGAATTCTTAAGCCAAGCGGTTGCGGTTTATTTAAAGAAAGATCCAAAAGCCCATTTTCTAATCGGCGGTTCCGGGCCGCTCGAGGATACGATAAAAAAAATATTTGATGAACAAGGAGTGGGGAGGCGGTTCCATTTAGCCGGAGTGCTTAAGGGCCGGGATCTTCTGGATGCTTATCACGCGATGAATATTTTTGCTTTTGCTTCTTTAAGCGAGACACAGGGGCTGGTTTTAATTGAAGCTATGGCCGCAGGGGTTCCGGTTGTGGCAATCGATGCCCCGGGCGTGCGTGAAGTAGTCAAAGACGGTTACAATGGCCGGTTGATCTTCGAGGAGAACCAAAATAATTTTGTTGAGGCCATAGCATGGTGCTTGAACCAGCCGGTAAGCGAATTCCAGCGAATGAAGGAAAATGCCAAAGCTACGACAAAAGAGTTTGCGACCGATCTTTGCGCTCAAAAGATGCTTAAGACTTATCAGGCGATCGGTGCTAAGGAATATGTCTCGCCGGAGCGAAAAGATAGCGCCTGGGATGCCTTGGGGGAGCGCCTTAAAAATGAGTGGGACATGTTTAAAAATATGATGACGGCCGGCGGTGCGGCGATCAATGATGCAACAAGCGCAAAAAAACCGATAATAAAAAAGGTTCAAGGCTTATTGCGTAATATTCCCCGGTTATTATCTTTAAGTGAATGGTCGGCGCGGCTTTTACGTTTGCCGATCGCCGAGGGGGTAGAGGCCAAGCCCGGGTTGGTGTTGATACAGATCGACGGGCTTTCTAAGTCTCGGCTGGAACAAGCCTTTGCGGATAAAAAGATGCCGTTCCTTAACGGGTTATTGCAGAAAAAATATTACCGCCTTTATTCTCATTATCCCGGCCTGCCATCCAGCACGCCCTCGATGCAGGGTGAATTGTTTTACGGCGTTAAGCAAAGCGTTCCGGCTTTTGCTTTTTTGGACCGCCAAGCCAATAAGATCTTTCGCATGTATGATGCCGCCGCAGTGCGGGAAATCGAAGAACGTCTTAAGGCGAAAGGCCCGGGGCTTTTAGAGGGGGGAAGTTCCTATTCGAATATTTTTTCCGGTGGCGCCAAGGAGTCGCATTTTTGTGCTACTTCTTTAGGATGGGGCGAGATCTGGAAGGATGTCAATCCGATTAAATTTACTGTTTTACTCTTGGCTCATTTTCCTTCGGTGGTACGGATGGTTGTCTTAACAGCCTGGGAGATCATGCTGGGGGTTGTGGATTTCTGGCGGGGGGTTTTGAAGGGGAATAACTTTAAAACAGAATTTAAGTTTATTTATCTTCGTGCATTGCTTTGCATCCTTTTGCGCGAATTGGTGATCGTAGGGACGAAGATCGATATCGTGCGCGGTGTGCCCATTATTCACGTGAATCTTCTGGGTTATGATGAAATTACCCATAATCATGGCCCGGATTCGCGCTCGGCCAATTGGCCCTTGCAAGGCATCGATCACACAATCGAAAAAATTTACCGCCGGGCGCTTCATTCGCCGCGGCGCAGCTATGATGTTTGGATCTACTCGGACCATGGCCAGGAAGATGCGGTCTCTTATGTAGCGAAATATAATCGCAGCGTTCAGGAGGCGGTGGCGGAAATTTTTAAAGAGTTTGACGCAACCGCCGAGGCTTTGCTTTTGGATAAAAATGGAGAGCAGTTGCAACGTGCGCGGTTTTTAGGGTTTCCCTTTATCGAGAAGATCGTCGGCAGTACGAGCGAAGCCCAGGATAAAGAGTTGGAAAAGAAGCTTGTAGTCACTGCCATCGGCCCGACCGGGAATATTTATTTGCCGCGGAAGATGGCTAAAGACGAGATGCATCGCTTTGCGCGTGAATTGGTAGATAAAGCTAAGATCCCGGTGGTGATGCTGCCCCAAGAAGGGCCTACGGCGCGCGTTTGGAACGAAGAGGGGGAATTTACTCTGCCCCAAGATGCGGGAAAGATCTTAGGCGATAACCATCCGTTCTTAAAGCAAGTAGCCCAAGACCTGGTTAGCTTATGCCATCACCCTAATGCGGGCGATCTGACCTTTATGGGGTTTACTCCTGCGGCGAAACCTATGACTTTTCCGATCGAGCGCGGTGCACATGCCGGGCCGGGGCTAGAAGAGATCAACGCCTTTGCTCTTTTCCCCAGCGATATTATTCCTAAACAGGCACAGCCGGAATATTTGACACCGAGTGATCTGCGCGCGGCGGCGCTCCTATTTTTAAAACGTTCAACGGTGCAGGAACTAAAGCAATATTCTAAAATTGTTGTTTCCGAAAATACCAAAGTTGCTTCCGATGTGATTCGGATCATGACTTATAATGTACATTCGTGTATCGGGATGGACGGCAAGATATCGCCGGAGCGGATCGCGCGCGTTATTAAGCGCCATGATCCGGATATCATCGCCTTGCAAGAGCTGGATGTGGGCCGCGCTCGCACCAATAACGACGATCAACCGCGTCTGATCGCCCAGACACTGGGCATGTCTTATTGTTTTCATCCTTCGGTCGTAGGTAACGGTGAGCGGTATGGCGATGCAGTATTGAGCCGTTACCCGATTGAATTGGTCCGGGCCGCAAGGTTGCCGGGGCTTATGAGGAATCCGATGGCCGAGCCGCGGGGGGTTATCTGGACGGCAATAGATATCGCGGGGCACAAGATCAATTTTTTTAACACGCATCTGGGATTTTTCCCTTTAGAGGGGATCTTTCAGGGGAAGGCGCTGTGTAGTACAGAGTGGTTATCTCACCCAGGCTGCAAAGGGCCGGTAGTTTTGTGCGGCGATTTTAATGCGCTGCCTGATTCGCACTTATGCCGCAATATCAAACAAGCCTTGCGTGATGCTCAGGAAGGGCTCGATGGCCACAAGCCCAAAGCAACCTGGTTTAGCCATTATCCGATCGGCCGGATCGATCATGTTTTTGTCAGCCCGCAGGTCGAGGTCACTTACGTGGAGGTATCCCGGACTGATCTGGATAAGATCGCTTCCGATCATTTACCTTTGATCGTTGATATAAAAATTAAAGTATGAAGATCAATAAAATAATTATTTTGTCGGCCACAGTATTGATGATTTTCGCGAAGAGTAACTTGGTGTCGGGAGAAGATAAGGCGGATGGCCATGTTAACGAGAGTATCAAGTATCTTATCAGCCCTGTTGGCCGGGCAGAATATAATTATCTTGGCGTGGTCGATTTCGAAGGGAAAAAGGTCAACCTGGTAAAGTTTAAGAATAAAGTATTATTGGTCGAAGACGCGCAAAAGATCTATAGCGATCCGGAAAGTTCATTGCCCTGTAAGATCGAGCGCACGATCTCCAAACCTTGGGGTAAAGAGTATATAACCCGCGAGTATGACCAGAAAAACTTTACCGTTGTGGTAAAAAGGTTTCACGGCAAAAAATTAATCAATGAGCAAACGATCAAAGCCGATGGCCCGATCCAGGATGTGATCATGCTTCCCTTTTATTTAAGCCGGTTGCCGGACCTTAAGGCCGGCATGGCTTTTGAGGCGCGGCTGCCTGAGGCGATTAGATTAAAAGTAGTTTCGGTTGATGAGATAAGTGTCCCGGCGGGAAAGTTTAAGGCCTATCATCTTAAAAGTATCCCGGATAAGATCGAGATCTGGATCAATAAGGATACGCCGCGGATCCCGCTTAAAATACAAGGCAAATTTGCCTTGAATTATTCTATGGTGATGAAAGAATATATTGGTTCCCATGCGGAGAAGCAATGACCATAAAAAAAATTTTCCATCGCGAAGAACATCGTACGGACCGGATCGGTTGGCTGCGTGCCGCGGTTTTGGGCGCGAACGACGGGATCCTCTCGACCGCCAGCTTGATCGTCGGCGTTGCTGCCGCGCATGCCGCACGTGGTTCGATCTTGGTCGCTGGTGTAGCGGGTTTAGTCGCCGGAGCGATGTCGATGGCCGCGGGGGAGTATGTATCGGTCAGTTCGCAGGCTGATACTGAGCGGGCTGACCTTACGCGTGAGCGCAAAGAGCTCGCCGAAGATAGTGAAAACGAGCTTAAAGAACTGGCCTCGATCTACGTGGAGCGGGGGCTTGATATACACCTTGCCAAACAGGTCGCCGAGCAATTGACCGCACATGACGCTTTAGCAGCACACGCCCGCGACGAGCTAGGCATCACAGTCCATTTTAAGGCGCGCCCGGTACAAGCCGCGTTGGCTTCGGCTGCGACCTTTTCTGTCGGTGCCGCTTTGCCGCTGGTGATCGTTTTGGTGACGCCGCAAATAAGATTAATCCCTATTGTTTTTGGGACCACTCTGGTTTTTCTTGCGGGTTTAGGCACGCTCTCGGCAATTACCGGCGGAGCGCCGATTGCGCGCGCTGCGATCCGCGTTACCTTTTGGGGCGCCTTGGCCATGGGGCTAACCGCTCTGGTAGGTACCTTGGTTGGAACGCCCATGTAGAAGGAGAATCCGTAATGGATCAGCCTAAACCTGAATTTTGGAATATTTCCGTAGAGGAGCTTTTAGAAAGCCTTCAGTCGAGGGCCCAAGGCTTGACCGGCGAGGAGGCCAGCCAACGCCTTTTGCATTACGGCGACAATCTCTTAAAGCCCCAGAAGCGAAATGATGCTTTGACTTTGTTTATCGCGCAATTCAAAACCCCAATAACTTTGATCCTTTTGTTCGCGATCGGCTTGTCTTTTTTTGTTCATGACCGCACCAATGCTTTGATCATCCTGGCGATTGTTTTGATCAGCGGAATTTTAGGTTTCTTGCAGGAGATGAGCGCTGCCGGAGCCGTAGCTAAGTTGCTTTCGATCGTAAAAACAAAAACTCAAGCGTTGCGTGACGGCCAAGGCGTAGATATTTTTGTGGAAAAGGTGGTGCCTGGGGATATTATTATGCTTAATGCCGGAGACGTTATCCCGGCCGATTGCCGGATCTTGGAATCGAGAGATTTGTTTGTCGACGAAGCAACCTTAACCGGTGAAACCTATCCCGCCGAAAAATTACCCGGGCTTTTAGCGGCGGATGCGGTCTTGTCTGCCAGGACCAATGTCTTATGGATGGGGACGCATGTGGTCAGCGGTAGCGCTAAGGTCGTGGCGGTTGCTACAGGTAAACAAACTAAATTTGGCGAAGTTTCGCAACGGCTTAAATTACGCCCCGCCGAGACGGAATTCGAGCACGGCGTGCGGCAATTCGGTTATTTTCTGATGGAAGTGACCCTGGTCCTGGTGATCATAATTTTTGCCATCAATGTTTACCTGGCCCGGCCGATGCTCGAAGCTTTTCTTTTTTCTCTAGCCCTGGCCGTGGGGTTGACCCCGCAATTATTGCCGGCGATCATCACGATCAACCTCGCCCACGGAGCCAAGCGTATGGCGGAGCATAAAGTTATTGTTAAGCGCCTTGCCTCGATTGAAAATTTCGGTAGCATGAATGTTTTATGCTCGGATAAAACCGGAACATTGACCCAAGGATCGGTAGTTTTGCAGGCGGCTTTGGATGGCGGTGGACAACCCAGCGACCAGGTACTGTTTTACGCTTATTTGAACGCGTTTTACGAGACAGGGTTTAATAATCCCATCGATGCGGCGATCCGTGCGCGTAAGCTGGATATAGCGGGCTATCAGAAATTAGACGAGATCCCTTATGATTTTTCCCGCAAGCGATTGAGCGTCCTCGTGGGCAAGAATGATGAGCATCTGATGATTGCTAAGGGCGCTTTGAGCAATATTCTTGATGTTTGTTTGCCGACTGACCGGGAGCAGATTAACCGCAGGGTTGAAGGCTTAAGCAAAGATGGGTTGCGTGTTTTGGGGGTAGCTTATAAAAAGATGGGGGGTGATAAGATCACCCGGGCTGATGAAGCCGGGATGACCTTTTCAGGATTACTGGTTTTTGCCGACCCTTTAAAGCCGGATATCGCGGAAACAATCAACGCTTTGAAACAATTAGGCGTTACTTTAAAAATCATTACCGGCGACAGCGTGGCCGTGGCCGCCACGATCGGCCGGCAGATCGGGCTGGCTGATCCCTGCGTGATGAGCGGCGGCGAGCTTCGCCAGACGAGCGATGCGGCTCTGATCAAGCAGGCTACGTCCGTGCATATTTTTGCCGAGGTCGAGCCTAACCAGAAAGAGCGGATTATCTTAGCCCTAAAAAAAGCCGGGAACGTGGTCGGGTATATGGGTGACGGCATTAACGACGCTTCGGCCCTGCACGTTGCTGATGTAGGCATCTCAGTCGAGAGTGCAGTCGATGTGGCGAGAGAGGCGGCGGATATAGTCCTTTTAGAAAAAGAGTTAAGCGTCTTGGTGCAGGGAGTCAGGGAGGGCCGGGTAACTTTTACCAATACCCTTAAATATGTTTTTATGGCGACCAGCGCTAATTTTGGCAATATGTTCAGTATGGCGGGGGCATCGTTGTTTTTGCCCTTTCTGCCGTTGTTGCCCAAGCAGGTTTTAATGACTAATTTAATGACTGATTTTCCGGAGATGGCGATCGCTACCGATAGCGTTGATGCCGAGAGTGTGGATAAGCCCCGGCGTTGGGATATTAAGTTTATCCGCAAATATATGATCGTCTTTGGCTTGATCAGCTCGATCTTTGACTTTATTACTTTTGGTGTTTTGATATTGTTTTTACATTCGACGCCGGGTCAATTCAGGACCGGTTGGTTTTTGGAGTCGATCGTCTCTGCGGCTTTGATCGTTTTGGTGATTCGTACGCGCCGGCCGTTTTTTCAAAGTATGCCGGGTAAATATTTGTTGATCGCGACCTTAGGCGTGGTGGGCGTTACTTTGATCTTGCCCTTTACGCCCTTGTCGGCTTTATTGGGATTTGGTGTGATGCCGGGGATATTTTTTGTTATCCTGGTGATCATCGTAGCCTTATACATGATCACCGCCGAAATCGCCAAGAGGATATTTTATAGGGTAGTTAAATTTTAACGGGAAAAAGGTCAATATAAAGCGTATTAGGGCAATAGGGAAATATCCTTTGCTGGGTTAAACTTAAATTGGGCGAAGATATAGAAATAAAGGAGGCAAGTATGTTACATTATGCAATCACATTTTTTATTATTGCGATTATCGCGGCGGTATTGGGATTTACGGGCATTGCGGGTTCAGCTATCGGTATCGCTAAAATTTTGTTCGTTATTTTTCTGATTTTAGCGTTGATTTCGTTTGTTGCTGGAAATAGATTCAGCACAAAGTAATAAGATGGCAATGATAGTGCTTTTTTGGGCGTACACGCTGTCCGCCCAAATGAGCGTATATACCCAGGTATAATTGATTAGATTTTGCATACCCCTACAATATCCTTATGTATCCTAAGGGCCGGATAAAAGGCATATAAGGAGGGTGGGAAATGCAAACGAGGAAAGTAGCCATAATCGATCACGATGAGAAACTTATCCGAGAGGTCAAAGAGACTTTGGTGATGGGCGGTTATGTCCCGGTCGTGGTTACCAATGCGCATTTAGCCGTAGATACTGTTGTCTGGAGTAAGCCCGATGTGATATTGCTGGAGTTATCGATGCCCGGTAAAAATGGATTTAAACTTAATGAGGAGCTAAGCCGGGTATCTCAGGATAAAAAAATTCCGCTTATTGCCATGTCGGATTTCTTTACCGAAGAATTTACCTGGCTTTTGGAGCTATGCGGTATAAAAAGGTTTCTCAAGAAACCGTTCCAGCCGCTTGACCTGATCTGGGCGATAGAGAATGAATTAGAGGAAAATAGCCAATTAAATTGAAAAGGTGTAACAGGGCAGGAGGATAGATATGATGAAAAATATTTTACGATTAAGTTCAGGTTTGTTCCTTTTTGCGGGGATTATTTTATTTTGTTCCGGCGCCTTTGCTCAGGATACCGATAATGGGCAGAGCGAGGCGGGCAGCAGGCTAAATGCCGGTACCAGTATGAAAGAGCGCACGTCGGATACGCAAAAGGATATATCGGATTTGAAAGATGCCAGATCCGATATGGACAACGTGAGGTCTGAGATGGGAGATACCAAGTCGGATACGCAAGATACCGGGGTCGATGCGGGAGATAACAAATCGGATACAGGCGTGGACAACTCCAGCACGGATAAGTAAAAAATAATACGTGCGGCGGGAGTATGGAAGATAAAAAAAGCAAGCGGCAGCTATTTGGAACAATAACCTCGTTGCGTAAGCAGGTTAAAGGCCTTCTTAAGCTAGGGCCTAAGCTTAAAAAGAAAGAAGGAGAATTCAAGGAGCTTGAGGAAAATCTTGAGAGCCGGATAAACCTGCGTACATCCGCAGAAAGAGTCATCAAGAAGTTGCTTCACGCCGATATTGCTCAGCGTAAACAATTAGAAAAAGTGGTTCAGGATTCTCTTGATTATGCTAATGGTATTGTTGCGACCATCAGAGATCCCTTGATTGTTTTAGATTCCGGCTTGAATGTGATATCAGCCAACCATGCTTTTTACCGGACTTTCAATGTAAAGCTTGAGGATACGGAAAAGCAGTATATTTATAACCTGGGCGATCATCAGTGGAATATTCCCAAGTTACGGGTATTGCTGGAAGATATCCTTCCCCACGCCACACATTTTGATAATTTTGAGGTCGAACACGATTTCCCCGGCATTGGGAAGCGTACAATGCTTTTAAACGCCCGCAAGATCTATCGGAGAAAAGACCAAACCCAACTTATTCTGCTTGCTATCGAGGATATTACCGAACGTGTGTTGATGGAGAACAGGTTAAAGATGCTGGCCAGCCATGATGAGCTTACATCTTGTTTGAATTTCAGGTCGATAATGGAGTTGTTGGAAAATGAGATCGCCCGTTCATTGCGTTATAAAAAGGCATTTACTGTGGTCATGATCGATATCGACCAATTTAAAAATATAAATGATAAGTATGGCCATATTGCGGGCAGCGAAACTTTGGCGGCTTTCGCTAAGACTCTTAAGAATGGCGTAAGAAACGTAGACATTGTGGGCAGATACGGGGGGGATGAATTTATAATTGTACTTCCGGAAACAGATTCGCCGGAGGCTTTACTTGTTTTAGAAAGGGTCAGAAATGATTTGGGTAACTTAAGGATTATTCCATCGTCTATAAAAAATATAGAAGCGCCTGTATTGAAGTTCAGCGCCGGGGTTGCGGTTTTTCCCCGTAACGCCAAGAACCTCGGAGAGTTGCTTCGGGCAGTCGATGGGGCTTTGCGGCAAGCTAAATGTGAGGGGAAAAATCGCGCAGTTTTAGAGCGGCGAGGATCAGAGAGGTTGTCTCCCTCGCGGGGCGTTAAGATCGAGATAGTCGATTCTTCCGGAAAAGAAAAAATTAAAACTTTAAAAATAGCGGATATATCTACAAATGGGATGTTGTTGCTTTCCAGCCAGGATATTGCCGGTGAAGAGCTTTTATGCCGGGTATGTTGCCCTGAAAATGAAGTGCCATTCGATTTGGCATGCAAAGTAAAATATAAAAGTAAGCCGGAGTACGGGCTTTATCACATAGGTGTTTATTTTTCAAAAACACCCGAATGTATCCAGGGAAAATTGTCAAATTGTATAGAATTTCCGAAAGAAGCTGAAAGGGACAGTGATGTGGTTTTGAAGTAATGCGCGGGAGTATTATCCGGCTTTATTAGTTATACCTTAGTACAATTGCCGCGTTTCGTGGCCAGGCTTACAATCAGATTAAAGGAGAACGGCTCAAGTGGTTACAGAGAAAAAGCAGATTTTTATCGTAGATGACGATGAGTCGGTGTGCCGGGCGCTTAGTATTTTATTGGGTACGTATGGATTTAATGTGGATACTTTTACCTCGGCGGTAAAATTTTTAAGTGTTGTTGCTGATAGCGCTCCCGGTTGTTTGATCTTGGATATTCATATGCCGATGATGGATGGATGGCAAGTGTTGGAGCAACTACCTCCGTTGGGGCGCCGGCGCCCGTTTATTATCATTTCGGCAGATAAAAACAACGGAATAAAAAACCGGGCGTTAAAGGCCGGGGCCGTGGGTGTTTTGCAAAAGCCGTTTGATGACCAGAATCTTATCGATCTTATTGATGTTGCGTTTGGAAAGAAAGAGAAGATATAAAACAAAAGTTGTAACGAATAACGTTACAAAAATAAAGGAAGGTGTTCTATGGATCCAAGATTTCTAAGAGTGTTCGGTGTGGTTGCAGGGGTAGTTTTGCTCGCGAATGTATCGGCGTATGCTTCGGAAACGGATGGACGTATCGAATTGTCGGCCAAGAAGTCGTATGTTTTTAAAACATATCTTAAGGGCGATGCGATCGAGGTCAAGTCGGAGAATGGAGTTGTTACACTCAGAGGGACAGTTGCGGAAGAATCCCATAAAACTTTAGCCCAAGAGACCGTAGCGAGCCTGCCCGGAGTCAAGAATGTTGATAACT